>MDTE01141221.1_pt1 | contig 15425 bp, 15 predicted proteins | sample 811231 | NCBI WGS metagenome assembly MDTE01 (sample SAMN05326651, study PRJNA326480) | marine metagenome | isolation source: seawater | place: Indian Ocean: Red Sea | collected 2010 | reverse complement strand
TAGCCGGTGCACCAGGTGACCTTGCTGTCGAGAATATCGGGAATGAACCGTTGTTTCTGCTCCTGGGTGCCGTACTGCATGATGCCCGGCCCTACCCAGGCAAGCCCCATGAACGAGGTGCCCAGAGGGGGTGCTTTGGCTAGCGCCATCTCTTCGCGCAGGATGGCCTGCTCGATGAGGCCGCCGCTGCCGCCGCCAAACTCCTTGGGCCACGAAAAGCCCACCCAGCCTTTCTCGCGCACCCTTTCCAGCCAGGTTTTCAGAAAGCCGGGATCGCGCGCTTCCTTGGGCGGCAGGTTGTCTTTGAGGAACGTGCGCACCTCTTCGCGAAACGCCTGCTCTTCGGGGGTGTAGTCGAAATCCATCACAAGCCTCCTAACGTGGCCACGCGTTCGAGGTGGTAGTCTGAGTCGCCGAATATGGGGCGTGCCCACTTGGAGCGCTTGAGGTACAACTGCACGTCGTACTCGGCGGTAAAGCCGATGGCGCCGTGCAGGCCGATTCCGTCGATGCCGAGCTCCGCAAACGCGTCGGACGCGTACCCTTTGGCCAGCGAGATCGCCCGGGGCAGCTCGTCGGGTGCTTCATCCGCCGCCCAGGCAGCGTAGTAGAGCAGCGACTTGAAAGACTCCACGTCTACGTACAGGTCCGCCAGCCGGTGTTTCACGCCCTGGTACTGGCCGATCGGTTTGCCGAACTGAATACGCTCCTTGGCGTAGTCGCTGGTCATGTACAACGCGGCCTCGGCTGCACCCACCATCTCGGCGGTGACGAGCACGGCGCCGATGTCCGTGAGGTAGGACAGATCCTCCTCGCTCATGGGCAGAAAGTTCTCCTCGGTCACCGTCAGATTGTCCAGGGTGACTCGGCCCATGGGTTTGGTACGGTCCATCTGCGGCTGGTTGCTGATGGTTACCTGGCCGCGCTCCAGGGCAACCAGCCCCAGCTTGTCTGCGCAGCGTGCCGCCAGCAGCAGATAGTCAGCTGCCTGAGCATGGGGTACGAATGGCTTGGTGCCGCTTACCGTATAGCCGCCATCCGAAGGTGTGGCTTCTAGCGTGATGGCCTGGGGATCGATCCAGTTGGGCTCGTCGTACAGACCGATGGTGCAAACCGCTTCGCCCGACGCCATCGTGGGCAACCAATTGCTTTTTTGGACCTCGCTACCGCAGCGCAGGATGGCGGCCACGGAGTGTGCCTGGGATGCGATGGGCAACGGGCACAAACCTCGCGCCGTTTCTTCGAGCACTACGGTGAGGTCGATCCAGCCCAGACCCAATCCGCCGTAGGCTTCTGGCACGGTCAGCCCCAGCCAGCCGAGGTCTGCCGCCTGCTGCCACAAGCCCTGGTCGAACCCGTTATCGGTGGCCATGAGCTCACGCACTTTGGCCATGGGGCACTGCTCGGTCATGAAGCGACTCACCTGGTCGCGCAGCAGCTCCTGCTCTTCGGTAAATCCAAAATTCATCGTCGGTTCCTGTAGATGCCGCCTCCTAGGCGCCGCGCAAAGGATTAATGGGCGGCCAGCTCTCGCGGCTTGCGAGAATCTTCTCGCCGATGTCTGACACATCCCACGGGCCCGATGCCAGGTCGCGGTCCGCGATGTCGGTAACCTGCCATGACAGCAGCTGTACCTTGTTGCCCGAGATCAGCCACTGGCGGCCGCTGATGTCTTTGGCGTCGTCGGTGCACAGCCACACGATGGCCGGAGAGACGGTTTCCGGCGGAAAACGGTCCTGAATGTCTTCCGGCAGGATGTCTTCGGTGAGCCGCGAGGTGGCTGTAGGCGCCAGCACGTTCACGGTGACCCCGTACTTCAGCCCTTCCAGCCACAGACAGCGCATGAAGCCGGCTATGCCTGCTTTTGCGGCGCCGTAGTTGGTCTGCCCGAAGTTGCCCAGCAGCCCGGAGGTGGAGCTGGTCATGATGATGCGCCCGCCGTTGCCGAGCTCCAGCATCTTGTCGTAAGCGGCTTTCACCGTGTAGTAGGTGCCGCGCAGATGCACGTCCAGCACCACTTCCCACATCTCGTCGTCCATGTTCTTGAACGACTTGTCGCGCAGAATGCCGGCGTTGGCGATCATGATGTCGCAGCGCCCGAACTCGCTGACAGCGGTTTCCACCATGGACGCGGCCGCCGCTTTGTCCGACACGGACCCGTAGTTGGCTGCGGCCTTGCCGCCGCCGGCGATGATTTCGTCGACCACGGCATCGGCCATGGAGGTGGAAGCCCCCGTGCCGTCGCGCGCGCCGCCCAGATCATTGACCACCACCGCGGCGCCTTCTTTGGCGAGCAGCAAGGCGTGAGCGCGGCCGATACCGCCCCCCGCACCGGTTACGATTGCGACTTTACCGTCCAGCATTCCCATGATGTGTCCTCGAAAAGCAGATCATTTAGTGAACAGCGCAGTCTACGTTGCGAATGTGCAAACGCAAGATGTGGACCGACCATGTGGTCACGGCTCGCGATGCATTGGATGGTCCTGGGAGTTGGGTGCATGGGGGGCAGGCAGTGCGGCGAGTTTGTAGCCGAGCCGCGCCCCCGTTCAAGTTGCGACCCCACCGGAAACTTTCCTTTGCGTGAGATTGGCGCGGCCTGGCAGCGAGTGCCCGCGACCGATCCTATTCTAGAGACGCCACAATCGCCTGCGCCGCGCGCATGGCGAAGTCCTCCCTATAAAGCATTTCCAGCGTCGCTAGCCCTCCCGGGTTCGCCACGTTCACCTCCATCAAGTAGTCGCCTACCACGTCAATGGCGGCAAAGCGCACATGCTCGCAGAGCAACTGCTCCGCCAGCTCGGCAACCAGTGTTTCCTGTGGGGATGTCAACGCTGCGCGCGCGGTGGTCGCACCCAGCTCCAGATTCGCGTGGACGCCATCGGCCGGCACGCGCAGGTAGCTGCCGAGCAGCTGGCCGGCGGCCACCAGCGTGCGAATTTCTCCCTGGGCAACCTCGGGCACGAATCGTTGCACCTGGCAATAGCGGGGATCGGCGTTGTCGGGGGAGATGAGGTGTTGCAACGTAGGGCGCGGGTCTTCGCCGGCGCGCACCAGGGTAACGTCGCGGCCGTAGCTGCCCGCCGTGGGTTTGATGACCCAATCGCCTCCCTGGGCGATGATGGCGGTCAACGCATCCACGTCGTTGTGGGTGTGGGTTTCGGGCATGTGCGACAGCCACCGGTGCTTGCCGTGCAGGAAGGTCAGCGCCCGCGGGCCGGTGACCAACTGGCCGGCAGGAATCAGATCCAGTAGCTGCATGCGATCGAAGAATGAGATTTCAGGACCGAATCCCAGCGGCCAGATCAGCGTCACCTCCTGGGGTGTCAGGTGTGCGAAACGGGGCTCGCCGGCCTGCAGGTGGACGCTGTCATGCGGTAACTCCAGAACTTCCCAGCCCAGGGCGGCAAACGCCTGGGGAAGCCGGGTGTGATTGTCGTTCCTGGCCTGGCTGACATCGCCCAGCAGGAACAGGACTCGTTGCCTCTGTGCGTGTGTGTTCATGCCGCCTTGTTGAGCCCTTGGTTGCTGGCAGGCGGGGTGGCCCGCTGTGCTAAAATTGCTCGGCTATGAGTGCCGAAACCACCCTACCAGATTACTCACTGCCCGAAGAGCAGGTGCCCATGTTTTTCCCCGAGGTGCTCGCCGAGAGTGATGTGGCGGCGCTCAAGGAAGAGATCGCGGGGCTTCTGAAAGCTCGTAATGCGGTGCTGGTTGCCCACTACTACGTAGACGGGCACGTGCAGGATCTGGCCGAGGAAACTGGTGGCTGCGTGTCCGATTCGTTGGAAATGGCGCGCTTCGGTCGTGATCACGACGCACCCACGCTGGTGGTGGCCGGTGTCCGGTTCATGGGCGAATCCGCCAAGATTCTCTCGCCAGACAAGCAGGTAGTAATGCCCACGCTGGCAGCGGAATGCTCGCTCGACCTGGGCTGCCCGCCGGACGAGTTCGAGGCGTTCTGTAAGGCTAACCCCGATCGCACGGTAGTGGTTTATGCCAACACCTCCGCCAAGGTGAAGGCGCTATCTGATTGGGTGGTCACCAGCAGTGTGGCGCTGCCCATCGTGGAGTCGCTGGACGCCAAGGGCGAGAAGATTTTATGGGCGCCGGACAAACACCTGGGGCGTTACATTCAGCATCAGACGGGCGCGGACATGCTGCTTTGGAGTGGCGCCTGTGTGGTGCACGAGGAGTTCAAGTCCAAAGCCCTGTTTGATCTGAAGGCCGTGTATCCAGACGCGGGGGTGCTGGTGCATCCGGAGTCGCCGGCTGCCGTCATCGACATTGCCGATGCCGTAGGTAGCACCAGCCAGATACTCGCGGCGGCTCGAGATCTGCCCCACGAGATGTTCATCGTGGCCACCGACCGGGGGCTGTTTCACAAGCTCCGGCAACGCAATCCCGACAAGCGCTTTATCGAGGCTCCCACGGCAGGGGACGGCGCTACCTGTCGAAGTTGCGCCCACTGCCCGTGGATGGCCATGAACGAGTTGAGCAAGGTGGCTGAGGTGCTACGCGATGAATCCGCCATGCGCGACAAGGAGATCCGTATCGACCCCGACATCGCCAAGCGCGCCATGGTGCCGCTGCAGCGCATGCTGGACTTTCCGCGCTAGCGCGAACCCCATAGGAAACCTGGGCTTGCGGGCTGCTAGGAGCGCGCTACGCGCAGCGCCGTGCGCAGATCGTCGATGCGTTGGTTGAGCTTGGCGTAGGAGGGCGCATCCTGGCGGCTCACCAGGCGCAGCGCGTATTCCAGGTGAGAAATGGCTTTCTGGTAAGCCCCATGCAGGGCGTAGAACTCGGCGCGCGCCTTGTGCACACCGATGATGTTGCCCGCCTTGCCCGACACCTCCGCCAGGTTGTACCACACGTCCACGTCCTGGGAATTCACCAGGCTCTGGCGCAGTAGCACTTCCTCTGCTTTGTCGTATTGCTGGCCCTTGGTGAGCGAATCCGCGTACAAGGCGGCCAGTGGGGCGTTGTCCGGGTTGATGCTCAGGTGGTGTGAGAGCAGCCGGTTGGCCTGGTCGAATTTCTCTGCGGCGATGAGCAGCTCGGCGTAGGTGCAGATATAGAGGATCTTGTGGGGGTTACTGGTGAACAGCGCGTCCCCTTCGGCGATGGCCTCGCGATGCTTGTTGGCCCGCGACTTGGCCAGCGCCAGCCCGTAGCGAGCAGCGGTTGAGTCTGGATTGTCGCGCACGGCCTTGGTGAATTGGGTGACCGCAATGGTAGGTGAGTCGGCGTAGTGCACCTGGGCGCGGCTGCGCATCAATGCATATTCTTCCGAATCGGCGTAAGTGCCCCGGCCGTACTCCCGCGCCTGGCTCTTGGCATCGGCGATGCGCGTTTCGCTCAGCGGGTGGGTGAGCAGGAATTCGGGCGGCGTGCGGGTGAATCGATAGCTCTGCTGCATGCGCTCGAACATGCGTGCCATCCCGTCCGGGTCGAAGCCGGCGCGGGCCAGGGTAGACAGCCCGATCCGATCCGCCTCGCTCTCTCGGCTGCGGCTGTAGCTCAGGTAGCTCGACTGGGCTGCGGCCTGTGAGGCTGACAAGGCGGCCATGCCGGCGTCGCCCCCGCCCAGCACGCCGATGGCGATGGCGGCAATCAGCGAGGCCACCGTGGGCAGGGTTTTGGAGCGTGATTCCTCCACACCCCGGGCAAAGTGCCGTTGGCTCAGGTGCGCCAGCTCGTGTGCCATTACTGAAGCGTACTCGTGGATGTCCTGAGCGTGCAGCATCAGGCCGAGGTTCACGCCCACCACCCCGCCGGGCGCGGCGAAGGCGTTGATCTGCTCGCTGTCGATGAGGGCGACCCCCTGCAGGTTTTCCTTGAGCTGCGAGTGCTGCACCAGGTCGTGCAGCTGGCCGGCCACGTAGTACTTGAGGATGGGGTCGCTCACCGTGGGCAGGCCGGCGTTGATCTGCTTCATGAAATCGCGCCCGATCTGGCGCTCCATAGCCGGCGAGATGAGGCTGGACGACGCATCTCCCAGTACCGGCAGATCGCTGCCCACGTCGGCCCGCGGTGCGGTGCCCGAGAGGCACGCGCTCAGAAAAAAGCCAAGCAGAATGCGCACTTGCGGCGATGTTGTTGAGCGGCTCATTGAGTTCATCTTACTTCATGGACGCCGGCTCGCGACAAAAAGTTCAAAACCCTTATCATAGCCTCACCCTGGACTGGATCGACCCATGAGCGAGCCTGACGTTCTCGACGTGACGGGGCTGAACTGCCCCATGCCCCTGCTCAAGGCCAAAAAAGCGCTGAACGAGATGGCACCCGACAGCCTGCTCAAAGTGCTGGCCACCGACCCCGGATCGGTGCGGGATTTTGAGGTATTCGCGCAACAAAGCGGCAATGCTTTGGTGGAATCTTCCATGGACGGTGATACTTATATATACATGCTGCGTAAGAAATCGGCCTGAATGCGCTTTCTAGAGGTCATCGGCGGTTGGGTCAACCGGCACTTTTCCAACGAAGAAGCCATCTACCTGGTGGTCATGCTGGTGGCCGCATTTGCTTTGCTGTTCATGCTCGGTGGGGTGCTGGCGCCGGTGCTCACCGGCCTGGTAGTGGCCTTTCTGCTGGTTGGGCTCGTGAAGCGGCTGGTGGACGTGGGCGTGCCGGAACTGGTGAGCGTGCATGTGGTGTTCATCCTGTTCCTGGGCGCCATGGTTGCGCTTGGGGTGTTTCTCATCCCACTGGTGTGGCAGCAGCTGCGTGCGATGGTAGTGGGGCTGCCGGGCGGCTTCGAGCAGGTACGTGATCTGCTGCTGAGTTTCGCCGAGCGCTACCCCGACTTCGTTACCAGAACACAGGTGGACCAATGGCTATCTGGCCTTACCAACGACGTGGCGAATTTCAGCGGTACCCTCGTCAACACTTTGCTCAATGAAATCCCGGAAGTGGTGGCGCTCATGCTGTATGCGGTGATCGTGCCGTTTTCGGTGTATTTCTTTTTGAAGGACCGTCGCAAGCTCATCGCCTGGTTCGTGTCTCTGCTGCCCAGCCAGCGCCCGCTGCTAAACAGCGTGGGCGACGAGATGAACGTGCAGCTTGCAAACTACGTGCGGGGCAAGTTCTTGGAGATCCTTATTGTAGGCTCCGTCACCTATGTCACCTTCACGCTGTTCGGCTTGAATTACGCTGCCTTGTTGGCCGTGCTGGTAGGGCTTTCGGTTCTGATACCGTTTATCGGTGCCGCGGTGGTGACCATTCCCGTGGCACTGGTGGCTACCGTGCAGTTTGGCTGGTCGCTCAGCTTCGCTGGTGTGTTCGGCGCGTATCTGGTGATTCAGTTTCTCGACGGCAACTTTCTGGTGCCGCTGCTGTTCTCAAATGCGGTCAACCTGCATCCCATCACCATCGTCTCGGCCGTTCTGGCGTTTGGCGGGTTATGGGGCGTGTGGGGGGTGTTGTTCGCCATTCCTTTGGCCACCCTGATCAAGGCGATCTATACGGCCTGGCCGCGCCAGGACGACGAAGTGGTGGTTGAGAGCCCGTGAACGGCTCAAGTACCATGCGCACTGCCCGTGCCGCGGTGGCGCGGGATTCATTCGTGACAATGGCTGTATGAGGGGGAAAGCAAATGTTCAGCGGTAGCATCGTTGCCCTGATCACCCCAATGACGGCGTCGTTTGAGGTGGACTGGGACGCTCTGGTGGGGCTCATCGAGTGGCACCTGGAGCAGGGCACCAACGGCATCGTGCCGGTGGGTACCACGGGCGAGTCGGCGACCCTGACCGTTCCCGAGCATTTGGAGGTGATTCGCCGCACGGTTGAGGTGGTGGGCGGGCGCGTGCCCGTCATAGCCGGTACCGGCGCCAATGCCACGGACGAAGCCATCCATCTCACCCGCGAAGCCAAATCCCTGGGGGCAGATGCCTCCCTCTCCGTTACCCCCTACTACAACCGACCCACCCAGGAAGGCCTGTATCAGCACTACAAGGCCATTGCCGAGGCGGTGGACATTCCCATCGTTCTCTACAACGTGCCGCCCCGCACCGGCTGCGACATGAGCGCCGAGACGGTGGCGCGTCTGGCACCTGTCGCCAACATCGTGGCGGTGAAGGAAGCCTGCGGCGACTACAGCCGGGTGGGTGAGATCAAAGGCATGACGCCGGACGAATTCTGCGTGCTCTCCGGTGAAGACGGCCAGACGTTGAAGATGTTCGAGCTGGGTGCTGCGGGCTGCATCTCGGTTACCGCCAACGTGCTGCCCAAAAAGATGGCTGAGTTCTGTGCCGCCTATCTTTCCGGTGATCATGCACGTGCTCAGGCGCTGGATGCCGAGCTGCAGCCAATTCACGAGATACTCTTCGTGGAGTCGAGCCCCACGCCCACCAAGTGGGCCCTCTACCAGATGGGCAAGGTCGACCGCGGCATTCGCATGCCGCTGTTGGAACTCACCGCCGGCCACCGTGAGCAACTGGTGGCGCGGCTTAAGACTGTGGGGGCCCTGTAATGCGCGTATGGATCTCCGCTGGCACCTTGTTCGTGCTGGCAGCCTGTTCGGGGTTCAACGACGACGAGGGCATGTTCGTCAACAAGGCCGACGACTACCTGGACGCGACGGAGCGCCATGGCCTCGTCATCCCGGAAGACCTGGACCCGTTTCGAGTGCAGGACCCGTTCCCCATTCCATCCAGTCCCGTGCAGAGCAATCCGGAGTTCTACCCCGGCCGGCCGCCGCAGCCCAGCGCCCTGTATGCCAACGACAACCGCGACGAAGTGCGCCTGCAGCGGCTGGGAGGACGGGTATGGCTCGCGGTGCCTGAGTCTCCTGATACCGTCTGGCCCAAGATCAAGCAGTTTCTGGCGGAAAACGGCGTGAACGTAGTGCGCGAGGTAGGCCGGGACGGCCGCCTGGACAGTGAGTGGATGATTATCGAGAACACCACGTACCGGGACGTCGTCCGCATGACGCTGCGCGATGAGCGAGACGCGGCTGCGGTTTCGGAGGGGCGCGATCGCATCATGATCCGCGTTGAGCGAGGCATGCGCGAACGCACCGCCGAGGTGCATCTGCGACACGAAAACGACGCTGACGGCATGGATGACCCTTCGCGGCCGTTCAACAGCATCGTTTCGGACATCGTCACCGTCGAGCGCGAAATGCTTAATGAAATCGGAGCCTACATCGCGGCCAAGGTGGCGGAGCAGACCGTCTCCATGGTCGCCCAGGAAATCAGCTCCGGCGCCAAGTCCGAAGTGATCCGCAATCCGGACGGTGTGCCCACCCTGCAGCTGTACCTGGATTCGGAGCGCGCATGGGCAGCCATCGGGCAAGCGCTCAACCGTGCCGAGGTGGATGTGACCAATCAGGATCGCGGTGAAGGCAAGTACTATGTAGTGATCTCGGACTCGTTCCTTGCAGGCGAGCGCAGAGGCTTCTTCAAGCGACTGTTCTCAGGCCGTGGCAAAAACAAAAAGAAAACTGCCGACAACCTGCAGGTGGCCCTGTCGCAAAGCGACGAGCGCACCTTCTCTGTGGTGATCCTGGATGAGAATGCCCGCCACATCGACCGCGAGCTGAGTCAGGAACTGCTGACCATGATTCGCGAGTTCGCCAGTTGACCGCATTCGCGTCGCTGGGAAGCGGTAGCCGTGGCAACGGCACATTAGCCGACATCGGTGGAGAGCTCATTCTTGTAGACTGTGGCTTCACCCTAAAACAAGCCGAAGCACGGCTTCGCCGCCTTGACGTGCGCCCCGGCGATCTGAGCGCCATTCTGGTAACGCACGAGCATTCTGACCATATCGCCGGGGTTGCGGCACTGAGCCACAAATACGCTGTGCCCGTGTACGCTTCGTTCGGCACGCTGAAAGCTGCGCGCCAGGAGGTGGTCGGCTGCCCCATCAACTCGCACAAGGTATTTCAGATAGGTGAGGTTGCCGTGGAGCCGGTGGTGGTTCCCCACGATGCGCGAGAGCCCACCCAGTTCGTTTTTCAACATGGCAACACGCGCATAGGCGTGATCTCGGACCTCGGCCAGGTAACACCGTTCGTGTCCAAGCAGTACCAGGGTTGTAGCGGCCTCATGATGGAAAGCAACCACGACCGCGCCATGCTGATGCGCGGCCGCTACCCGGAGAGTATCAAGCGCCGCATAGCCGGCGACCTCGGGCACCTGTCCAACGAGCAGGCGGCCGGCTTTCTGGAGCTGGTGAAGAATCCTGGCTTGCGCGTGGTGGTTGGCCACGTAAGCGAGCAGAATAATCACCCCGAGCATCTGGAGCGTACATTCGCGCCTTATGCCGACCAGGTGGCTGAGCTGCGCTATGCAACCCAGGGCGCGGGCATAGACTGGATGTCGCTGCCGGAGCGGGGCAGTGCGAACGATACACACGGAGAGGTGCCGGAGCTGGCCGAACGGGCTTGACTCGAAATCAAGTGACCTCGCAAGGGGTCCGTGGGTTCGAATCCCACCCTCTCCGCCAAGTTATCCAATAAACTATCTAACAAACAAGCGGCCGCTGCGCGAATTCGCGCCGCACTAGCGGGCCACTAAGTCTGTCCGTGTATTTCACCCCCAGAATCTCAGGCTTTCTTGGCCGAATTGGCGTAAGATCTGAGGCGTTAAGGATCCCGGCTCCGATTTTTCTTCCGAGTTTCGACTCTGTCCGCACTTCGGTGATCGCTTTTAACACCTAATCGTCGACATTGGCGTTGACGAACATTCACACCCGCGCTGATTGATTAAACCAGGGAATAAGTGCGTTTGCGCTCGAAACAACGAGCATGGAGACAGTTAATGAAACTATACGTAGGCAACTTGCCGTGGAGCACGACCGATGCCGATCTGGAGGAAATGTTCGGCGCAGTCGGTCCTGTCACGTCCGCCAGCGTCGTCAAAGATAGAGACACCGGCCGCTCGCGGGGCTTCGGTTTCGTCGAGATGGAGAGCGCTGATGCAAAGCGCGCCATTGCCGAACTGAACGGTCATACGCTTGAATCACGGCAGTTGAAAGTCGACCAGGCTACCGACAAGCCAAAGCGCTCGAGCAGATTCTAGCCTCGAAAGGAGGGCCGGAACCTTGCGAAAGCCGAACTATTCAGCTGAGAAACGCAGACGACAACTCGCCAAGCAAGCCAAGCGCGAAGCGAAACGCCAACGCAAGCAGGCTGAACGCCAATCGTCGCATTCTCCGGCGCCGGAGGACGATTCGGAGGTGAAACCCAGCGAGTTGAGTGACCCCGGAGCGAACGGATGATCCGCCGAGCGCCGCTCCGTTGAAAGAGCTCATACGCAAAGGTAAACAGCAAGGCTATCTGACCTTCGCCGAGGTCAACGATCACCTACCGACCAATATCTCCGATCCGGAGCAGATAGAAGAGATCATCCGCATGATCAACGACATGGGCATCGAGGTGCACGAAGTGGCACCCGCGGCCGAGGAGTTGTTGAACAACGACGAAAGCGAAGACGAACTAGCTGTCGCAGAGGCCACGGCCGCGCTCGCGGATGCTGGGGCCGAACCAGGCCGAACCGTGGATCCGGTTCGCATGTACATGCGCGAGATGGGCGGGCTTCAGCTCCTCACTCGTGAGGGCGAGGTCGCGATCGCGAAGCGCATCGAGGAAGGCATGAGCGAGGCGCTGGCCGCCGCTGCGCAATTCCCACAAGGGGTACAGCATCTCCTCGACGACTACGACCGTGCAATTGCGAAGGGCAAACTAACGGACGTACTGGTCGGTTATCTCGATCCGGTTGAAGGAATCCCGCTACCTCCCAAGCCTAACGCTGACAACAACACTGAAGAGGAAAACAAAGGCCTCGACCCGGTCGAAGCAAGCCGCCGCTTTACCGCGCTTCGTCGAGCGTATCAGCAGGCTAAGAATCCCATCGCCGGAGAGGGGCCGGCACCTTGTGCGGTGCAGGGCAATCTACAATCCTATAGTGAGCTACTCTCCTCACTTAAGCTCGCGCCAAGTCATTACCACGCGCTGGTGGATACTGGCCGAGATGTGATTGAACAGGTGCGTACCCACGAGCGGGCGATCATGTCCTGCTGCGTGCAAAACGCTGGAATGCCGCGGGAGCTTTTTTTGAAGGAGTTTCCAGGAAACGAGACGTCGATTGCCTGGCTAAATCGGCATATCAAAGGTCAGCACGAGTACAGCGCCGCACTCGGCGCCGAGAAGCCGGCGATTCAGCGCATTCAGAAGCAGTTGAAGGTGGTCACCCAGGCTACGGGACGATCGGCTGGTGAAACCCGAGAGATCGGCCGGCGTATGGCGCTTGGCGAAGCGAAGATGAACCGGGCAAAAAAGGAAATGGTCGAGGCCAACCTCCGCTTGGTCATTTCCATCGCCAAAAAATACACAAATCGTGGGTTGAGTTTTCTCGACCTGATTCAAGAAGGCAACACCGGGCTCATGCGGGCGGTGGACAAGTTCGAGTACCGCCGCGGTTACAAATTCTCAACCTACGCAACCTGGTGGATTCGCCAAGCCATCAGCCGAGCCGTCGCCGATCAGGCGCGCACAATCAGAGTTCCGGTGCATATGATTGAGCTCATCAACAAACTCAATCGCGCTACACGTCAGCTGGTTCAGGAACTTGGCCGCGAGCCAACGCCTGCCGAGATCGGCACTCTTATGGCGCTATCCGAAGAGCGGGTCACTCGGGTTCAGAAAATCTCCAAACATACCCTTTCTCTAGAGATCCCTGTCGGGGAGGATGACGAGCAGCATCTAGGTGATCTAATCGAAGATGTAGAGAGCGCGTCTCCCGTGGACCTCGCATCGAGCGGCCGCCTGAAGGAGGCAATGCGCGAGATTCTGGGTGGTTTGACCTCACGCGAAGCCAAAATACTGCGCATGCGCTTCGGGATCGATATGAATACGGATCACACGCTCGAGGAAGTTGGACGGCAGTTCAACGTCACGCGCGAGCGCATTCGCCAGATCGAGGCGAAGGCGCTGCGAAAACTCCGGCACCCGAACGTATCGGGACAGCTACATAGTTTCCTTCAGGAAGATTAGGAGTGGCGCAATCGTGTCATCCACAAACGGTGACTGTTTAGTAACGGTACATTTAATCATTCCCTAATCCCCTGAGCAGCGCCGTCCAAGAGGCTGATTACAGAGAAATGTACCTGGCCCCAATGTGGTCTCACCAGAAACCGAAATGACCTAGTTGTACCCATTTTAGGTGCGCGCCTGAGTATCTCTAGGGCGACGCATAATGCCCGCCGGCTACATTGCGCTGAGTTTTAGCCAGAGATGGTGATAACCGCGCAGCATCGATGAGTGAGTGCGTTCATTCTCGTGCTCTAGGGCGTGCTCTATGCTCGCAAATCGCTTTAACATGCCGAGCAACGCATATTTTGCCTCCATGCGCGCCAGCGGTGCGCCGATGCAGAAATGGATGCCGTGGCCAAACGTGTGATGGTCGCTGCGCGGGCGGTCCAGGCGGAACGTGTCGGGATCGTCGTAGTGGTCCGCGTCGCGATTGGCGGAACCCAGCACAGTGTAGACGGCTTCCCCCTTGGCTACCCTCTGACCGTGAAACTTGGCGTCAGAGAGTGCGATGCGGCTGATCCAATGTACCGGTGAGTCGAAGCGTAGGCACTCCTCCACGGCCGCTTCGATCTTGCCAGGATCCGCGCGCAGCGCCTCCCAGACCTCGGGGTGATCGGCGACGTAGTGCAACAGGTTGCTGAGGAGATTGGTCGTTGTCTCGTTGCCTGCGATCAGCAGTAGCTGACAGTAGCCGACGATCACCTCTTCGGTGAGGCCCTCGCCGTCAATATCTGCAGCGACCACCTTGCTGATGAGGTCCTCGCCTGGGTTTTCCCGTCGCTTGGGAATCTCACCCCGAAAGAAGTCCATCATCTCCAGAATATCCGGCATCCGCTCCTCCATGGTTTTTGCGGTGCCTGTGGCGGTGAGACTGTCGGACCAGCGCTTGAAGTCGTCTTTGCGCTCGAAGGGAATACCTAGGAAATGGGAGATGAGCGCGACAGGGAGTGGAATGGTGAGGCATTCGGCAATGTCTACTGGCTCGTCGGTGTCGATGTCGTCCAGCAGCTGCTCTACCACGGCCATGAGGTCGCTTTCGATGGCTTTCATCACCCGCGATGTAAACGAACGGTTGACGATGGCGCGCAGCGAGGTGTGACGTGGCGGATCGTCGTGTAGGAGAGGCAACGCCAGTGTGCCTTGTGATCTGCTGGCATCCAACTGGGAGGAATAGTTTTCAGGGTCCTTCAAAACGCTGCGCACATCTTCGTAGCGCGAAAGAACCCAACCCTGGACGTCGTCGGCCCACCAGATCGGGCGCTCGGCACGCCATTGGGCGTAGATCGGGTAAGGATTCGCGATGAATTCAAGCTCTTGGAAGTTCATGGAAGCTTTCTCCCGGAGTACCGAGTCAGGTTACTACCGAACTATTGCGAGAGTCCGCGCTCGGTGCGGCCTCGCTTCTGAAAATTCAGTGGCTTTAACTTTCCTTGGCATGCAGCAGTTCGAGAATCTCGACGAACCAGAGACCGTCAAGAATTGAATGCCAGGCCGGCTCCCGCCCACAGTGCCATAGTTGGAAATGTGTTGGCTCCCATGCTAACACCAGATTAGCGGTGTCTGTACCTGCCTGAAAGCTGCCCATTGCTCTTTTTAGGCTCGCGCCGTTGGGTGCTGCGGCGCCTGCGGCAGACATGCGTAATTCCCTTCGCTAGGCTAGCCTCTGTGGCTGTAATGAGGACGAGACAATGAAAATTCGTGCCGTCGTGCTAGTGATTTTTTTAGTGCCCATGTGTGCCCTCGCCGCAAAAGGCTCGGATCTTCTGAAACTATGCGAATCAGCTGACCCCACGAGTCGACAGCATTGTGAAATCTATGTTCGGGGGGTCGTCCAAGGCGGGCTAGCAATGCAGCCAGGGTTAGCGTCGCCCACATCTCTGCTCTCGATCTGTGTGCCGGCCGACGTCTCTGGCCCGGAAGGAAGGCTGATCTTTGTGGACTATGCCAACAAGAATCCCCAAGATCTGTATTTGTGGGATGCCGGCCTAGTGCTACTTGCTTTCTCCGCAGCCTTTCCCTGTCAAAGTGCCGAATAGCGGCCAAGCCCTAACCCCGAAGCGAAACGACTTCACAACAGACATTCGGCTGACTAACTCACGATAGATGCTAGGTTGGGAATATGAAGATATACATTTCGAGTGTTTATGTGGACGACCAACAAAAGGCACTTGAGTTCTATACTGAAACGCTTGGGTTTGTGAAAAAAATGGATATTCCGCTAGGGGAATATCGCTGGCTGACCGTTGTAAGCAAGGACGACCAAAACGGGACGGAACTATTGCTTGAACCTAGCGCGCATCCTGCCGTGGCGCCATATCGAGAAGCCCTTGTTTCGGATGGGATACCTTTGGCTTCCTTTCAGGTGGACAACCTCGATAAGGAGTATCAGCGC
>MDTE01180127.1_pt1 | contig 15428 bp, 16 predicted proteins | sample 811231 | NCBI WGS metagenome assembly MDTE01 (sample SAMN05326651, study PRJNA326480) | marine metagenome | isolation source: seawater | place: Indian Ocean: Red Sea | collected 2010 | reverse complement strand
GAGGGGGCCAGAAGGCAAGCTGCCGAGCCACTCGGCGGGATTCTGGAACACCGCTGGCCTTCAACTGTTCTCGTTGATGGAAGTTAAGCCGTGAGTGAAAGAACTCACTACCAAAGGGCGTCATCATTCGCCGGGCAAATGGTCTGCCCATAAATCTCCTGGCAGCCGGAAATGCAAATGACGGTCTAGGTATCGCCGGAATCCCTCGTGGCGGAGCACTACAAAGCAACGCTAAGCCGGAAACATCACAAACTTCCGCAGCCATCTGCGCCACAAGGCCACCCATGCTGTGACCAACCAGCACCACACCATCAATGGCCCGTACGGCCATAGCAATATCCTCAGCATAGTCCTGAAGACCAAGATTGCAAAGAGGCCCCCGATCGGCTCCTGGATGATGGTGCCGCAACCAGACCGCATAGGTTGTATACCCATGGCTAGCCAGATATGGCCCTAGCTTTCTCCAGACATGTGCGCCAACCCACACACCGTGCACGAGAAGCAGCTTATGCGGCTCCTCGTTACCTATTGCCTTCCAACAAAGAGCCCTAAGGTTCCCTAAAGAAACCACGTCTTCAGTCTGAGTGGGGGAGAGAATGTCGCCCTCCATACCTTCCCTCAGAAAGCTATCCAAGTGGCGTTATAGCCGCGGCGTCAGCCGCGGTCGCCAAAACATCCGTCACCTCGCTGATGTCCTCATCAGTAACCTGGTGGTGAGTTACTAGACGCAACATCTCTCCCCGCGGGGGACCTATCCCTATACCCTGCTCCGCGACCAACTCAACCCATCGCGAAATATCAATCTGGCTGGGTTCCCAGGCCACAAAAATCAGGTTTGTCTGAACAGGAGATACAAGTCGCAGACCAGGGAGATCCTCTATGACTTCTCCCAACAAACGAGCTCTTCGATGATCCTCAATCAAACGACCCGGTCCATCACGTAAAGCAAGCAGACCAGCAGCAGCCATTACACCAGCCTGTCGCATACCGCCCCCAACAAGCTGTCTCGTTCTACGCGCCTCTGTAATTAGTTCTTCGTCGCCCACAACCATAGAACCAAAGGGAGCTCCCAGTCCTTTGGAAAGACAAAACTGCACGGTATCAGTACCCCGAGCGAGGTCACTAACCGGAACCTCCATCGCCGTAGCCGCATTGAATATCCTGGCACCATCAATGTGCAGTCGAAGATCGTGTTCCTGAGCCAAATCAACAAGGCCCATCAACACGTCAGGGCCCCACGCCACCCCTCCACGCCGATTATGAGTATTTTCCGCCCATATAATCGCAGGCTTCAGCGAATGGGTAGTGACAGGGCCCAGAAGAGGCCGTACCGCGTCGGCGGTCAGTACACCTTCCGTGGGCACGGGGATCAAACTACAGCCGGCAAGTGAAGCAAAACCACCGGCTTCAGCCAGAGACACGTGAGAAACCGGATCAACGACGACAGAGTCGCCTCGTTCGACCAGCGTCAACATGCTCACCAAGTTTCCCATTGTCCCACTCGACACAAAAAGCGCAGCTTCCTTCCGAAACATTTCAGCTGCCATGTCTTCGAGGCGACGAACGGTCGGGTCTTCCCGAGCCTGATCGTCGCCAACCTCAGCCTCAGCCATAGCGGCGCGCATGTCAGCAGTAGGCACAGTCTGAGTATCGCTACGAAGTTCAATTCGAAACGGCGGCACGATCACCTCCAGAAACACGATCCTGCAACATTCTAGTCCGACCAACCATGCCCCGATGGCAAGAACCCCCGTAGACCCAACCAATTGACCTGTTCAACAACGCATGCAACTATCTCGACCTGAGGTCGCGCTAGGCGGGGAGCCAGCGGTGCCCTGTTTCCGCAATCCGCTATAGCGGGCCAAATCCCCGCCTGAGGCCCGTTCGTGGCGTGTCTGCCACGCGAGCCTAGTGTTGAACGCCGGGCCTCGTGCGACGAAGGACTTCCAATCCCGTCAGGTCCGAAAGGAAGCAGCGGTACGAAGCACCCCTCGGGCGCCGCGAGTCCACCTGGCCGGAGCTAGCTCACGTACGTAAGGCGCCGGGGGCAGGGTCGACGGCGGGTGCGCGACCTCGCTAGGCACGTGACTTCAATTTCCCAAGCTCTTTTTTCCGACACTAATCACGCCTGAAGACCTGTGCAATGCGTACTTTCATACTGAAAACTCTCTACCGCTTCCCATCCTCGAATAAGCCGAAGCCACCGCGCCCAAAACTCCCACTTCTTCGCCAATTGACCATGGAACAACCCGCAAAGAAGAAGCAGTGCTACCTAAAACATGTCCTCTCACGGTCTGAATGATTGGATCAAGAAGCAGCGCGCCCGCATTAGCGATTCCGCCACCGACCACAACCAACTCTAAATTAACCATATGCGCCAGACTTACAATACCGAAGCCCACAGCACGGCCAGCGCGGTCAAGCCCAGCTATTGCTAACTCATCCCCGTCAACCGCGGCCCGAACCACATCCCGACCGCTAACAGGGCCATCCACCGAAATCTCGGTGACAATGCTGGGTGCCCCAGCAGAAATTTTGGACAGCACCCAAGCAGCAATATTCGGACCAGAAGCAACCTCCTGGATACAGCCACGGTTACCACAGTCACACAGAGGGCCCTCGAAATCGACCGTCATATGCCCAAACTCGCCCGCAGTGCCGTGCACACCATGCCAGAGTTCCCCGTTAAGGATCAGCCCTGCACCCACGCCGGTACTCACTGTTATATACAGCATGTTCGCTACGCCACAATTCCTGCCATACACACACTCGGCAAGGGCAGCCACATTCGCATCTTTCTCCAGGAACACGGGAACCCCAAGAACCTCGGACAACCTGTCAGCTAATCGAATGCCATTCCAACCGGGCAAGTTCGTCGGTTCGTTATGAATTACGCCGGATACCGAGTCAAGCGGACCAGGAGCTCCTACGCCTACAGCAACCAGCTCAGTTGCCTCAACATTTGCCCGCACCAACGACTGACGAATCATTGACACGATTCGGTCAATGATCACGTCAGGGCCAGCAAAAGCTTCCGTGGGGCACGTCAAAAACCCTGCTGTAGATCCCGACTGATCGGCTACAGCGACCCGAAGATTCGTACCTCCGAGATCGACACCAGCAACGACCCTACTATCCTCATCACTCATTGTGACCACATCGAACATTCCTGACCAAATCCGCCTGAGCCTCAAGGCTGTTTAATGGAACCACAAATTCTTAAGCAGACGTTAGCAGTGAAACATTCGCGTATGTCAAAAGATTGCCTAGCCTCAAAACTCCTTATACGAAAGCATCACCACCACTGTTCGTACAGAATCCCACGATTGGAAAACACACAAACCTTTGCGGCACCACCCTTCAGTCCGTGGAACAAACTTGTCCAAAAATGTATGGAAGCGCTCCAAAAACCAACTATCCGCCGCATTATTTCAAATATGGAATGACAATGTTGCCCAGCCAGCTTGGAGAGCTGCAATGACACCGATATGATGGGCTGCACACCGCGTCCAGTGGAGTAAGCGGTGACTGAGTCACCCTCACCTTCGGTCCGAGCTCTATACAACCGCTATAGACCTCAGCATTTCAATGAGCTTGTTGGACAGCATCACGTCGTACAGACCCTCCAAAATGCTCTAGCGCAAAATCGCCTCAGCCATGCCTACCTTTTTTCAGGCGAACGTGGAACCGGTAAAACAACAGCCGCGAGACTCGTAGCCAAGGCTGTGAACTGTCTGACAGGGGTCCAGGCCGAACCCTGCGACACCTGCGCTCACTGCCAGGCTATCGCAGCCGGGTCCTTTCTAGACCTGCATGAGTTTGACGCAGCCTCCCACAGCAGTATCGAGCAAGTACGACAGTCAATTGCAAATGTTGTTCACCTTTCACCCGGTTCCGCCCGATACCGAGTCTTTATCATCGATGAGGTCCACCAGCTATCTACGGCGGCAAAGGACGCGCTCTTAAAGACGTTAGAAGAACCACCACCGCATGTCCTTTTCGTCCTTGCAACCACAGAAACCCATCGAGTGCCAGCCACAATCCGATCACGAACCCAGCACCTCACCTTCCGCCGGATCTCACAACTCGATCTCTCAGCACGACTTCAAACTATCGCGGAGGCTGAAGGCACAAAAATAGAGGAGGCAGCCCTGGAAATCATCACTCGTAATTCTGGGGGAAGCCTCCGAGACGCAATCAGCATTCTTGATCAAGCAATTGCTTTCAGTGACAACACCGTTACCGGAGAATCCGTTAACAACATGCTTGGCTTAACCAGCCGAGATGCCGTTGTCAGGCTCGCAAGCCATATGCTTTCCGGTGATGCAGCATCCGGATTGCAGGAAGTTAGGGAGGCCGTCGATAACGGCACCAGCCCCAGCACATTACGTCAACAGCTAATCGATTTGCTTCGGGATGCCCTGATCCTACACACCAGCCCTGACGCAAACCGAATACGTCATCTCACAGACGACGAATCATTTGGACTTCATGAGTTAACCTCTGGCACCGGATTGCCGCAGATCGTCCGCTCTCTCGAGGTATTAGCAGAAACCGACCCTCCAGGTCGAAGCAGCGCAGACGCCACACTTGCCTTGGAGCTAGCGTTTGCCCGGTGCGTACTGGTGGGGAATGACTCACTGAAACATTCACCTGCTACTGCCAAGTCGGAGCCGACCAACCAAGCCGCCACGTCTTCCCCACCACAGCAGGAAACTTCCAGCTCCAAAGCCACCGAAACTTCAACACCCAGTAAGGCGCCACCCGCACATGATCCTGCACCGAACGACCCAACACATGGTCCAACAGCAAACTTATCTACAAGTGAAATTGAACAACGCCGGGATAAATGGACTTCCATTATCTTCCGTGAATCCCGAGCAATCGCCCCTTACGTGGGTGAAGCAGAGGTCCTCAGCTTTGCTGAAAACGTTGTCACACTTGGATACCGCAGTGAATTCATGTTAGACCGCGTGGAACGTGACGACGCTAAACACTTAGTAAGCAAGATCCTTTCACAAGAATTCGGTGTCGCCCTTAAAGTAAGGAATGTACTGCACACAGAAGCCCGTTCAGAGCGTCAACATAAAACACCTGTTCAGCAAGAGGACGACCCCGTAGTTCGTGTAGCCATACGTGAATACGGGGCCACTCCTGCCCCGAACGACAAAATGAAGGGAGAGTAATCCATGTCAATGGGCATGTTTCGCAAGTTCCAACAAAAGATGGAAGAGATTCAGGAAGAACTAAAACAGATGACAGTCGAAGGCACCTCAGGTGGAGGTGCAATCACCGTAGTTGCGACAGGCGACCAGCGGATTGAGACCATCACAATTGACCCATCAGCAATCGATCCGGATGACGCCGACCTGCTAGCGGACATGTTGACATTGGCTGTCAACGACGCGCTGGAGCAATCTCAAGAACTCGCCAAGAACAAGCTAGGATCCGTCACCGGAGGCTTGAACATCCCGGGGCTCAGCTGATACGTGGCGGAACCACTTCCGCGCTCGATTCTTCAGCTAATCAGCGAATTAGCTCGGCTGCCGACTATCGGGACCAAAACCGCCCAACGCCTAGCATTTTTCCTTGTTCGAAGCCCCGAAAGCCAAGCAATAAGCCTCGGCAGAGCAGTCGCTAGCCTGCACGAAGGAATCATCACGTGCGAACAATGCCGAAACTTCGCAGACGAAAACCCATGCGCCATTTGCAGCGACAGCAGCCGCGAGGCCGATGCTCTATGCGTGGTTGAAGAACCTCTAGATCTTGTGGCAATCGAAAGTTCCGGTGGTTTTAACGGTCATTACCATGTGTTGCACGGTGCCATCTCACCTCTCGACGGCATTGGGCCAGATGACCTCACAATAAATCTCCTCATTGATCGAGTAAAACGTGAAAACGTACTAGAAGTCATCGTAGCTACAAACGCCACACTTGAGGGGGACGCGACCGCGATGGAAATCCGACAACGTCTGGCCGACCAGAATATCCGGGTGTCCCGTCTCGCTCGAGGGCTCGCGACCGGCGGTGACCTCGAATACGTCGACGCCGCCACGATCACGCTTGCGCTAGAGGGTCGCAGGGAACTTTAGTTGCCTGCAACCTGCACACGCCTATGCTGGTTAGGCAACTCAGCATTCCTCGTCACCACGCCGGCCCGAACCACACTGCTAGTCGATCCGTTTGACACACGCTTAGGCTATCCAAACCCTACACTTCCACCAATCGACGTATTGGCGTTAACTCACGAGCACCGAAATCACAACAACATTGAAATCGTCAGCAGTTCCTCAACAGTCATCCGCGGAGTCAGCGGTAATGGCTGGAACCCTCAACATTTCACATACAAGGACCTTTCCATAACAGTAGTTGCAGGTGCATACAGAGGAAGGTCTGGCGGTCGCACGCGCGCACGAACAGCCATCATGTCAATTGAGACAGGTGGGGTTAGGATTCTCCACATGGGAGGCCTGGGACATGAACTGGACGTCAACCTCCGTGCCCAATGCAAAGATCATTCAGTTGTCCTGGTTCCAATCGGTGGAGTGGTAACGCTAAATGGCCAAGAAGCATCCGTTGTCGTCGACTCAATTGGGGCTGATATTTCCATTCCAATGCACTACAAGAATCCAGCAGCACCAAACTCTCCATTAGCACACCTTGACGAAAGCGGCTTCTTAGACAACAAGCTGGTTAAATACCTAAAAACTGATTACATCGACCTTCCAAGCGCAAAACCTCCACAACACGGGACTGTCCTAATCCCACGCTTGGCCTCTGCTGCTAACGCAAGGATCCGGCGGAAACAGGCGGGCGACAAGAAACCGGAAGGTTCCTGCTCAGCTCGTCAAACGGAGCCTCACGTACGCCGCCGACCTGAACAGACTTGACCAGAGCACCCACCGTAATCGGCTGTCGGTCATAGCATCGCAGTGCCACGCCCCACGTAAGGGTCACGCCGGCTCGCAATCTCTCAGGGACCCACGTCATCGCTTTAATTACTCTCGTTGTTGAAGCGATCTCCCTCCCTTCACCATCAACAGTGTTGGCTCTCGTGGTCGGACCATAATCCCTGTCCGAGCCTGCGTTAGCCGGCAGCGTAAGCGTAGGCGCGAGCAACACATCGACCAAACCAACGTTTGTCACCGTCAGAACAATATCAGTACGACCAGGACCAATTTCCTTTGCCTGCATGCCAAGCTTGAGCTGTGGAGGGGAAGAATCTTCTCGTTTTATATCGTTGGACGCTGAGCAGGCCATCAAGCCCCAAACGCCCATAACTACAGCTATCGCTAAGCTGAAAGCACGCGTTGATTTCTGAAAACGAGCGATGGTCACCATAAGGTCGATCGTATTGCAAAATGATTCATTACATGTGTGGTACGACTAAACAACTGACATAAAACATACCAGTATGAGCACCCGGCGCCCGTTAATGCTGACAAACAAAGGCTCCCGTGCACGAGCAGCACAGGGAATCACTGAAGTGAGCCTTCACCGGCCTTCACTAGTTGTCTTTTTCGGCATACTAATAGTTGTCGCCCTTGTCACAACCTCTCCGATCGCGTACTGGCTGCTATACGCGCTTGGCTCGGTTATTGCCGCCTCCTACTTTTGGACCCGTCACACTGCCTCTAGATTGAAGCTTTATCGACAGCTGCGCACACAGAATTTATCGGTTAATGATGAGGTGGAAGAGCAGTTCGAACTCATAAATGACAGCCATCTTCCCGTCTTACTAGTGGAGATCGAGGACCACTCCGATCTCCCTGGTTATCAGGCCTCTATGGTTGAAAGCCTTGGGGCACACCAGTCAAAGAGATGGCGTTGCACTCGAAGAACCCTACGGCGGGGCCTTTTCCGACTCGGCCCAACCGACATACGTGTGGGCGATCCTTTCGGCATCTTTTCTTCCAGTCAACGAGTCGACGATTACAACACCATCGTCGTCTATCCACCCGTTTCGATTATGCCTGACGTGACTATCCCAAACGGAATGATGATCGGAACCTCCCAATCTTCGATCCGTACACAAGAGATCACCTCCGACGTTCGTAGCCTTCGAGACTTCCAGACGGGTGACCCACTTCGTCGAATTCATTGGCCATCAACAGCCCGACGAGGCCAACTCCTTGTAAAAGAGTTCGATGTCGAATCATCCACAAGTGTGTGGATTGCTTTAGACCTGGACGGATCAGTGCAAGCAGGCGAGGGTGAAGCCTCCACTGAAGAGTATGCCGTCAAGATTGTTTCCTCGATCGGCCACCAATTTGTCCGTGATAACCGGGCCGTAGGGTTTACAGCCTTTAGTCGAGGAACCCGATACGTTGTCGAACCCCAAAAAGGTCTCAAACAACTTTGGCGAATCCTTGAAGCATTAGCCCTTGTAAAAGCTAGCAGCGAGGTCCCTTTTGATCAGTTCCTTAGATCGGCACAGCATGGATTTGACCGAGGGACAAGCCTTGTCGCTATTTCTCCATCCTCAAGCCAGCTGTGGATCAAAACCCTCACCGAGTTTGCGCACAAATCCATACACCCGCTGGCAATTGCAATTGACGCCTCTTCCTTTGGTAATCAACCTTCAAACACACACCTACAGGCCCAAGGTGCAAACAGCGGAATACGAATCGTCCCCATCACGAAAGGAATGAATTTTGAAACCTTAGAAGCCACGGGCTACGTCCGTAAAGACTTCGAAAGGTCCTACCACCAACCTCGATCAACAACCCAAAAGTGATGGCGTCATGAGCGTTGGCACCCTACCCATCACACAAGAGCAGCCAAGCAAGCGCCCACTGTCTCGATCGATGGCGGTAACCGTCACACTCGTACTCCTCATCACCCTCGCACCTCTTGCAAGCATCCATTCGGTCGAATGGGCACCAGGAACACTCATACTTTTTCCCAGTGGATTAGTCGCAGTCGGCTTGGCATCCGCCCTTTCACATTCAAAACTTCGATCTGTATGGATCGTCGTGATCGGCTTAACCACTGATTTAGGCGTGGCCTTCATTGTCGCGTCCGAAGCATTTCCAGGACCATTCGACGCCATCCGAAACTTCATCGATTTGTTTAGCTCCACCATTGAATGGGTCAGGAAACGGGAAGCGGGAGAACTTTTCCATGAGCAACCCCTCACATCGGCCCTTACGGAAAGCAGCCAATTACTCGCCGACATGGTCTTCAGGCTTGATGCTTGGTTCCAAGCCACTCTTGCTCTACAGATCAGCCGAGACAACATCATTTTTATTTTCTGGATGACGATGGCAGCTTGGGCAATAGGCTTTATAGCAGCGTGGGCTGCTCTCCGCCTAAACAATGCATACATTGCTATCACACCAGCCCTTTTGGCGATCGGGGTCAACATCACCTATGTCGGTACCGACTGGGTGCCCTTCGCCATTTTTCTGTTTGCAAGCTTGGCACTTGTGGTCCATTCACGCATGGTCCGACTTGAAACTAAATGGGCCGCCGAAGGCACCGATTACTCGGACGAACTAGCCCCAAACCTTTTCATCGCAACTGGAGTACTTATTTCCTTCATAGTTTTGCTTTCGGTTGCACTACCCCGAGCCCAAGGGAACCCCGTAGCCGAAGCCTTCTGGACCTACCTTGGAGATGGTTGGGGCAATGTGGAAACAGGGATCCAACGAATCTTTGGTGGCGTTTCAAACCCAAGGGGTTCATCAGCACCCGGTCGGGAAACGTTAAGCCTTTCGGGTCCTGAACCGCTCAGCCGCCCCGGATCACTACTCATAGAGTCCACTGAGCCTTCCTACTGGAGAGGACAGACATTCGACATTTACACGGGAAGAGCTTGGCGAAGTTCGCAACGAAACCTCGAAAGCCGACGAGCAAATGAACGGTTAACAGATTCCGTACGCCTGAAATCTCGCCTGCCCTCGCGATCTAACATTGAGATTGTCGAGTCAAACTCCAGCCTTTTATATGCTCCCGGTGACGCCCTACGGGTCAATCGTCCCTATCAAGTACAGATCAGCCAAAGGGATGGACCGATAGACGATTACGCTTCAATCCGCTCAACCCGCCGTGCAGGCCAGCACCTTGTTTACTCTGTCGACAGCACGCTTGCCGCCGCCACGATTGACCAACTCCGCAACGCGTCAACGAAATACCCTGATTGGATCGACCGCTACCTCGAACTACCGAAATTGAGCCCGAGAGTTGCTGAGCTTTCCTCCCGACTCTCTAAGGCTGGAGCCACAGCATATGACCGAGCTCAAGCAGCCGAGTTTTTCATGCGACGATTCCCATATTCGCCGTCCACCCCCCACCTCCCCGAAGACCGTGACGCTGCTGATTTCTTTCTTTTTGACCTCCGACAAGGCCACTCTTCCCTGATTGCCTCAACAATGGTGGTGCTTGTTCGTTCCATGGGCATTCCAGCCAGGTTGGCCCACGGCTTCAGCCTTGGAATCTTTGACCCTTCAACCCAACGCTATTTTGTTAGCTCCGAAGACTCCCACACTTGGGCCGAGGTCTATTTCCCGTCATACGGATGGGTTCTCTTCGAGCCTTCAGGATTTCGGGTCCCATCGGTGAGAGGTGCTGCATTGAACTCATCGGCCAGTAGTAACCCAGACACAAATAGCACGCGTACCGACCTTACAGACGTAGAAGATTTCCTTGATGAGCTGGGGGCTATAGGACCAAACGATTTCCAACCACTTAAACCACCTGAAGACACAAGCTGGGTTCAATCCATCTTGAACAACCTGAAAAGTGCACCTCGCACCTTGATTGCACTTGGAGCCCTCGTGGCAGCGGCCGCTGCCACGCTTCTCACCCGGTCGATACTACGAGACCTGTTTCAAGAACCTAAGGCGTCCGTAGCCCGACAGTACAGCCGAATGGTCAAAATGGCCCAACGCGCTGGGTACAATGAGAGATTAGGATTTACACCGGCAGAGCTCGGCAAAAGCCTTGGCACTCAACTTTTTCCACCAAGCCCGGCCGTCGACATGAAAAACGTCTACCGGCATCCAACCCCACCCGAAATAATCGCGAGCGTTTACGAACGATCTCTCTATGGGCGTCATCAGGTGTCGAGGGCTGAGGGAAAGCTGGTGCACGACGCGTGGAAGCGCGTTCGGCTCCGTGTAGTTCGACATCGCATTCGCATGACTCTTCGCCAAAACCGACTCGACAGGAACTAACTTATGGAACTAGCTAGTATTCGAGACATCGCAGTAGTCCTTCTGGCCACCGTGATGCTCGTTACTACAATGGTCCTTGTAATAACCGGGCTTTTTGTCTGGCGACTCATCGCTGCCATCCGCGAAGATATTGGACCTATTCTCGGAGCTGTCCGCGATACCGCTGACACGGTTCGTGAAACCGTCGATGCCGTGGGGGACACCGTCAAAGAAAGCGCTCCACCTTCAGCAGGCATCGTCCGACTCGCACAGACACTGTTCCGAGTAGCCACAGGTCGAAAAGAGTAGTCGGGAATGACACTAGCTTGGATCCTAATTGGATCAGTGATCGGATTGGTGGTCGGAGGAACCCTAGGCACTCTAAGTGCTCCCAAGCCCGGGCAAAAAATCATAGATGCCCTGCCCGACCAACTCCGGAAACTTCGCACTGAGTCCGAAAAAGCCGCTTCGCCGAAAAAACCCCCAAGCAAGCATTCAGACGGCCAGCGCGGTCGTAGCAGACGAAGGCGAAGGGGACGCCGACGCAGGAACCGCTGATGGAAACAGCTCGAGATATCGCAATAATCGTTCTTGTTGTCCAAGCCTTGATTATCTGGCTCGCAGTGCTGCTCTTCGGAATATTTTGCACTGTGTTTATCATCGAAAGCACTGTCACGATCCGACGTTTCTTACGCCGCACCTCAACCCAAGCCAGCAGATTGGGAGAGCAAGTAGACCAAGTGATTGACAGGAATGTGTTGTCGCCTATTGCTCGCTATGAACGAGGCCGCACGCAAATCAAAGCATTTTTGGAAAATATTCGTAACGGCCTTCAGGATATTCAGGATTCAGTAAGATCACGCGGCAGTGACTAACACTCCCCACACCCAAATCAGTCTTCCTCCCCCACTAATCTCATCCTCCGCCATCGCTGAACGTGTCAGCCAACTTGCCTGCAGTATTTCGGAAGCGTACGTCGAATCTGAACCAATACTTGTCCCTATCCTCCATGGTGCATTTGTCTTTGCCGCTGACTTGGTGCGTGCCATCCATACACCCGTCGCTATCGATTTCCTAGCGATCCGTTCCTACATCGGCCAAACCTCCACCGGCAGAATCGAAACCCTCAAGGACCTCGAAATGGATATTAAGGATCGGGATGTTCTCATCGTTGAAGACATCGTGGATTCTGGTCGAACCCTATCTGCAATCCTCGACATGCTTTCGGCTCGTCAGCCCCGGACCCTTGAGGTTGTCACGCTTCTCAACAAGGAGGCTCGTCGGAAGATAGATGTAGCGGCCCGTTGGATCGGCTTCGAAATTGCCGACCAATTTGTGGTGGGATACGGGCTAGACCTAGACGACCGGTACCGGAACTTGCCGTATATTGCAGAGGCAACCATGCCTCCGCACCAACAGACCAGTTAGCCCATGCCGATTGCAAGCGTTGACAATCGAAAAATATCCTTGGATTTCCAGGGCGTTGGAACTGATCGAATACTCTTTGTTCACGGCATAACATCTGGTTCAGGTGTGTGGAACCTAATTATCCAGGGCCTTCCGGACAACTGCCGTGCTATCACCATCGACCTCCCAGGATTTGGTAACAGCGAGCGCGGGGACTTTTCCGGGGACATCGAAAATGCAGCCACCGTGGTCCACAAAGCCCTGCACTCAATTGGCCAGACCGAGCCGCTCTTTATGGTCGGCCATGGCTACGGGGGCCTCGTTTGCCTAAATCTTGCGTCCAGGTTTCCAAGTCACGTGAATCGCCTTGCCCTTGCAAGTACCGCAGCGTTTGAGCCAGACCCCGCAGCATTTCTGAATCGCCTTGCGAATCTTGACGGGGACACCTGGGATAAGGACAAAGCAAATAGTTGGATACGCGCGGGACTCGTCGAACTCCCTGCGAAAAATCACCTCGACGCTATCAGTGAAGAGATGGCCAAAGTCGACCACGATCTACTTGCCGGCTGTGTTCAGCATCAGGCCAAGAAGGTTTTGCTGGAGACAGCTTGTTCAATCGAGACCCCAACCCTTCTTATTCGTGGCTCAGAGGATACTGCTGTCGGGCCCACCGACATCCACGCTCTTAAAGCAAGACTCCAAAATGTCGAAACCATAACGATCGAAGGTGTCGGCCAGGAACCAGCCCTTGAAGCGCCTGACGAACTACGCGTCGAGTTATCACGCTTCTTTAACCTCTGAAAGAGCCAGACCGTGCTAGCCTGCCGGTCCCGATGTCGATCAGCGATGGATACCAACACATGAAATTCGTCCGTTACGACTCACCAGCAGGTCCAGCGTTCGGTGCACTTAAGGAATCTGGCGCTATCTATGCGATCGACGGTGACATCTTCAGTGACTACACCGTCGGAGCCCAAATTGGCACCACTGATGACACTTGCCTTATAGCGCCCCTCCAACCAGGAAAAGTTATAGCCGTCGGCGCCAATTACCTTGCACATATTCTTGAAAGCAACGGCCCAGAAGCCATCCCAAAGTTCCCCATGCTCTTCATGAAGCCGACGACCGCAGTTATAGGGCCAGAACAGGCGATCAAGCTTCCAGATCCGTCAGGATTCACACAAGCCATAAATGACAGCGACCTTCAGGATGATCCCTTTGGTGAAGTGCACTTTGAGGCAGAATTGGTTGCGGTCATCGGCAAAACTTGTCGAAACATCACCGAAGCCGATGCCCTTGATTACCTCTTGGGCTTTAGTTGCGGGAACGATGTAAGTGCTCGAGCTCTCCAAATGAAAGAGATGGCAACAGGAGTACTCCTGATGAGCAAAGGGATGGACACCTTTGCCCCCCTCGGACCATGCATCGCAACCGACCTTGATCCGACAAATCTAAGAATAGGTGCCCGCTTGAACGGCAAGGAAGTGCAAAACAGTTCGACCTCAGACCTGCTCTTCAGCGTTGCTTCACTGGTCGCCTACATCTCTCAAGGCGTCACGCTTGAGCCAGGCGACTGCATCTACACAGGAACTCCCGCTGGCCCTTCAGCGTTATCTGCTGGCGACTCAATCGAGATTGATGTTGAAGGCATAGGGATCCTCAAAAATCCTGTTGAAAACGACACTTCGGCAGGCCCGTAATGGATCTAATCAACGGTTTCCCACGGAGCCCGTATGCCAGGCTTCACAACGTCGTCAGCCTGCCAAGAACGATCGACAAAATCCGAGCCGACCTTAATGGCACGCTTGGCGAATATGTCTGGCAATCCGGCTTCAGTAAATGGTTGATCGATTTTCTCGGCGTGCACCAAGATGCGACCCGTGACGCAATAGCAACAAGACCTGATGATGACTCTGTTTGGGAATGGCTCCAACAGAACATGCAGCCACGTACAAACGAGGACATCGCCCGCTTTAACCGGGACATGATTGAGCGACGCTGGAGTCCAGAGCGAGCGTCACGAATACAAGAACTATGTGAATCCATAGGAAAGCCTGGTGTTTCAGACATAGTCACCTACTTCGAATGGCAGGACCTTGAAGAGAATCGTCAGGCTGAGTATCAGTCCGAACCGATCGACTTATCAGTTACGCCACCACGCGACCCGTACCAAAAACTCCTTGGCCTCGTTAACCTTCCACGGACGCTCGATAAGGCTCGCGCAGAACTTGCCGGCACCACAGGAGATTACATCTGGCGCACCGGACAGTCCCTCCTCCTTCTTGATTTTCTCGGACTTACCCCTGACGAACTGTTTGAAGCATTACGGACCGATCATTCCGACAAAAGCATGTGCGAATGGATCAGTTCCAACATGCTCTCCAGAAGCGACGTAGAAATCGCGTTCTTTAACCGTGGAGCTATTCAAAACTACCCCGTAACCGCCGACCGAATGGAGGCACATGAACGAATGCTGACAGACGCAGGTCTGGCCCCGATGACCACCATCACAACCGCCTTCGAGCGCCTTTGCTGGGATGACGCTCTTCTATAACCCTTCTATAACCCTGGAACTCTTGGTGTGAAACCCCACGGCGCCACCCAATCCAACAGACTGGGGATGGGTTATTAGAGCAATCTATCTCCTAAAAGGTCTTTCGTCTCGCTAACCGTGGCAGCTGAGATTTCATAAAGCAGACTACTGTCAGTTGTTATGGCCATAAACGTGGCCCCCTGCTCAACCCAATCTGCGATCTCCCTGGGGTTTCGCCCCGTGTGAGGCCCTCCCGCTATCCCTGCGCGTTTTACCGCCCCTAGCATCTTTGAGATCGCATCACGAACATCCGGATGTCCAGTTTGTCCAGG
>MDTE01058163.1_pt1 | contig 15431 bp, 15 predicted proteins | sample 811231 | NCBI WGS metagenome assembly MDTE01 (sample SAMN05326651, study PRJNA326480) | marine metagenome | isolation source: seawater | place: Indian Ocean: Red Sea | collected 2010 | reverse complement strand
TGATGAACAACTTCTGGCTTGGAATCTAGAGAAAAGTAATGGTAAATATCCAGTTTGGATGGATTAAATGTTCAAATCGACACCTTCATCGATTAGAAAATGGCATACAGCAATTGCTAGATGACCTTGAAGCCAAATGTCACCTAATGATCTTCGAATAATTTGCTCCGGTAAATCCTGCTCAAGTGGTTTGTCATCGCTTAGAATGAAACCAATATCTATGCTCGTAAACTCTGAATTATCAGTATCATTATGAATTTTAGAAAGTGGATTACTTACTATAGGAATAACTGATTTATTTTTCCATAATCTTTCAGCATCAGCATCAAGAGCAACAATTCTGGTATTACTCCATTCACCAATGGTATCTAGAATATCTCCACCGCTGTCCCAAATTCCTATAGAACGCTCAACCCAATGCCCTTTAGGCGGCGTAGGTTGTTTCAAAACTTTACCAATTTGACCTGCTACAGATCTTTCTTCAGCATGAATGCCTCTAACAGTTCTACCATCAATCTTCACTCTTCTATTCGGGCCCGGCCCTCCTTGTAAGTGCAAAATTATTTCAGTATCATCTCTAAATCCATGGCTTGTCATTAAGGCAGACATCATCGCTCTGACAAGAACATCCATTCTACCAGCCCCCCCTGCCATGTCATTTAGCGGCAGTTTTCCTTGTGACATGGCTCTCTGGCCAATGATTGCGAATCTACGCATAATTAACCCTCATGTTCCTCTTTCAACAAATGTTAGAATTGCCTCACACATCTCTATTTGTGTATTCAAAATGAAATGACTTCCTTGTTTATCAACTAAATATCCTCTTGGTTTATCTTTATTATTCAAATCCTCAAGTCTATTTGCCACAACCGCAGTCATTCCAGCCTTTTCAATTTGCGCTACTGCTCTAAAAATCAAATCTTTTTGCTTGATTCCGGATTCGAGTTTAAACCCTATTCTTACAGAACCCTCACATTTTTCTTTCAACTTCATTATGTGTTTGTCGCTCTCAATCAATTCAATATTTAGTGAGCCTTGTTGACTGGCCAACTTTCCTTCAGCAGGATTTTTCACGACATAGTCTAAGACTGCAGCAGTGTGTATCCAGGCGTCAATCTCATCGTTTGAAATCGCTATCAATTCTTTCAGCATTTCTTTGGGTGTCGTCGCTCTAATTACAAGAGGTAACCATTCTGGTTGCGTTACAGAAGTTATTCCCGAAACGCATGTCACATCATGCCCGTTCCGATACAAGTCATCTGCAATTGCAAAACCTGTAGCTCCACTGCTCGTATTTTGAACAAAACGAACATCATCAATTGGAGAACGAGTCGCACCAAGTGTTACAACCACCTGCTTTCGATTCGGTTTAGAACAATTAATCAGGTGAGAAAACCTTGCTACAATCTCTTCATGAGGTGGAGTTTTTCTCTTTCCTTCCTCTTCTTTACCCCAGTGTACTGAAATGTTGTGTTCTCTAACCTGTTCAACCAGATCATCGGTAACAGGGTCATTAGCTAAATCAGAATGCATACTAGGAATCATTAGAACCGGGCATTTTCGACTCCTTGCGGCACTAAGCGCCATCAAAATTGGCCCATGTTGTAATCCATGAAGATAACTTGCCATCAAATCCCTAGTTGCTGGAGCAATCAAGATTCCGTCTACTTCTTCGAGTGCAGACAAGTCGCTTTCCCAGTTAGTTATTACCTTGGTTTGTGTTGCCCATTCTACTGCTAGAGGAGTGATTATTTTCTGGGCAGAATGCGTCATCATAACGCTGACTAATGCTCCATGACGCCGTAATTCTCTAGCTAGTCTAACCGTGTCGACAGCGGCTATACCACCACTGACGCCAAGAAGAATGCGCTTGCCAGACAAACTGGAGCCACGACTTTCGACATCGGTATCACGCATCGCCATGAACATCGGTGTAGTTCTTTCATTTTGACACCTTCGCATAAATTATCGATTGATAAAGTCACATTAAGCAATCATTCAAAGTGAAGTATCTGCTCGGAGTGTTGTGCAGCCGGATAGAGGAAGTCAACTGGTTATCGCTGGAATGAATCCGGCAAAGTCAATTGGAGCAACCAGTGCTTTTGCTAGAGTGCATCGTGGAACCACTTTCATCGTATTCATAGACGGATTAATCGTACTATGGATAGGTTATATTTTCGCACATAATTTGCTACCTTCTAGTATGCAAGGAGTCATTGTTGGATTTTTGGCTATAGCGAACTTGATGGTTTGGAATGGATATAAGAATCGTGCTAAGTGGGCTTATTGGCCTGGAGCGATATTGATTGGAATAGCATGTTTATTTTTTGGATTAAATGTTATTTTATCGATCATCGACATTATGCTAGGTAATATGACTAGTATTCTACTAACATTTTTGATTGGTTGGGCGACTTTGGGTTCAGCTAGAAGGGTAATGTTCCACTTTAATCCGAGTTACTCAAAAGCTTATTTCTCTGAGGATGTCGATGATTTAGATTTTAAACTAGAGCAAGGAGAAATGTTAGCAGCATGTCCAACTTGTTTAGCAGTTCTTGCAATAAGGCCAAATATGCTAAGCCCTAATGATAAATGTCCACATTGTCAATCTCCTCTAATTGATCCAGCATTAGCCAAAAAGTACGGTTTTGAATCTCAGGAAGAATAATTATGTCCGATGTTAAAAGTGATTCTGAAACGAGTAAATTTATGCAGGCTCAAAAAAATTTTCATGAAGAAAAAACTAATTATCCAATGGATGAACTAGTAAATCAGTGGAAAAAATGAATTTACATGATAAGGCCACAGATTCTAACAACCTCAGTACAGAAAATATTCCCCCACAATTTTAATTCTTGAGGATATTGATGCCTTGGGAATTACTTCTCAGCGAGACACATTCAATTCTGGCGGAGGTATGTCCACTCTTCTAAATTGCATGGACGGAATAGAAAGTAATGATGGAGTGATTACTGTAGCAACAAGTAATCATCCAGAACATCTTGACTGGGCTTTAGTAAATCGTCCAGGAAGATTCGATCTTAGAATTGATTATTTCTATCCAGATAACGAGGTACTTGAGCAAATTTTGAAAATTAAATTAACACCGCATAGTTGTGCTAAAGATTTAGATTTGAAGAGCATTGCTAAAGAAATGCCATTTGGATTTACTGGTTCGCATATTCAAGATATAGTTAATCAGGCAAATTATATTGTAGTTAAAAATAACTCGAAGAATGAAATAACTCAAAAATCATTAATAAATGCTTTTGAGAGAACACTATACAACTACAATAAATTCTTAGAAGAGAGAAAAATGGTCTCTAGTGATTTAAAGCGAAATGATAAGTCAAAAACCGCAGAACATAATCCACTTTGGGATTAATCAAAATGATTTTAGAAATCAGCGAGATGCTAATGTAAGGTTCTTCCACATTTCTTCAGGAACTTCCATAGCAAGTCTTAGACCACCCATAGCACCAAGTCTAACGGGGTCATCGACGACGTGAACATTAACATCACCAAGATCGCTTAGTCTGCGCTCAATCATTGCACCTAGTCCTTTGATTCCTGAACCGCCACCAGCTAGAATCATGTTTCTTCTAAATTGGTCATGGTATTCAGGGTTTGAACCAGCAATTAGCAACTTTACATTCTCAACTATAGGGTCAACAATTGCTTCACATGCTTTTTGGATACAATCTGTAATGTCTAGTGTCATTGCTTTACCTTCAATTGAAAAGTCAACCATAACAGGATTATCTGGAGTTGAAGTTCCTACAAAGGAATGGTTTTCTTTCCATCTCCTAGCCATGTCTTTGGTGATTTGTGCACCACTGTATTTTGATTGGATTTCTTCGATAATCATCTTGTCAATGAAATCGCCTGCATATTCTGTATGCATTTGATCATCAGGGCTCGGAATTGTTCCATAAACTCTGCACAGGTCTGTAGTACCTGCTCCAATGTCGATAACTAGTGTGTGCTCAATCATGTCCAGAGCATAGGCAACTGCGAAGGGTTCGGAAATGATCATAGCAGCATTGACTGTTCCAGCAGCAGCGTCAAAAATTGCAGTCTTGTCAACATAACTTGCTTCAGCAGGAGCACCAATAACAGCAACGACTCTATCGTATTCTTCTGGGTCAGATAAACTAATTAGATGAGTGATAAAGTGAGCAATGAAATCTCTGTCTTCTGGGGTATCTTTGATTACACCATGCTCCAAAGGCCTAAACAGATTAAGTGCTAATCTATTTTTCAAAGCCTCTTCACCAAACAGAACATCTCTTTTGAGGAAATTTCTAGCAATGGGGTCTTTTGGAGTTCCAATAACTGTTAATTCTTCTTCCTCATGACTGTCTGATGAAACCATAACAGAACGAAATGTTCCTAAATCAATCCCAATGTATAATACTTCTTCTCCCATTACTCTCGCCAATTTATCCCATTCCGACTTACCTTATGAAGAATACCTCTATTTCGATTAATTTAACCAAGGTGAAATATCTATTTTTCAAGAAATAGTATTTCTATAGAACGATAAACTAAACCGTTCTTTTAAGAAAGTTTAAGTTTAACACCATTGTTCACAGTCGTGACAGTACCAAGTTCCATATTCTACGTATAATTCTGCCATCCCGCTACATTCAGTACACTCTTTCAAAGTATCTTCGCCGCACATTTCTAGAACCATTTGGATATGATATGCATCGTCAATTCCTATTTGCTGCCTGACTGACCACAAAAGTTGGTCTTCACTGGGAGAAATGATTCCATCTTCAAGAACCAACTCTACAATTCTTCGGTAATCTTCAAAGTCTACAGGATCCCTTGCGTCAAGAACTACGCCATTCTTTTCTGCGATGATATCAGTACCTCCAGGGTCGTCGACAAATAATACTAAGGATTCAGGTTTCAATTCATCGTTTCTTAATTCAAAAGAAACCCGGTTACCCTCAACATTAGCATATACTAATTTTGATTTTGAATTGATAATATTAGCAATAGATCTAGCAGTTTGCTCAGCGTTATTTCCTCTACGCCAACCAAAACCATCATTTACATCATAGCAATAAAATTCGGTTCCTATTCCCGGATATTCCAATCTAATTTCCTCACCACCATCAAATCCATTTGATACGATAGTAATCGAACCTACTTCGGTTGAAACAATGTTATCATCATCATCGAAATTAATCATCAAAGGTTTTCTCTCTTCAGTAGCAGTATTAAAATGCCCTTTCATTCCACTCATCCATTTTTCTTCTAATCGCGTTAGTGATGCTTCTTGTTCTTTAGACAAGTTCTTCTTAACGCCAAGTACATTCGCAAGACTTCCACTTTCAACATCTCTTTTGAATTGTTCAATAAGTTCAGCATCCCTATGATATGAGGGGATATCTGATTTTTCTTTAACTTCAATATAATCTGGATCAGGCCATTCATGAGAACACTTTACACACCTGAGGTACCCAGTCATGGACGATAATTCGGATTCTCCACCACATCTTGGACAATCTCCTCCTTCCTCAAAACCCAAGTTTTCGATCGCCTCGCGACGACCCTTACGTATACCGCCAAACCCGGCCATAAACATCCATGAGATAGTCTTAGTATCAATGCTTTGGAACTTAAATTAGATTCAATCAATAATTCTAACTTTAGTTCCGTATCTCATTTGCCCTTCTTGAGCATAAATTCGTCTAACCACAATCTCTCCTTTATCACCAATTTCTGGAGAGATTTCTTCATCGTCGACCAAAAGAAAAACACCTTTTGTGCCATGGTTAAATGAAACGTATGCAGTAGAAATCCCACCAAGAAGTGGTGCTCTAATAGAAAATTCAGATGGAGCACCAGCCGCAGATAGTTTAGTCCATGATTCGATTTTACAAGTATTTGACAATCGAATAATTTCGGAACCGTAATAATCTCCTTGTTCGTTTAATTCCCTAGGCGGCCAGATATGATCATTTCCACTTTGAGCCAATAAATTAATTCTTGACACAAGAGTTTCACTGTATTGCTGGGCTGAAATATAAGCACCTTGAGAGACATTCTCAATTGCTGACTCTTTCCCCCATGCCTCTGAAAGTGAGTTGTATCTTATCTCATCGACATTGTTTAGATTTTCAGGTTTCGGGAAATTAGTCAAACTAGAATTTGAAATGCCAAGCATCGCTTCTTCGGAACAGAATATACTCCATTGATTAGTTGAAGTATTTTCTTCAAGACCCGAAGCAATATTCAAGAAACTCATGTCGATTATTGAATCTTCACTCTTCAAAGAATCAATTTTAATCCCTAATGAGAGCATGTATTGTAACAATGATAAGGCTAAGGTATTATAGTCACTATCAGCACCAAAAACGGCCTTGTTATTCAAACCCCATGGAGAAGAAATAAAGTAATCATCACCTTGATTACAGACTAGATATCCTTGCCAGTTTGAGAATTCAGACATTGCGATCTCTCCCAAAAACATGTACAGCGCAAGTGGCTCCAGATCCTCCAACATTGTGAGTTATGCCAATTTCGGCATCACGAACAATTCGAGAGGATTCTACAGTACCTTTGAGTTGTTTGAATACCTCAACCGCCTGCCCAGTACCGGTAGCCCCAAGTGGATGACCCTTTGACTTTAGACCTCCACTAGGATTGATACAAATATCTCCCTCATTACGACGTCCCATTCCCAGTCTAGAAAATTCTCCACCTTTTCCTCTCTGGGCAAATCCGAGGTCTTCAGTAGCGAGTAATTCTGCAATGGTAAAACAGTCATGAACCTCGGCAAAATCAACATCTGAGGGTTTTATTCCTGCCATGTTATATGCTTTTTTGGCAGCATTCTGTGTAGCAACTAACTGAGTAATCGAGGGTCTATCATGAAGTGCTAAATTATCAGAAGCTGCTCCGGAGGACAACATCCAAACAGGATCGTCTGTGAATTCTTTGACAACATGGTCAGCAGCTAAAATTACACATGATGCGCCATCAGAAGTCGGACAGCAGTCATACAGGGTTAATGGATCAGCCACCATAAAACCATTTTTTGCTTTCTCAAATGAGACATTTTTTCTAATATGCGCAACTTCATTATCAAGACCATGCATGTGATTCTTAACACTTATATGTACCAAGTCATCATGCGTAGAATCAAATTCATGGAAATATCTTCTCGCCATCAATGCATATGTGCCAGGAAATGTTAGACCGGCTAACCTCTCCCACTCAGTATCCCCTGATACGCCTAACCAGAACCTCTTTCTTTCTGGTGTCAAATCGTTCATTTTTTCGATTCCACCAGCTACGACAATATCTGCTTGACCACTTTTGATTGCCATCCAAGCATCTCTTAGGGCGAATCCTGATGACGCACACGCATTTTCTACACGCCTTACAGGAACTCCTTTCATAGCGGAGTGCTCAGTTAATAGCGCTGCAGTATTACCAAGTTGAGATCCACCAAATGCCACGCTACCAATAAAAGCCTCATCGATTTTGCTTGGGTGAAAATTTTTGTCGACGCTTTCGAAGGCATTTTTTGCGGCTTCAGCCCACATACCCTTTAGACCGGATGGATGATTTCCATATTTAGTCTGTCCAGCACCAATGATGGCAACATCGACCATGACATGTCCAATCATTGGTAGCATTTGAGTGAAGCGGTTATTTCAATAAGTTCTCAGCGATTAAACAATATTTGATTTTGCATGCGTAGGAACTAAGAACAGGTCACTTACCCCCTTGTAATATGCTACGACAATGCAGAGAGCGTTCTTGCTCAATAAACAATGGACACTTCACAGGTTCTAACTGTCCGGTGTGTAATGAAGAAGGTAAATTCATCATGAGTGACAGAGAATCTAATTCTCTAGGTAGAATACTGGCTCTTGTTTTACGACATGCTCCAGAGAAGTTTAACGTTGAAATGGATATCAATGGATGGGTAAACACTAGGGAGTTATCAGATTCAATTTCGAAACAAAGAAAGCGGTATCATTGGCTTCGTGGATGGCACTTCTCTGCCATCGCAAATGCTGATGAAAAAGGCAGGTACCAAGTAGAAGGTGAAATGATTCGTGCAACTTATGGGCACTCGATTGAACTCGAGTTGGACTTACCTACCGATGATATTCCTGAAGGATTGTACTGGCCTTGTGAAGAAGAACAAGTTGAGACAATATTGGAATTGGGAATTACCGCCGGAGATAGAAAACATGTTCATCTTTCGAAAACTATTCTCAAGGCAATGGAAGCAGGCAGGGTAAGGATTCATCGTCCTGCGATATTAGAAGTTGATACAACCAGAGCGATTGCGGACGGACATATTATCTACAGAGCAGGAAAGACAGTATTTCTAATTGATGAAGTTCCAGGAGATTATCTTTACAGAGTTGAGCCTGACGACCCAATAATCACTGAAGTTGTCGCACAATGGGAAATCGAAGAAGCCGAAGAAGAATAGTTAAGATTCTTTTTGAATATCTCCGCACGCTGGACAAAAGTCCAAATCGCTATCTAAATTAGCACCGCAGGACTTACAAACAGAATTTCCTAGACTCAGGGCTTGAACTTTAGTTGCAGGGGGCGGGGATTCTACATCGGGGTCGCTTGAAACCAGTATTAAAGGATCAATTCCGTGCGAAACTAGTTCTTTGTATCGATTTATGAAAATCAGTGATTCTTGAATAGCAATTTCCAATTGAAGAGTACGTTCATCTCTTTCCAAGTTATCTTCGATACTTTGTGCTTCTTCAAGGGATGCTTGCAAATGTCGCATGAATTCGTCCAGCGTGGGTGAATCAGACATGGTAGCCGGTCACCGCCTTTATTATTCAATCCTTTCAAATTAGGGGCATACTCATTTGTATTGTCTACCTCGGAGTGTCATGCGAGACTGTGTCATTGTCAAATGGGGCGGCAGTCTAATTACTGACAAAGAATCAATGTGTACCGCAGACATAGAGATAATTCAATCATTAGCAGCTGTTGCTAAACAATGTTTAGACGAAGGTCTAGATTTAATTCTAGTCCACGGAGCGGGTTCTTTTGGACACCTACGAGCTAAACATTGGCGTCTTAATGAAGGTCTCTTAAGGTCTAATTATTTCAACACTCAACCAGATTGCGAAAACCAAAAACAGGCCGTTAGTATAGTACGTAACGAAATGCTTACTTTGAATCATGAAGTTTCAAAAGCCCTTGTCGAACTGGGTTTGAAAGTTTCAACCAAGCCCCCGCATAAATGGGCTAGAAATACTGGGAGTAACTTTGATGGAGATGTAACAAAAACATTTTACGATTATCAAAATTCTATTTGTATAACCTTTGGAGATGTAGTAGATTGCGATGGAGAGAGAGAGTTTGGAATTTTATCCGGCGACGATTTAGTCGTTAGGTTGTGTAAAGATATTCCAAATGTTAAGAGATTGGTTTTTGCAATAGGTGGAGTAGATGGAATTTTAAAACGACCTCCAAGTATCGCTAAACCATCTGATTTAATCGAAGAATGGTCTTCGGGAATGAATTTTGAGGGTGTACATAATTCTGAAATTGATGTCACTGGTGGGATTGGATTGAAGGCTATACGTGGTTCTGAGGTTGCCCAATTAGGAATTGATGTTTTAATTGTAAACGGTTCACATCCTGAAAGAGTGTTCTCAGCATGTATTGGTGAAAATGTAATTGGGACAAGAATAATCGCTTGATTTTTTGCGGATTTATCTATAATAGGGGAACTATTCATTTATCGAGTCTACCTGCAAGGCTTGTTGATGTTATGAGCGGATACCAAATTGACGATGTTCCATCAGTAGATATTTCTGATGAGTTCAAAGGCATTCTGTCTAATTCCAATGCTGATTCGGAACAGGTAAAACTGATGTCAGAGGCAATTATTGGCGTTGACGAGAATGATAATGAAACTGGTAAATTATCTAAAGTTGAAGCTCACCATGGAGCAGGGCATCTGCATCGGGCCTTTAGTGTACTTTTATTCGATAAACAAAATAGATTATTGATTCAGAAACGTGCTAGTGACAAAGTCACCTTCCCTGGAGTTTGGGCTAATACATGCTGCTCACATCCACTTTACTCCGATTCTGAGAGAGAAACTAAAGATGCTATGGGTGTGAAAAGAGCGGCGGTTCGTAAATTAAATCAAGAACTTGGGATAACTGAAGATCAACTAGTGATTGATGATTTTCATCTGATAACCAAGATGATTTACAGCAGTAGAATGAATCCGGATTGGATTGAAAGAGAAATCGACCATATTCTAATGATACAAGCAGACGTAGATGTTGAAATTAATCAAAACGAAGTATCGGAAATCAAGTGGGTAACTCAAGAGGAGCTACATGAAATGTTAGTTTCTGACGTACAGGGTGATGGCGAAATTGCTCCATGGTTTAGATGTATAGCATCTAGATTGATGAATAATGATTGGTGGCAAGCCGCTGGTGATGCAGGTAAAATGGCAAAATTGGTTGATGATCAAATTCATGACATGGGTGATGTATCACATATGCTCACATATTCCAAAGGTGCCGGGCTTTCGATTTCGATTGAGGAAGTTAAGCCATTAGTAGAAAGCAGAATTTCTGAAAGTCTTCGCGCTGCTCGTCATTCTAGGTTGTCTAATGCTATGATGCATTTGATCAAAGGTGGGGGTAAGCGCCTCCGTGCTACGTTACCATGGTTAGTTGCCAAAGCAGTCGGAAACTCGCATTCAGGATTATTAGATATCGGAGCAGCCATTGAAATTGTGCATAATTTCACACTGGTTCATGATGACATAATGGATGATGACGATACTAGAAGAGGATTGAATGCAGTTCATATTGAGTATGGACTTCCTACTGCAATAAATGCCGGAGATGCGATGTTAGCAATAGCATTCGAACGATTAGTTTCCGCTAAAGGTCTTGACAATAAAGACGTTGCAGCAATGGTAAATCGACTTGCTTGGATGGTACGTAGAGTGAGCGAGGGTCAGCAACAAGATATTGAATTTGAAGACAGAATAGCGGTATCAGAAGAGGATTATTTTGAGATGATTGAAGGAAAGACTGCAGTGATGTTCTTGACTTGTGCTGAGATAGGGTCTAGAATGTCCGGTGCTGATGATGAAACAATTCAATGTATGGCTGATTGGGGATTAGCAGTCGGCTTATGTTTCCAGTTGATGGATGACTTAATCGATGTTCTTTCAGATTCAGATACCCTTGGAAAACCTGCAGGTTCAGACATTGCTCAAGGTAAAAGGACATTGATGGTTATTCATGCACTTTCAAAAGAAGATTCTCCATCTCAAAGAGATTTACTATCTGTTCTGGGTAAAGGAGACTCAGCCACTCAAGAGGAAATTGATGTTGGGCTTAAGGCACTAGCGGATTTGGGGTCGATTCAATATGCTAGAGAGAGAGCGGAGATGTATCACTCAAATGCTCATGCTTTGTTAGACAGGTTGCCTGAAAGTCCTGCTTTAATTGCACTTAGAGAATTGACTGATTATCAACTTAAGAGAATTAGCTAATCAACTCAAATTTCTCATCTACTGTAATATTTCCTTCTTGGAGAACTTTGCCATACCAGCGTGTATAGTTAGGGTATTTTTTGTGTGAAATAAGATTAAATTGGTTTTCCTTAAAAGATTCAGAAATAGTCTTACAGGGTGGGGCATCTTGAGTTATTTCAATTACCAAATCTTCAAATTTGATAATTGTTCCAGGACATATTTCTCCTATTTCGCATCCATCAATTAGTATATTTTCTCCGGTGCTTCCCGGGGTAATAGGATGCCCTTTGCGTTGCAATTCCTCAATAATACAATTTTGTAAAATACATACTGCCTTATTTATTCCACCGTGATGCTTCAGATCATTTTGTTTGTCACCCAAACATCCTGATTTCTTAACTTCTAAACTATCGATAGGGAGTTTCGGTACTCCGCCTTGAGAGACAAATAGGCCAATTACTCTGGCCGACATATCAATCAATCTGAATAATATGATTCAGGGTTTGGTTCAGGTTTCAAGCCTTTTCGAGTTCTAATAGAACTTACAACTTTATCGAATAGCATTTTAGGTAGAGGTTCGAATCCTAGGTTCTCAGTATTCCAGACAGCACGGCCTTGAGATGCTGCTCTAATGTCATTGGAGAAACCAAATGTTTCAGCAATGGGCAGAACACCTACTACAGTTGTGACTTCTCCTTCCGAAGGCATATCCTCAATGATACCTCTTCTGTTTGTGACTTCTCGGGTGACTTGACCAAGCCAATCATTAGGAACAGAAACGAATGCTTTTTGCATTGGTTCTAGAATTACAGTACCAGCTCTAACCATCGCTCCCTTTAGACCATTTCTTACAGCTGGAATAGTTTGAGCAGGTCCACGGTGAATAGCATCTTCGTGAAGTTTAGCGTCAACTAATCTAACAAACATGCCTTGAACAGGTTCATCAGCTATAGGACCCTTATTACATACTTCATTGAAAGCTTCAATAATCAATTCACGTGTTTCGTGAAGTCCTTGAATACCTTTGGTATCATTAACCAAGACATTGGTTCCATTAATTGCGTAAATTTTTCTCATTAGATCTTTATCCATGCCGAATGTGCCAAATTTATTTCCAACTTCTTTCGCATCACTGGTTCTTACTGGGCCGTTTCCGAGTTCGCCAGAGCGTAGCGCTTCTACAACTTCGTTACTGAGTGCCTCGACTTCAAAGTAGAATCTATTGTGGCGGTTAGGTGATTTACCTTCAAATGCTCTACCATGGTTATTACCTTCGATACCTTCTCGGTAAACTACGATAGGCGGGCTAACCTTGACCTTGATATTTTGCTCTTCTTCAATACGATAAACAGTAATTTCAAGGTGAAGTTCACCCATACCAGCAAGAAGAGCCTCTCCAGTTTCTTGATTAGTAGTAACTTGAAGTGAAGCATCAGCTTTTGCCAGTGAGCGCAAAGCATCGATGAATTTTGGAAGGTCCTTCATACTCTTAGGCTCAACAGCAACAGTAACAACAGGGTCAGAATAGTGTCTAATTGCCTCGAATGGTGTGAAATCTTTGTCTCTCGATAGAGTTACACCAGCAGCTGCAGAGCGTATTCCAGTTAGAGCAGCGATGTTTCCAGCAACAACTTTTGGCACAGTAATTCTGTCTCCACCAACCATCATACTGACTTGCTGAACACGTTCAGGTTTTGCTGCACCTATTGCGAATACAGATTCACCTTGGCTAATAGCACCGGAGTAAACTCTTCCAACAGCTACCTCACCTGCGTGAGGGTCCATCCAAATTTTGGTAATCATCATTGCCAACTCTGCTTCAGGGTCACAACTCATCATAGACTTTCCAATCTCAGAATCCAAGTCTCCTGTCCAAATATTAGGAATACGGTAAGGCTGAGCCTCAACAGGGCCCGGTAATTTTGTAACTGCCATGTCGAGAAGAACTTCATGAACTGGTGCTTTTTGTGCCAACTCTTTTTGATTTTCATCATTACAATACTTGAAAATATCAGTAAAAGAAATACCTGATTTAGCCATGTAAGGAACAGTAATTCCCCAGTTGTGGTATGCAGAACCAAATGCGACTGTACCATCAGCAACTGAAACTTGCCAAGATTTCTTGAATTCTTCAGGAGCGAATTGTTTGATCAATCTGTTTACCTTGGTAATAGTGCCTTTGAATCTCTCCATCATATCTTCAGGAGTAACTTGTAATTCGTTGATTAGTCTGTCTACTTTGTTAATGAATAGAACTGGCTTTACTTTTTCCTTTAGTGCTTGTCTTACGACAGTTTCTGTTTGAGGCATAGGTCCTTCAACTGCGCATGCTAAGATGAAACATCCGTCAACAGCGCGCATTGCACGTGTGACGTCGCCACCAAAATCTACGTGACCAGGTGTATCGATAAGATTGATTAGATAATCAGTTCCTTCAACTGCGTGAACCATAGAAGCAGATGCAGCGTTGATCGTAATTCCACGAGCAGATTCCTGTTCATCAAAATCCAAAACACGTGCTGCGCCAGCAAGATCACTGGACATCATACCCGCTCCGGCAATAAGGTTGTCAGAAAGAGTTGTCTTACCGTGGTCTATGTGAGCAGCAATACACAAATTTCGTATTTGTGGTAGTATGTGCATAACTTCTGTTGCTTTCTTGATGTTGTCTTCTTTACGGCCCATGGTATCACCTAACTCTCGTTGAATGTGGCCACTGAAAAGGGGTTCTTAAGTGACTCGCATGTAAAGAGATAACTAATAGGCATAACATTGTCTAAAAGACATAATAATCTGCTGATGGGAAAATCATCGAGCGGAAGATGCGATTCTTTCGAGTTCCTCTTTCTTAGAAACAGCGAATGAGGTTACATCACCGGCAGCAGCCTTGTTTAGTTCGTTGATTATACAACTTGTTAGAGTACGCTTTGATTTATGAGTTCCCTGTTGTGCACCCTTAGCTAGATTTCTAAGAGCAACATCAAGTCTTCTTGAGGGTGATGAATCAACAGCCTTAGGCTGAGAAACTGCACCGAATTTGATTCTTGTAATCTCTTCCATTGGAGCACCATTACAAATAGCATCTACGAAAGTTTGTAGTGGATTTCCTCCAGATTTTTCTGCAATGTTGTCTAGAGCTGCTTCAAATGCTTTCATTGCGCCCTGCTTTTTGCCAGTATACGGCCCGGTTCTCATCAGCTTGTTGATGTATCTTTCAACAACCGAAAGTTTTGACTTACCAAACCAAGCATTAGCGTGGCGCCCTCCGGTGTGTGGTACGCCGACAGTTGTTAGATTGATGTAAGGAGCAAGTCCTGGATCTTTGCAAGTAATTTCCGAAGCATCCCACTTACCAAAAACTAGTGTTCCGATACCTGCGATAGGCCTGTAATCTTCGACCTTTTCCTCGACTTCTTCTACTACTTCAGTTTCAGACATATTTACACCTCAGCGAACAGGCTTCTCCTTCCTTCCACGAACCATTTCATCAAGAGAAACGCCATTTACTTGAATGACTTTGTATCTAACTCCAGGAATATCTCCGTATGAACGACCCATACGTCCACCGATACCTTCAACCATAACTTCGTCGTGTTCATCGATAAAGTTGATAGCACCGTCACCGGGAGCAAATGCAGTTAGTTTGTTTCCATTTTTGATGAGTGAAATTTTTACTGCTTTACGAATCCCTGAGTTAGGTTGCTTAGCTTCAATTCCGACTTTTTCAACAACGATTCCTTTGGCTTGAGTTGAACCAGCCAGAGGGTCATGTTTGGCACGAGATTTTAGCATACGTTTCTTGTATCTGCGGTCTGACCAACGGAATTTTTGTCGGTCTTTTGCCATCTTGGCACCTGCGAAGAGTCCTCTGCCCATCATAATCACCTCATTGAAGCATTCCGCCGAC
>MDTE01132632.1_pt1 | contig 15433 bp, 14 predicted proteins | sample 811231 | NCBI WGS metagenome assembly MDTE01 (sample SAMN05326651, study PRJNA326480) | marine metagenome | isolation source: seawater | place: Indian Ocean: Red Sea | collected 2010 | reverse complement strand
GATTCGAACCTCCGAAGGCATACGCCGGCAGATTTACAGTCTGCTCCCTTTGGCCGCTCGGGCATCTCCCCACAAAGTCTTATTTTCAAAAAACAGCTCAGCTTGAGCCACCGAGAGGACTCGAACCTCCGACCGACTGATTACAAATCAGTTGCTCTACCAACTGAGCTACGGTGGCATAGACAAATTCGTATAAGAATTAATTATTTGGTTGGTTTAATTTAAAATGGATACCCAAACTGTAAGTTTACGAACATATGTCAATGCTATGCACAGCCTCGTAATTTAAGATGTTAATTAAAAATAATTCAATATATATTTATAAAAAAAATATTAAAAAGCGGTTTTTGGCATAAAGTTTGCTTATTGAATTTTTTTTGGTATTTGACCATAGGGAGAATCATCGACAAACCACCCTCTGCCCTTTAATTCATTTCTAATGGCATCTGACCTGTCCCAATTCTTTTCTTCCCTTGCTTTTTGTCTTTGACGCAATAGCTTATTTATTTCTTCGGGCACATCAAATTTCTCTTTTCGGATAAATCCAAAAATAGAATCAAATAGTTGTAAGAATTTCCAAGCTTCTCCTAATTCTTGTTGCGTAACAGAATTATTGTCCATTTTTGCATTAAAAGATTTCATCCATTCAAAGAAGACTGCTAGTGCCTTAGGTGTATCCAAATCATCATCCATTGTATCTTTAAATCTAGTATATACTTCAGGTAGCATATTTCCTGAAAATTGCACTGCATTGTTTTTTTCAAGACGAAAATAAAAGTCGGATATTCGCTCTATAACTCGGTCCCCTTCCTTCTTTTTATCAAGTGAAAAATTCACTTTGGTTCTGTAATGCCCAGCCAACAGTTGATAGCGAATACATTCAGGTGTAAAACCTGCTTCTTTCAAATCTTCCATATGATAAAAATTATCTAATGATTTACTCATTTTGCCACCATCAATTAAAAGATGTTCAGAATGTAACCATATATTCACAAAGGGTTCACCACTAGCACATTGACTCTGGGCAATTTCATTTTCATGATGTGGGAACATATTGTCCACACCACCACAGTGAATATCAAAATGATTGCCTAAAAATTCAGTGCTCATTGCTGAGCATTCAATATGCCAACCAGGACGTCCTCTGCCCCAGGGAGCATCCCAAAATATAGAACCGTCATCTTCTTTCCATCCTTTCCAGAGTGCAAAATCCTGTGGGGTATCTTTCTTATATTCATCATCTGCAATACGATCACCAACCCTTTGATCAACGAGATTTATATTTGTCAAGCGGCCGTAATCAGGAAATGAACTAATATTAAAATAAACTGATCCATCATCTTCTCTATATGCGTAACCCTTACGTAACAGTTTTTCGATTATGTTAATCATTTTAGGAATGGAATTAGTTGCTTTTGGATATTTATCTGCTGGTATCATTTTCAGCCATTCAAAATCTTCCATGAAAAATTTCGTGTATTTTTCAGTAAACTCTGAAAGACTTACATTTAATTCCTGAGCTTTTTTAATTGTCTTATCATCAATATCTGTGATATTCATGACATGAATTACTTCATATCCTGAATGAGTCAACCATCGTTTTAACAAATCTTCAAACATAAAAGTTCTGAAGTTTCCAATATGAGCATAATCATATACAGTAGGCCCACAAGTATATAGCCCGATTTTCCCATCTTCAATTGGATGAAATTCTTCTTTTTTTCTTTTTATTGAATTATAAAACCGGAGTGCCATTTACAAGCTGATTTCTATGATATTTTTTACCAGTTCATCAAAACTCATTCCTGCTACATTGACAGATTTTGGTACTAAACTTGTTGATGTCATACCAGGAAGAGTGTTCATTTCTAAAAAATAATATTCCTGCTTATTATTCAAAATGTAATCTGCTCTAGCATAAACACCACAGCCTAATTTCTGAAAGATTTTTTCAGTATCTTTTTGAATTGTTTTTGTTAGATCAATTGGTAGATCTGCAGGGCAAATATACCGACTCATACCTGGGATATATTTACATTCATAATCATAAAGCTCATGAGATGGTTTAATTTCAATAATTGGATAGGCCTTGTCACTTAATACAGTAACAGTTAATTCATTACCTTGTATATATTCTTCCGCCATAACTGAGTTACTATAGGTGAAGGCTTTCTGAATTGCAGATTTAATTTCTGATTCATTATAAACCATAGTCAACCCAACAGTGCTCCCTTGATCATTAGGCTTTATCACGTATGGCATAGCTAATGCTGGAAGATGATTTTTTGAATCTAACATTTCCCAATTTGGTGTTGGAATATTATTATCTTTCGCAATTATTTTACTTTTATTTTTGTCCATACAGAGCGCCGATGATTCAGACCCAGACCCCGTATTTTTAATTCCATTTTCATTCATCCATGACTGTATTTTCCCATTTTCACCAATTCCACCATGAAGCGCATTAAAAATAATATCCTGGCTTTTTAAACCTTTCAATAATCTGTAATAATTAGATCGAAATGAAAATTCAGAAACTATGTACCCTAATCTATTACAGGCTTCAGTAACTGCCTGCCCAGTCATCAATGAAATTTCTCTCTCTTCACTGAGGCCTCCCATAAGAATACCGATTTTTAAGGGCATAACTTCCCTGCTCCTTCAGACAAATCTTTGACGATAAAGGTTGGGGTTTCATATTGAGAAAGGGTATCTATTGTTTCCATCCCTCTGCCAGTGAGAACAAGCATTGTATCCATACCCAGCATTTCCCCTGCTCCCATATCTGCAGTTGAATCACCAATTATCAAACAATCCAATAAATTTAAATTATGTTCAGATTCAGCTTCTAAAAACATACCAGGGCCCGGTTTTCGTCTTTCTGTAGCTTGATTAGGATGGTCATGGCAGGTATAGATCCCCAAGAGAGGAATTCCATTTTTGCGAAATTCTTTTTTGATGAAATCATGAATCTCATTCAGCTTATTTTTTTTTATAAGACCACGATCAATGCCTGATTGATTTGTCACAATACAAAATCTGTTTCCTGCTTTAGAAATTTTTTTCAATGCAGGGATTGTAAAATCATAAAAAGCAAAGTCATTCAATGAACTGATGTAACCGGGGTCAGGATTCAGCGTTCCATCTCGATCAAGAAAAATACAATTATATTTTTTCATGTGGCTTGCTCCATATTAATGTCCTTCATCCTTACACTTCCCAATAAAAAGTATACAGCACCAACAATTACCAGCGGAAAGTAAGACACGGCATGGGAAACTACAGCATATCTAAGTGCTTGTTGGCCCCCAATACCAAAAACTAACATCAAACTGTACTTGATTCCGGCATCATAAGTCCCAGCAGAACCTGGGAGAGCTGGAATTCCAATCGCAACACTACCTAATATCAATAAAATACCTGTACCGATGTAACCAATATTCAAACCACACGAATCCAACATAATCAATGTAACTATAAAATAAAATAACCAGAGAACAAAGCTTAAAAATATGATTAACCCTGTATGGTTTGTTTTTACAATAATAGTTATACCATCAAAAACCTTATTCAATAAAGAAAAAACGGTTTTTCCTAACTTTGTATCAGAGATGGACAATTCTCCAATTTTATCAATACATTGAAATTTATAAACAACATAGACCAAAGCAATACTTATGATGGTAATACTTGCAAATACAAAAATACCAAGCCTAATCCATTTATGGTCAAAAGGAAACCATGGAATTGTAAGTATGAATAAAATCAAAACCATCAAAAGGTCTAATATTCTTTCCAAAATTACTGTTCCAAATGCTTGAGAGACAGTCAGTTTCCGATTTGCTGCCAAAGAATAAGCCCTTAGTAATTCTCCTAAGCGAAAGGCTAAAACGCCATTACCAAAATAACCGATCATAGTGGCTACAAAAACAGGTTTCAGATGAATGCTTTGAATAGGATTTAATATTAATTGCCATCGGTACGCTCTTACAATGCAACTTACCAGCAGCAAAGCACATGCTAATAATACTCCATTCATGTTCACCTGTTGAATTTGATAAAACAGTTCTCCCAGATTTTCACCCTTAAAAGCAAAATAGATACCAATAATGGAAAATACAGTACCAATAATTAGTTTTATATATTTATTCACGCAGGTCTATTATCTCAAATTCAGATAGATCAATTTCACCAACGCTTTTACCAATTGCAGGTTCCACGTAAATAATTTTTATTCTAACTTCTGATTCTTCTCCAGTCCTTAAGTAGATCTCTCTTGGCTGACCGCTGTCATGTAAAGTCCAGATCGCTCCTTTCAAACCCCAATTTTTTAAATTAAAAGGAATTCTATATCCTTTCTTTTCGATTATCCATTCACCCTTTACAATTGAATCTTGAGAACCGGTTAATATGTCAAATATAGTGATTTCGCCTGGAATAATCGCATCGAGAATAATTTGCCTAGTAACCTTATTGATTGTTGTTATTTTACCCCTTTCATAAATAAGTCGCTGGTCAAAAGTATCAAAGATATAATTAGCTTCTCCAAAAAAATAGAATAGGCCATTCGATTCAAATCGTTCGCCAAATTGTTCTTGGAAAAAATTAATTTTCATTACCTTTCCTCCATCTTGATGCATATAATTTAGGAACTGTTGATACGGCTCATTCTTAGCCAATAGAAAAGCAAGAAAGCTTAAATAAAAAAGAGTATTTTTCACAAAATAATTAATCCCGAATCATTTCGAGATAGGATTCATCCACAAGTACTTCTCTTGCCTTACTACCTGTAAATGGTCCCACAACACCAGTTTGTTCCATCTCATCAATTAATCGGGCTGCTCTGGAGTAACCAACTTTGAGTCGTCTTTGCAGCAATGAGATTGAACCTTGTTGATGGGTAATAACCAATGCCACAGCTTCATTAAAAAGTTCATCGATTCCACCATCACCATCACCAGAAAATTCCGTAACCTGTGCTTCCCGAATAGATGGAAGCATAAATCCTTCTGGTTTCGGTTGTCCGGACACATGATTCATTATCGCTTGAATTTCTTCTAAAGATAGGAAAGCATTATGCATCCTGAACACATCGGAACTTCCAGTGCCTAAATGCAGCATATCTCCACGGCCAATCAATTTATCTGCACCAGGCTGATCAATAATGGTTCGTGAATCAATTTTACTGGCAACCTGAAAGGCAATACGCGAAGGAAAGTTTGCTTTTATTACTCCTGTTATTACATCTACAGAAGGTCGTTGTGTGGCAATAACTAGATGAATTCCAACAGCTCGTGCTAATTGGGCTAAACGCGCGATGGGAGCTTCAACATCTTTGGCAGAAAGCATCATTAAATCAGCCAACTCATCCACAACCAGTACAATATAAGGCATGATTGATTCACGGGATCTTTCCATTTTTTCATTATACTCACTAATATTTCTTACCACAGCATCCGCCAGAACATTATATCTTCGATCCATTTCCTTTTCCAAAGCCCGCAGTGCTAAAATAGCATTATCTACTGAAGTAACAATAGGTTCTGAAATATCTTCCATTTGCAAGAGATGATATCCTTCTAATTGACGGTAAAGAGTCATTTCTACTTTTTTAGGATCAATCATAACAAATTTTACTTCTTCCGGTGTTGCCCGATAAAGAATAGAACAGATGATTGTATTTATACAAACAGATTTTCCTGATCCTGTTGTTCCTGCAATGAGTAAATGTGGCATTTTAGATAAATCAAGACAACTGATTTCACCTGAAGTTGTTTTACCAACAGCCAAAGTCAACATAGACTCTGCTTCTGCAAATTCGGGGCTGTTCACAACTGATTTGAAAAATACTGTAGCTGGATTTCGGTTTGGGATTTCAATCCCTACTGATGATTTTCCAGGAATAGGAGCAATCACCCTGACACTACTGGCTTCCATGACACGGGCAAGATCATCTGCCAATTGAACAAATTTATTCACACGGACACCCTCTGCAGGCTCCACTTCAAATAAAGTAATAACAGGTCCAGGGTGTACATTTACAACTTTGCCATCAACGCCATAAGTAGCCAATGACTGAGTTAAGTAATTGGCTCTTTCTACTAACTCATCGCGGGTCAAAGAATCTGAAATATTTACCGGATTTTCTAATAGTTCTGAAGATGGTAATACATATTCCTGTTTTGGTGTTTTTCGTTCCACCACTTCATCTATATCAATCTCCTCAATTTGAGCCATTTCTTCAATATTAGGGGATTGATCATCTTGAATTGGTGCATCTTGCTCCTGATTTTCTAATTCATGTCCAATGTCATTATCATATAGCTCTGTAGTCCGTTCATCAATCTCATTACTATCTTCATCTGTTTTAATTTTAGCTGTTTCACTCGAATGAATTTCTTCTTCAACTTGCTGTTCATCTTCTAAATCCTTGGAGATAATCTCTAAGGCATCCTGTTCCTTTTTTTCATCAATTTTTGCTTTTAATTCCTGAGTATGCTTTCGTTTTGCTTCTTCTTTTTCAAACTTCTCTTTTTCTGCTATCTTTTCATTTCGCCATGAGTTCAATTTCTCTTTAAATTCGACAAATGGGGCATAATAATCTAGATTGAAATAGCCTCTTACCAGCATAAGAAATCCGGAAATGAGAAATAAAATTGTACCCCAAATTGAGAGCATATCCAAAAATAATTGTGCTATATTTCCACCAGTTAGCCCTGATGCTAGATAACTCAAATTTCCATCTAATGGAAATTGAATACTGATGACTCCAATTGTAATGGAAAGCATCATCATGGCTCCAAGGCTGTACCAAGTTATTCTAAGAATTTCACTTAAGTCCTTTTTAGCAAAAAGAAACCAGCCCCAGCCTAAACCAAGTAAAGGAGCAATGATAGTTGAGTACCCAAAACCAAGTTTAATAAAAAAGTGAGCAGTGAAAATGCCAAGGATACCCATGGGGTTAGTAACTTGGACATTAGATGAAATGGATGGTTCTTCGCTAGAGTTATAGCCGCAGAGACTAACTAAAACGAAAACGGAAAGCGCGATAGTAAGTATTCCGAGGATTTCTAAACGACGTTCTTCCTGCATTTAATATTCTTTAGTATGTGGTTTATTGATTATCGATTTTACGGATATTACAAGAGAGATTGAATAAGAAATCTACCCACCATCCTAAAAAACCAAAAACCCCACGAATGTGGGGTTTGATCTAAAAATCAAAATATTAAATTATGAACTATAACGAGTAAATACTGGATCTAATTCAGTACTTAACGTTTTATTATAAGAATATCCATCTAAATTGAAAGAAAGAATATCTTTTGGATCTTCGATTCGGTTTTGAATAATATATCGAGCCATCATTCCTCGAGCTTTCTTTGCATAAAAAGATATCATTCTATATTTACCATTCTTGTTTTCTTTAAATTGGGGAGTTATTACTCTAGATGCTTGCAGATCAGAATTATTAATTGATTTAAAATACTCTATAGATGCACAGTTAATGATACTACTATTTCTATGTACTTTGAGCTCTTGATTGAGGGAGTTGGAAAGAGAACTATTCCAGTAAAAATATAAATTTTTTCCTGATTCATTTTCTAATTTTGTACCCATTTCTAAACGATACGGTTGAATCAAGTCTAGTGGTTTTAATATACCATAGAGACCAGATAAAATACGTGTATTATCCTGTGCAAAAGTAATATCACTAGCAGAAAGTGTGAAAGCATCTAAACCTGAATAAGTATCGCCCATAAAAGTAAAAATAGCCTCTCGAGATGTTTCTGGTCCAGAAGAGCTTGACCATGACTGGTACCGTTCCCAATTAAGCTCAGAAAGTTTTTTACTTATTCCCATCAATGATTGAAGTTTTGGAGGATCAAATTCCTTTATTTTATTTACAAGATTTTGTGATGCATCTAAAAATTGAGGATAACTATGGTTAGTACCAAAAGCAGAACACTCACTTGATAGTTTTTTTGCTGGTGAAAGAACTGTAATCATGGTTATAATTTAGCAAAATTCCATTGGAAAAATTAGACTAAGAAGAATGACAAGAAATTTATTAAAATTAATGGATATTAGAACCTTTTAATAGTTAATATGCATTATTATATCCAAAATAATTTCTTGAATAAGAAATCAAAAACATCATTGGCTTTTCTCTATAAGATAAGAAAAATGGATTTAAAAATATACTCGATTATTTTAGTATTATTTGCTTTTGTTCTTGGATGCAAACAAACAAAATATGATATGCCACCAAACATCTTAATTTGTATTGCCGATGATGCTGGTCATATGGGGAAATATCACTCATGGGTAAATACACCTGCATTTGATCGTGTTGCAAATGAAGGATTACTTTTTAAAAATGCATATACTCCTAATGCAAAATGTGCCCCTTCGAGAGCTTCATTGCTTACTGCTAGAAATTCATGGCAACTTAAAGAAGCAGCAAATCATTTTAATAATTTCCCTACTGAATACAAAACATATCCTGAGGTTTTAAAAGAATTTGGATATTTTACAGGCCATACTGGTAAAGGATGGGGACCTGGAAACCCAGGACAAATAAATGGTAAAGAACGAGAACTTTGTGGTAGTGGATGGAATAGTAAAAAAACAGAGCCTCCTACTAAAAAGATGTCCCATAATAACTATTCAGAGAATTTTAAAGACTTTTTCAATCATAAGCCACATGGAAAACCCTTTTATTTCTGGTATGGAGGGTGGGAACCTCATAGAGGATTCGAATATGGGTCTTCTTTAAAAGCCGGTAAAAAACTGTCAGATATAAAAACAGTACCTGCATTTTTTCCTGATAATGAAGTAGTGCGTACAGATATTCTTGATTATGCATTGGAGATTGAATATTTTGATTCTCATGTTACAAAAATATTGAACTTTCTTGAAAGTGAAGGAGAGTTAGAAAATACTATAGTTATTGTAACTTCCGATCATGGAATGCCATTTCCACGCGCTAAAAGTGATGAGTATGATTATTCAAATCATATCCCTTTGGCAATTATGTGGGGAAATAATATAAAAAATCCGGGACGCGAAATAAATGAATACATTAGTTTCATAGATATTGCTCCAACCTTTTTTGATGCATTAGGAATTAAATGGGAACAGTCCGGAATGAAGGAAACTCCCGGGATAAGTCTAATCCCATTTTTTAAAGGGGAGAACAAAAATTTTAGAGATTATGTTTTGATTGGGAAAGAGCGACATGATGTTGGTCGACCAAATGATTATGGTTATCCAATAAGAGGAATTGTTAAAGATGGTTGGATGTATTTACGAAATTACCGACCAGATTTATGGCCTGCAGCAAATCCAGAATGTGGATATTCAACGGTTGATGGTAGCCCTACAAAAACTGAAGTTTTAAAATCGCGACATAATCCTAAAACTAAATTTTATTGGGATCTGTCTTTTGGAAAAAGACCTGAAGAAGAACTTTTCTATTTGCCTGATGATAAGTTTTGCATAGAAAATCTTGCATATGAAGAAAAATTTTATTCAATTAAAACAGAATTAATATTCAAGATGGAAGAAGAATTAAAAAAACAAGAAGACCCCAGAATGGTTGGTGATGGTGATATTTTTCATACTTACTATTTTACATCAGATAAATATCGTAACCTGTACTCCAGAATAGTAAATGAAGGGAAAAATATTATTCCAGTATGGATTAATGAATCAGATATTGAGACTGATTTAATGGGAGAATAAGACTAATTAAGGCATTTAATTCTAAAATAGCTAAAAATAATAAGTATTTTGGTGCTAAAGCCCATTTATGTGCAGCTTAATAATATAGAATACAGCAAAATATGATATAATATCTAATTAATCAATTAAGGATCCTTTTCTATAAAAGGGTGGTTTTATAACTGTAGATGTCTTTAACCTACCTCGAATATCCACAAGTAATTTAGTACCTGCATTTGTCAATTCTTCTTTTAAATAGCCCATTCCTATACCCTCATCCAAAGATGGGCTCATTGTTCCGCTTGTAATCTCTCCTACAATATTATTATCTACAATTATTGGACATCCTTTTCTTGGAATTGCCCTTTCAGACATTTTTAAACATACCAGTCTTCGAGTTACATTGGATTTGGCTTTGAGCAATGCATCTTTTCCTATAAAATCATCTTTACCTAATCTTGTAATCCACCCTAAACCAGCTTCAATGGGGGTAGTTGTTTCATCAATATCATTGCCATATAATACATATTTCATTTCCATCCTTAATGTATCCCTGCATCCCAACCCTGCGGGCATCAAACCTTTATCCTTACCAGCAGCCATAATGCCATCCCAAATTCCAGATATTTTATCCGAATCTGCATAAATTTCAAATCCCAGTTCTCCTGTATAACCTGTTCTTGAAATAATACACTTATTACCTCCTAAATTACTCTCCACAAAATTGTAAAATTGGATATTCATTAAAAAAGTGTCCGTCAGTGTTTGCAGGATCTCTCTAGATCTTGGACCCTGTAATGCTACTAAACCAATATCATTACTTTTATTTTCTATTTTAACATCACCTATAACTTGTGATTGGAGCCAGTTTAAATCTTTTTCTATGTTTGTTGCATTCACAACTAACATAAAGTCATGTTTTCTTCTATAAACCAATAAATCATCAACAATACCACCATTTTTATAACACATGGCTGAATACTGTGCCTGTCCATTTGATAAACTAGATATATCATTGATAGTAACTTTTTCCAAGAATATTTGGGCATCCTGTCCAGAAATAAAGAATTCTCCCATATGACTTACATCAAATAAGCCAGCAACCGTTCTTACAGCATTATGCTCCTGTTTGATCCCTGAATACTGAGTTGGCAAAAGATATCCGCCAAAATTGACCATATTGCCACCTAAAGCCATATGTTGATCATATAGAGGTGTTTTTTTCTCAGACATTTGCGCCTTTTAGTTATGCCATAAGTTCTTTGAGCGCTTTTTTAATAACGGACTCTAATTTCCCAGATAATTCGCCTTTTTTTCCCAACTCCGAACATGCTTTTCTGGCATGGTTCTGATTATATCCTAAAGACATCAAAGCATTCACTACATCTTTAAACATTTGAGGTTCTGATAATTCGCTTTCTACAAAGCCCAAAGAATCTTCATTTTTTTTCATAAATTTTTCTTTGAGTTCAACAATAATTCTTTTCGCTGTTTTTGCACCAACACCGGGTACAGATGTGAGAGTGGTAACATCACCTGCTATTACCCGATCTTTTAATTTTGATGGTACTATTCCTGATAAAATAGTTAAAGCTAGTTTAGGTCCAATACCACTGATTGAGATCAATAAATGAAATGTTTTCCGTTCCTTTTCATCCTTGAAACCATAGAGATCCATCATGTCTTCGCGCACATGCAGATAAGTTAAAACAACCGTATCGCTTCCCTTTGAAGGAAGAGAATCCAAACCATTGATGGACATCATTACTTTATAACCAATGCCATTAACAAAAATGATAGCAAAGTTTGTTGTTTTTTTCTCTACCAGACCATGTAATTGGTCGATCATTTAAACTTTTCCTGATTAATATAACAAAGCCCTACAGCCATGGCATCAGAAATATCCATCGGTAATGGAGGTTCTTTGAGTTTTAAAATTTGAGTGACCATATAGGAGACTTGTTCCTTACTTGCAGCTCCATTACCACAAACAGACATCTTAACCTTTCTTGGCGCAAATTCATAAACTGGAATATCAGCTTGCGCTGCTGCTAAAATCAAGGACCCTCGAGCTTGTCCTAATATCATAGCTGATTTTACATTTCTACTATAGAATGCATCTTCAATAGCCATAACATCCGGGCTAAATTGGTCCAATATTTTATTCATTTCTTCAAATAAATAATTTAATCTTTTGGGTAATTCATCCTTTGGTTTGGGTTTTATTGTCCCGTAAGCAGTCAGTTGTGTTTGGTTCCGTTTATTTTCCATTATACTGAATCCTGTTATGCCTAAACCTGGATCAACACTTAAAACCCTCATTAAGATTATTCTAGGTTCAGTGATTCCAAATCTATATCCAGATTTGAGTAGAGTTTACTAATATCATCATTCTCATCTAAGGCATCCATGAGTTTCATCGCAGTTTCAGCTTCTTTCCCATCTAACTTTTGCAGTGTTTTTGGTATCATTTCAATCTCTGTAGATCGAATTTTATACCCAGAGTTTTCTAGTGAGTCCCTTACTTCCATTAGACTAGTTGGGTCAGTAAAGATCGCGTAAATATTATTATCTGATTCAAAATCATCAGCTCCTGCTTCCAATGCCGCTTCAAAAATAACATCTTCATCACCTGAATCGCTGTTTAAAATAATTTGTCCTTTTTTTTCAAACATCCAAGACACACTTCCATTTTCACCAAGGTTACCCCCAAATTTGGAAAAAATATGCCGGACTTCAGCCACAGATCGGTTTTTATTATCGGTAATTACATCCATCATGAGAGCCATCCCTCCGGGGCCATATCCTTCGTATGTAATTTCTTCATAGGTAACTCCCTCTAACTCACCCGTGCCCTTCTTGATGGCTCTTTCAATTTTATCCGCAGGCATATTACTGGATTTTGCATTTGATACTGCTTTCCTCAGTCTCGGATTAGAATCAACATCGCCGCCATTCAGACGAGCAGCAATTGTAATTTCTTTTATTATCTTGGTAAATATTTTTCCGCGTTTTGCATCTTGAGCACCTTTACGGTGTTTAATATTGGCCCATTTACTATGTCCAGCCATTTTTCTCCATGATTATAAAAAGAAAATTACTGAACATCGAGAGGCCCTCCAAATAAAGTCAAAACAAGTTGGTTAAAATAATTGATAAAGTTATTCAGAGATAAAATGCTCAATTCTACTTCGAACAATCCAAATATCTCGGTATCCCTTATTTTTCAACACTTTTTTACGGGTTTCAGCTTCTTTTTTCGTAATAAAATTCCCAGTCCGAATTTTGTACAAAGGAGCTTCAAAAATCATATATACAGAATCATCTAGCGCTTTTTTAAATTTTTTCAGATTGTGATTCGCCGCATCTACTGAAGATGATTCATAAACCTGAAGTCTAAATCCGTCCCGAGTTGAAATCCGGACTTTTTTAAGAGAATCTAATATCCCTATTTGTGATGCCCCAAATATTTTATCTAATACTTTAGATGTTTTCGGGATAGGATCGCGAACAGAATTCATATCAAACCAATAGAGTGAATCCTGACCATAAATATATGTGATCGTCAGTATTAATATAATCAAACGAGTTATCATTTTAATGTCCTAATAGATTGAGTAGGAATCCACCCTTTTTTACCATCAATTAAAATAATCTCCATCCAATTTTTCTGCGTTTTCTGAATATCAGCGATACTACCTTCATTAATACGGAATAAAACCGTATTCTCACCATAGAATGGACCTGAATATGCATCAACACCATTAGAAATTACAACCCCTCTATTAATTTGCATTTCCTGAAAATACTTATCAGCAGTTAAGCCATGGATTCCAAGGGTAAGTATAATAATTCCAGTTAATATCGATTTACTCAGGTTACCTCGAAGCCAACCGAACTGTAATCCAACCAGCCATAAAGATTGAAAAAGTAAAATTAGACTACCCAATAGTAACCATTCTCTTAGAGTAAAGTTGGATTTGACTTTCCTGTATATTTGTAAAAAAATTAAAGATTCGGGCATATCGATACGATCAATTCGTCGTGCTTTCGCCACAGAAAGATTATGCTGAGCATCCACATCCCGAGGTGCATATTTTAAACTATTTGAATATGCCCATATTGAATGGCCAATATAATGAAGCCGGAAATACGCATTTCCTAAATTATAGTATACATCAGGATGTTCTACACCAAGAGCAATAATTGATTCATAAGCCTGAACTGCATCCTCATATTTTTCATCTATCATGGCATCATTCCCAGCAGAAAATAATTCGCCAGGAATATCAGAAATACCAATAGATACAAAAACAATAGAAGAGATGAGATACTTCAAATCATCTCCTTTTCAATCTGTTTCATTAATTCTGCCATATCGGCTAAAATAGTGGCCTCCCTATCTATTCCGCCCGGTGCATATTTTCCTGCATCGCAAATTTTTAATATTGAAATTGTTTTATCCATCAATTCAGATGGAATTTTTTCTTTTAAATAGGTATGAACACTGCCCGAATCCAAATTATGGGATGATAAAATCAATTTATTTTTCAAATATATGTAAAATGCTTTACTGGCGGTTTCAAAGGGTTTATCTGTTTGTTTTTTGAGCTCTTGAAGCCCGGTTCGAAGTGCACCACGAATTTGTCTTCCTTCTGCAGTGGATAAGCGATAACCTGTGAATTTTGATATAAAAGTTGGTGATGCAAAAACTAAAATTGAACATAAATAGATAAGAATTACTGTATTTCTTTTATAAGCACCGGATATTGATAAATGAATTGGATCTGTATGAATAAACCTTATATCCTCTCCAATTAATTCTACTTCGCGCTTTGTAAGCCCTGATCCTTGAGATATTCCAGTTTCACCAGGTAAAATTGGGATAATGATTGGATCTGTTTTCGTGCGTTCCCAATTCCCTGTTTTTGGATTAAAATAAGACATTTGAATTCCTGGAAGCGTAATATTTCCTATAGTCCTGGGCATTAGAATATATTCCCAAATATGACTACCTGTTATGTCATCTCGAAATGAATCTTTTTCATATTTTTCTGTAGGTGGGAATGCCTCTATTTCCTCAGGAAATATAATTTCAGGAAGAGAAAATAATCCCAGATTTCCTGTACCTCTCAAAGAAATTGTAAATGTAAAACCTTCATTAACTTTTGACGTATCTCTATCCGTTTTAGCAATGATAGCAAAAGAGCCAACAGCACCCGAAAAATCAAATGGTTTTGGTTCCGGATATGGTAAAATTTCTACTTTTTGTTCTTTAGAGCGGATTATTTTTGTTTTGGTCTCCGTAAAAAATGAATCAAAAAACGGATCAAAGAATGGATCACGGCGCCGTTTTTTTCTCTTTGATTCAACCTGAACTTTGACTGTAATAGATGGAATGCTATGCTTTTCAGAGGGTAAGGGGAATAATGCTTTTTGACCAAGAGTGGCTACCTGATACTTGACCCCTTTTATTGTCACGCCACGATACTGCACGCGTTGAGGTGTATATATATCTTCCACCCAGAATCCGGGAAATTCCGGCATTTGGAACGGTTCAATGGAAATGTTGGCATTTTTGTACAATTTATAGCTCAGGGTGATTTGCTCTCCCAAATACGCTTTATCCTTGTCAATCTCAGCCACAATAAATACCGAATTATCATCAGATTCATTGGCTTTTTCCACGTGAATTTGGATCGGTTTC
>MDTE01083025.1_pt1 | contig 15435 bp, 11 predicted proteins | sample 811231 | NCBI WGS metagenome assembly MDTE01 (sample SAMN05326651, study PRJNA326480) | marine metagenome | isolation source: seawater | place: Indian Ocean: Red Sea | collected 2010 | reverse complement strand
TTTGCCATGATCAACATGACCTATCGTGCCGATGTTGCAATGCGGCTTATTACGTACAAAATTCTCTTTCGCCATCTCTCGTCTCCAACCTTTTAGACAGAACTACGCGAGGTTTGCCCGAACCTCTTCGGCTACTGCCTGAGGTACTTGCGCGTAATGATCAAATTGCATAGTGAACTGGGCGCGGCCCTGACTAGAGGATCGCAGCGTATTAATGTATCCGAACATATTCGCCAACGGCACCAGTGCATTCACAACACGAGCATTACCGCGCTGGTCCATACTGCTGACATTGCCACGCCGGCTATTCAAATCACCAATAATATCGCCCATATATTCTTCAGGTGTCACGACTTCGACCTTCATCATAGGCTCCAAAAGACGTGGCCCCGCTTTTTGCATCGCCTCACGAAAGGCCGCCCGGGCGGCCATTTCGAACGCCATCACAGAAGAGTCTACATCGTGTGAAGCACCGTCAAACAGAGTTGCCTTGAAGTCGATAACTGGAAAACCGGCCAATATCCCGTTCTCGCGAGAGTCTCCAATACCTTTCTGCACGCCCGGGATGTATTCCCGTGGCACCGAGCCGCCAACGACCTTACTAACAAATTCGAAACCAGTACCAGGCTCGGTCGGCTCGAAGGTGATTTGAACCCGAGCGAACTGGCCCGCACCACCGGTCTGCTTTTTATGAGTGTAATCTATATCGACGGGCTTTGAAATTGTCTCACGATAGGCAACTTGTGGCGCACCAATATTTGCCTCAACGCTAAATTCGCGCTTCATGCGATCAACGATAATATCGAGGTGGAGCTCACCCATACCCTTAATAACAGTCTGACCGCTCTCGGGATCACTAGCAATCCGAAAACTCGGGTCTTCCGCAGCCAAACGCTGCAGCGCTGTCGACATCTTGTCGTGGTCTGCCTTTGTTTTGGGTTCTACCGCAATCTCTATTACCGGATCCGGGAACTCCATCCGTTCGAGGATTATTGGCTTGCCAATATCACAAAGCGTATCGCCCGTGGTCACAGTTTTAAGGCCAGCGATTGCAACAATGTCGCCGGCACATGCCTCTTTAATATCCTCACGGCTATTTGCATGCATCAAGAGCATACGGCCAACGCGCTCTTTTTTTCCTTTAACGGTATTTTGAACACTGTCGCCAGTGCTTAAAGTGCCGGAATAGATGCGCGCGAAGGTGAGCGTGCCGACATAAGGGTCGTTCATGATTTTGAAAGCCAACGCTGAGAAAGGCTCGTCATCAGACGTACCGCGCTCATCTTCACCCTCACCATCCACCTTGACGCCCTTAACATTCTCGACATCTTCAGGTGAAGGCAAGTAGTACACCACAGCGTCGAGCAGCGGCTGTACGCCTTTATTTTTAAATGCCGAACCAAGGAATACCGGTACAAAGTCACCAGCGATAGCACCCTTGCGGACACAAGCACGAAGCGTTTCCTCATCCGGTTCATTGCCTTCGAGATATGCTTCCATCGCATCATCGTCTTGCTCAACCGCCAGCTCAACGAGTTTCTCGCGATATTCAGCCGCCATGTCAGTCAAATCGTCCGGAATATCAACTTCTTCAAATTCCGCACCTAGACTTTCGTCTTTCCAGATTATCGCCTTCAATTTGACGAGATCGACAATACCAACAAAATCTGCTTCTGCCCCGATTGGTAATTGCATTACCAACGGATTGGCTCCAAGACGATCGACAAACATATCAACGCAACGGAAGAAATCCGCGCCCATTCGATCCATTTTGTTCACAAAACAAATTCGCGGAACACCGTATTTATCAGCCTGCCGCCAAACTGTTTCCGATTGTGGCTCAACCCCCGCCACGCTATCGAAGACCGCTACAGCACCGTCTAAAACACGAAGGCTACGCTCGACTTCAATTGTAAAATCCACGTGACCGGGTGTGTCGATGATATTAACCCGGTGTTCCAACCAACTACAGGTCGTCGCGGCGGATGTAATCGTTATACCGCGCTCTTGTTCTTGCTCCATCCAATCCATTGTCGCATTGCCGTCATGGACTTCACCGATCTTATGCGACCGACCAGTGTAATAAAGCACACGCTCCGTAGTAGTCGTTTTACCAGCATCGATATGGGCCATAATGCCTATATTTCTGTAATGCTGAATAGGGGTCGTACGTGCCATCGATTGATCTCTCTATAATCCAATTACCAGCGATAATGAGCAAAAGCTCGATTTGCCTCGGCCATGCGGTGCGTATCTTCGCGCTTCTTTACCGCCCCACCCCTATTACTGGCAGCGTCCAAGAGCTCTCCCGACAACCGCTCTGTCATTGTATTTTCTGAGCGCGCACGCGCGTTTTGTATCAACCATCTAAAAGCCAATGCTTGGGCCCGGTCTGGCCGTACATCCATCGGAACCTGGTAAGTCGCACCACCAACGCGTCGCGAGCGCACTTCAAGTTGCGGCTTCACGTTCTCGAGCGCTTCATGAAACGTTTTCACAGGCTCACTACTTGCCCGGCTTTCGACCATATCCAATGCACCATACACAATGCTTTCCGCTGTGGACTTTTTCCCGTCTCTCATCACGATATTGATGAATTTGCTCAAAACAACATCGCCAAACTTTGCGTCTGGTAAAATTTCTCTTTTTTCTGCGCGATGGCGTCGCGACATGTTACTGCCCTCCGGTCCTTTTACTTCGGCCGTTTTGCACCGTATTTTGAACGGCGTTGACGACGGTCGTCCACACCCTGCGTATCCAAAGTGCCGCGAATGACGTGATATCGCACGCCAGGCAAGTCCTTCACGCGCCCCCCCCGGATCATAACCACTGAATGCTCTTGAAGATTGTGGCCTTCGCCAGGGATATAGCTCGTTACCTCAAACCCGTTCGTCAGGCGTACACGGGCAACCTTCCGAAGCGCGGAGTTCGGCTTCTTGGGGGTAGTTGTATAAACACGCGTACACACGCCTCGTTTTTGCGGACAGGCCTCAAGCGCCGGAACTTTGTTACGCGTGGGTTTGTCATGACGCCCTTTGCGAACCAACTGGTTGATCGTCGGCATACGCTGCCCCTCAATTCTTTCCAAACAAATTGAGACTGCGCTCTTAAAAATACGCGCAACCTACAAGTGTTCACCCGAGTTACGGAAAAAGCTCCGCTTTCCGGGTAAACCGGTTTATCAAATGCGGCCGATCTCGCGACCAAGATGTTTACTTCTGGTTCGTGGGACCGCGTCTAGGCTTGCCCCAGTTCAATCTCCTGAACCGACACCTACAGCCAGTCACCCCCGCGAAAGTGGCCGCATACTAGTTATGGCCCTATGCACCGTCAACCTAAAAAAAGAAGAAAACTTGCCGATTTCTGCATCATTCCAATAAAGAAAAGCCAACGGCCTGTTTTACAACAAAATTATCCGTTTTTTCTCATATTTGTTCGTTTAGTAAGTTAGGCGACTTCCGTCTGTTCGAGTTCTGCCGATTCTGGTTCGATAGGCACGTCCAACGCAGTCTCATCAACCTGTTGTGCTGCGATTTCTTTATCACGTTCTTGCGCCACAGCACGAACATGGTTCATGTGGCTACCTGTTCCGGCTGGAATCAGACGACCCACGATCACATTCTCCTTCAATCCATCGAGCGCATCGACCTTACCATTTACAGCAGCCTCAGTCAGGACACGCGTCGTCTCTTGGAAAGATGCCGCAGAAATGAATGACTTCGTCTGAAGAGATGCCTTCGTGATACCCTGCAAAACTGGCGTAGATTTGGCAATATTCCCGCCGTCAGCTTTGGTTTGATCATTTACTTCCTCGAACTCTTCGCGGTCGACCTGCTCGCCAGTTAAAAAGATCGTGTCGCCGGGATCGTTGATCTCCACTTTCTGCAGCATTTGACGGACAACCACTTCTATATGCTTGTCATTGATCTTCACACCTTGCAGGCGGTATACGTCCTGGATCTCCTTGACAAGATAACGTGCTAAAGCCTCCACACCAAGAACTTCGAGAATATCATGTGGAACCGGGTTACCATCCATAAGCAGATCACCTTCACGGACGTAATCTCCCTCCTGCACTGTAATATGTTTACCTTTTGGAACCAGGTATTCCGCTGGCTCGATGCTATCATCGTCTGGTACGATTACGATCCGCCGCTTGGTTTTGTAATCTTTTCCGAACTCAACCCGGCCTTCTGCACCACTGATAATTGCATAGTCCTTCGGACGGCGTGCTTCAAAAAGTTCCGCAACCCTCGGCAAACCGCCCGTGATATCACGCGTCTTCGACGACTCTCGCGGGATACGGGCCACGACGTCACCGGCCTTGATTTCCTGGCCATTATCAACCGAGAGAATCGCGTCCACCGACATGAAATAGCGAGCTTCCGAACCATTAGGCAATTCCACGACCTTATTTTTCTTATCGCGCAATGTGATCCGTGGACGCAATTCAGAACCTTTAGGTTGCTGTTTCCAATCAATTACAACCTTCGAGGAGAGACCAGTCGCATCATCCATCACTTCGCGCACAGAAACCCCATCGTTTAAGTCGACATAATTGGCAATTCCATCTTTCTCGGTGATAATCGGGATGGTATAGGGATCCCATTCGGCAAGCTTATCACCCTTCGTAACACTGGACCCTTCGTCAATGAAGAGACGCGCACCGTAAGGAATGCGGTGACGCGCCCGCTCCCGGTCTTGATCATCGGACAGCACCAACTCACAGTTCCGCCCCATGATGACGGGACGGCCTGATGAATCAATTACAACGTTGCGATTTTCGATGGTAACTTTTCCATCGACTGAGCTCTCAACAGATGACTGCTCCGCACCACGTTGTGCAGCGCCACCGATGTGAAAAGTTCGCATAGTTAGCTGGGTGCCAGGCTCGCCGATTGATTGTGCCGCGATAACACCCACCGCCTCTCCCGAATTAACCGAAGTGCCACGTGCCAAATCGCGGCCATAGCAGATCGAACAAACGCCACGGCGGCTTTCACAAGTCAGCGGCGATCGAACCCGAACCTGGTCCAAGCCAGCCGTCTCGATAGCGTCAGCCTCGGGCTCCGAAATCATTTCGTCTCGCTTAACAATAACCTCACCCGACAATGGGTCTATGACATCGTCCGCCGCATAACGGCCCACAATTCGCTCGGACAGGCTTTCGATGACTTCACCACCCTCGATGACTGTCTCCATCGTCAACCCAGCTTCCGTGCCACAGTCATCTTCTATGATAATGCAGTCTTGCGCCACGTCTACCAAACGACGTGTCAAATAACCCGAATTGGCAGTCTTCAACGCTGTATCGGCCAGCCCTTTCCGGGCACCGTGTGTCGAGTTGAAGTACTCGAGAACGCTCAAACCTTCTTTGAAGTTGGAAATGATCGGCGTCTCGATGATCTCGCCCGAAGGTTTAGCCATCAGGCCCCGCATGCCGGCGAGCTGCTTAATCTGTGCCGCCGATCCACGGGCGCCAGAATGCGCCATCATGTACACTGCGTTAACCTCGCCGCCTTTGCCAGATGACATGACTTTCATCATCTCATCGGCAACTTCGTCCGTACAAGCCGACCAAACATCGACTACCTTATTATATTTTTCACCTTTAGTGATCAAACCATCCAGATATTGTTGCTCATATTGTTTGACCATATCCTGGGCACCGGCAATCAGACCATTTTTCGAATCCGGAATAACCAAATCATCCTTTCCGAAAGATATACCCGCTTTAGCCGCTTGGCCGAAACCCATCGCCATCATCCGGTCCGCGAAGATGCAGGTCTCTTTCTGACCGCAATGACGATACACTTCATGAATGACCTGTGTGATTTCACTTTTCGTCAAGAGGCGATTAATGAGGCTGAACGGGACATCCGGGCTGCGCGGCAAAATCTCTGCCAAGTACATCCTGCCTGGCGTTGTTACTACAACCGGACTGATAGGATTGCCTTCCGCGTCGACCGTATTGTAGCGAGCCTTGATCCTTGCGTTTAAGGAGATTGCATTCGTCGCAATAGCATGCTCAATCTCGCCGATATTTGAAAAACGCGGCACCCGATAAGCCTTTAAGGAACCGTTTTTAAGTGCTTTCAAAGATTTTGTCGTATCACCCGCAGCCGGTTCTTCGGCCAGGTTTTTTGGATCGCGCAAGAGTACGTCGTGGTTTTCAAGCGCTTCTTCTAGCATATCCTTGCTGACTATTTCGATTTCCTCGCCAACATGGTCCAAACGCTCATGTGTGAGATAATAAAGGCCAAGTACAATGTCCTGCGACGGCACGATAATTGGCTTACCATTGGCCGGCGACAAGATATTGTTGGTCGACATCATCAGCACACGTGCTTCCAGTTGCGCTTCTAGAGAAAGCGGCACATGAACTGCCATTTGATCACCATCAAAATCAGCGTTGAAGGCAGCGCAAACCAGCGGATGAAGTTGTATTGCTTTACCTTCTATCAAAACCGGCTCAAACGCCTGAATTCCAAGTCGGTGCAGTGTCGGCGCCCGATTTAGCAGAACAGGATGTTCACGAATCACCTCTTCCAGAATATCCCAGACTTCCGGGCGTTCTTTCTCAACCATTCGCTTGGCAGCTTTGATTGTAGTAGCCATGCCATAAAGTTCGAGCTTGGAATAGATAAAGGGCTTGAAGAGCTCGAGTGCCATTTTCTTTGGCAAGCCGCATTGATGCAACAAAAGCTCGGGTCCAACAACGATAACGGAACGACCAGAGTAATCGACTCGTTTACCAAGCAAATTCTGGCGGAAGCGACCCTGCTTGCCTTTAAGCATATCGCTCAGCGATTTCAGCGGACGTTTGTTGGCCCCAGTAATAACTCGCCCTCTTCGGCCATTGTCAAACAGAGCGTCAACGGCTTCCTGCAGCATACGCTTCTCATTTCGAACAATAATATCTGGCGCTCGCAATTCCATAAGCCGCTTCAAACGGTTGTTCCGATTGATCACCCGGCGGTATAGGTCATTGAGATCGGACGTGGCGAAACGGCCGCCGTCGAGCGGAACCAATGGGCGTAACTCCGGTGGAATTACTGGGATCACTTTTAGGATCATCCATTCTGGCCGCGTGCCCGACTGGATAAACGCCTCAACCAATTTGAGCCTTTTAACGAATTTCTTGCGCTTGGCCTCCGAATTTGTCTCCTTTAGATCGATCCTGATCTTATCCCGCTCAGCCTCAAGATCGATGCTCATTAGCATATCCTGCAAAGCTTCAGCACCAATCTTCGCAGTAAATGCATCTTCGCCAAACTCGTCCTGTGCATCATAGAACTCGTCGTCAGACAGCAACTGCCGCATACCTAACGGAGACAATCCCGGCTCGATCACTACATAATTCTCAAAGTAGAGAATACGCTCCAACTCCTTCAAAGTCATATCGAGCAACAGACCTATCCGGCTTGGCAGTGATTTAAGAAACCAGATATGAGCGACTGGCGATGCCAATTCAATATGGCCCATCCGCTCGCGGCGAACCTTAGACAAGGTTACTTCAACACCACATTTCTCACAGATTATGCCACGATACTTCATCCGCTTGTATTTCCCGCACAAGCATTCGTAATCCTTAATCGGGCCAAATATTCGCGCGCAGAACAATCCGTCGCGTTCTGGCTTAAAAGTACGATAGTTGATGGTTTCGGGCTTTTTAATTTCACCAAAAGACCAAGAAAGAATGCGGTCCGGGCTCGCAATCGAAATCCGGATATCATCGAAACTCTGTAGACCGGTCGGCTGACCGAAGAAATTCATCAACTCATTCATCGAGACTCTCCCGATTATACATTTGCCATAGTCCGTTTTTTGGCGCCATGAGGCACCGGAAACGTCTGTTTAGTTCCTGTCCATAAGCTCCACGTTCAAGCCAAGGGACCTAAGCTCCTTGACTAGGACGTTAAAGGATTCTGGAATGCCCGCTTCAAAATTGTCATCTCCTCGGACGATCGCCTCGTATACCTTGGTCCGACCGGAAACGTCATCCGATTTAACGGTGAGCATTTCCTGCAGGGTATAAGCCGCACCGTAAGCTTCCAGAGCCCAAACCTCCATCTCGCCAAACCGCTGCCCACCAAACTGGGCCTTGCCACCAAGCGGTTGCTGCGTAACAAGACTGTATGGCCCGATGGATCGGGCATGAATTTTATCATCGACCAAATGATGCAGCTTCATCATGTATATGTTACCAACTGTCACTTTACGGTCGAATGTTTCTCCCGTGCGACCGTCCACCAAAGAGACTTGGCCAGAGGCATCCATACCCGCCTCCTGCAACATCTCAACGATATCGCCTTCATGCGCGCCGTCGAATACAGGGGTCGCGATCGGAACACCCCGACTGAGGTTCCTGGCCAACTCAAGGACTTGGTCATCGTCCATGGAAGCAATATCCTCGGAATAGATTTCTTTTCCGTAGACGTCTTCGAGACCTTTCCTAAGTTGTTTAGTAGCCGCATTTCTTGCAACTTCCAAAAGTTCACCAACCTTTTTACCCATACCAGCACAGGCCCAACCCAAATGGGTTTCCAAGATTTGCCCGACATTCATTCGACTGGGCACACCCAGCGGGTTCAGCACTATATCCACCGGCTGACCATCTTCGAGATACGGCATGTCTTCGACCGGCACGATATTAGAAATGACTCCCTTATTACCATGACGGCCCGCCATCTTATCACCCGGTTGAAGCTTACGCTTCGTTGCCACGAAAACTTTGACCATCTTCATTACACCAGGTGGCAATTCATCGCCCCGCTGAAGCTTCTCAACCTTGTCTTCAAAACGGCTTTGCAACTCATTAACCGATTCGTCGTACTGTTTTTTCAATGCTTCAAGTTCGTCGTTGACCCCAGAGTTTTTAACGACAACTTGGCGCCATTGACCTGGCGTGAATTCAGCTAGTAAATTTTCTGTCACGCGTTTGCCTTCAGCTAACCCTTTCGGACCACCCGAAACCGTCTGGTTCATCAAGCGATCTTTGAGGCGCTCGTTGTAAGACCCTTCAAGAATTGATTTCTCATCGTCTCGATCCTTCGCTAAACGCTCAATTTCCGAACGTTCAATTGCCAAGGCGCGCTCGTCCTTCTCTACCCCACGGCGAGAGAAGACACGAACCTCGACTACGGTACCTTCAACACCTGGTGGCACTTTCAGAGACGTGTCCCGCACGTCAGATGCCTTCTCTCCAAATATAGCTCGAAGTAGCTTTTCTTCAGGCGTCATAGGCGATTCACCCTTGGGTGTCACCTTACCCACCAGGATATCACCCGGCTTCACCTCCGCGCCGATATAAACAATACCGGCTTCGTCCATATCCTTTAGGGCCTCTTCACCAACATTCGGGATATCTCGCGTTATTTCTTCCTGACCAAGCTTGGTATCCCGGGCCATCACTTCGAATTCTTCGATATGAATCGAAGTGAAAACATCTTCGCGTACGATACGCTCAGACATTAAGATCGAATCTTCAAAATTGTAACCGTTCCAAGGCATAAACGCGACTAGGACGTTTCGTCCTAGGGCAAGTTCACCCAGTTCCGTGGATGGGCCATCGGCAATGATATCGCCAGCTTGCACATTGTCTCCGACCTTAACAAGCGGTCGCTGATTAATGCAGGTATTCTGGTTCGAACGCTGAAACTTAAGAAGGTTATATATATCAACGCCGGAGACCTCAGCCGCCGTCTCTTCTGTTGCTCGGATGACGACGCGAGTCGCATCAACCTGATCGACCGTGCCGGAGCGCCGCGCCACTATAGAAGCACCAGAGTCGCGAGCAACTCGCTCCTCCATACCCGTGCCAACAAGCGGCGCTTCAGCCTCAATCAAAGGCACTGCTTGACGCTGCATATTTGAGCCCATCAAGGCACGGTTTGCATCATCGTTCTCAAGGAACGGAATGAGTGCGGCCGCAACAGAGACTATCTGCTTCGGCGAAACGTCCATCAATTCGACGTCTTCCGGACGAGCAACCTCATACTCGCCGCCACACCGAACCGTGACCAGCTCATCTGTAAATTTGCCTTTTTTGTCGATCGCTGCGTTGGCCTGCGCAATGCGATAACGGCCTTCCTCCATCGCGGACATGTAGAAGACTTCGTTGGTCACCTTACCCTTTTCAACCTTGCGGTAAGGCGTTTCAATGAAGCCGTATTTGTTGACGCGAGAGAACGTCGCTAGACTGTTTATTAGACCGATATTTGGTCCTTCTGGTGTCTCAATGGGGCAGATCCGGCCGTAGTGCGTCGGATGCACGTCGCGGACTTCAAAGCCAGCACGCTCACGTGTTAAGCCTCCCGGCCCAAGCGCCGACAGGCGCCGCTTATGCGTAATCTCACTCAGTGGGTTTGTCTGATCCATAAATTGCGACAATTGTGACGAACCGAAGAATTCTCGCACCGCTGCTGCTGCGGGCTTAGCGTTAATCAGATCGTGCGGCATAACACTATCGATATCGACTGTGCTCATCCGTTCACGAATGGCACGCTCCATCCGAAGTAAGCCGATGCGATATTGATTTTCTAACAACTCGCCAACTGAACGAACACGCCGATTACCAAGATGGTCAATGTCATCTATCTCACCTCGGCCGTCTTTCAGCTCCACCATGATTTTAACGATATTTAGAATGTCCTCTTTTCTGAGGACGCGCATCTGGTCATCGGTCGTCTGATTGAGTCGCGAATTCATCTTTACGCGGCCAACCGCCGAGAGATCGTAACGTTCAGAGTCGAAGAACAAACTTTTGAACATTGCTTCCGCCGTTTCAAGAGTTGGCGGTTCACCCGGACGCATCACCCGGTAAATGTCGATGAGCGCATCCTCTCGGCTTTCATTCTTATCGGTCGCAAGCGTGTTTCGGATGTAGGCTCCAACATTGTTGTGATCAATCGCCAATGTTGGCAGTTTTGAAATTTTTGCCTCGGCGAAAGCCTCGAAGCTCTCTTCAGTCAGCTCGTCACCCGCTTCCGCAATCACTTCGCCTGTTGTTTCGTTAATCAAGTCGCAAGATACATAACGCCCGAATAGTTCCTCAGAGGAAACAACGACGTATTTAAGTCCGCTCTCAACGAGCTTCCGACATTGTCGTGGTGTCAATTTTGTTCCCGCATCGGCGACTACACGTCCATTTTTTGCGTTAATCAGATCACGCTCAATTGTTACGCCGCGATAGGCCTCAGGGTCGAAAGGAACCTGCCAACCACGCTTATGCTCGGTGTAATTAATAGTATCGTAGAAAAAGCCGAGAACCTCTTCTTTCGACATGCCCTCGGCTTCGGTAGGATCGAGAACCTCACCTTTTGCTTCCAAATCTAAACGCTTCGCTGCCGTCTCATCGCTGTCTAGCGCGAGCAGAAGCGTCGTCGCCGGTAATTTCCGTCGGCGATCAATACGAACAAAAACAAGGTCCTTCGCATCGAATTCGAAATCGAGCCACGAGCCACGATATGGAATTACCCGCGCGGCAAAGAGATACTTACCCGACGAGTGGGTCTTTCCTTTATCGTGATCAAAGAAGACACCTGGCGATCGGTGCATCTGACTTACGATCACGCGCTCCGTACCATTAACAACGAATGTGCCATTCGGCGTCATCAGAGGCATATCGCCCATATAAACTTCTTGTTCCTTGATATCACGGATAGAGCGTGCGCCTGTATCCTCATCGATATCCCAGACAACGAGCCGCAAGGTTACCTTCAACGGTGCGGCATAAGTCATACCGCGCTGCTGGCATTCTTCAACGTCGTATTTCGGATCTTCGAGCTCGTACTTAACGAACTCAAGTTGAGCCCGTCCCGAAAAATCAGAAATTGGAAATACAGTCTTAAAAGCCTCCTGCAGCCCCGAATCTGCCCGGTCCGGCGCCATAACGCCAGTTTGCAAGAACCTATCGTAAGAACTCTTCTGCACTTCGATAAGATTGGGCATCGGCGCTACATCGCCGATCCGGCCAAAGGTTTTCCGAATGCGCTTAAGACCCGTAAATGACTTGGTCATTTCATAACCCCAGTAATTAACGCCCGGCGAACGACCGACGATCGCCACCTGCAGTAAACAGTGCCTGATGGGGCGACACTAAATAGTGTGCCCCACATTAGCATATTGCCCGTAGCTCTATTGAAGCTCGACCGTGGCACCGGCTTCTTCTAGCTTGCCTTTGATCTCTTCTGCTTCATCTTTTGCGACGTCTTCTTTAACAGGCTTTGGTGCGCCTTCGACCAAGTCTTTCGCCTCCTTGAGGCCAAGACCCGTAATAGAGCGCACCTCCTTGATGACGTTGATCTTTTTGTCACCAATTGCTGTCAGCATAACAGTGAAGGCATCCTTCTCCGCCGCTGCTTCGCCACCAGCATCGGCACCCGGCGCAGCCGCAGCTACCGCAACCGGTGCCGCCGCCGAAACGCCCCATTTCTCCTCAAGCATTTTCGAAAGCTCAGCCGCCTCGATGACGGTGAGCGCCGAGAGCTCATCAGCGATTTTTTCCAAATCAGCCATTTTCAATTTTCTCCTAGTTCAAACCTATTAATACTGGATCAACCCTAACTGCATTAGTCTTCTCCGCTGGCTGCAAAAGCTCCTACAACCCTGGCAAGCTGACCCGCCGGAGCCTGAAGCACACCCGCCACCTTCGTCGCAGGCGCCTGGAGCAGACCAACAATCTTGCCCCTGAGCTCATCCAACGACGGAAGTTTCGCAAGCGATTTAATGCTGTCCACGTCCAAGATGTCCGCCTCGAGAGCGCCACCGATAATCGTCAGCTTCTCGTTTTCACTAGCAAACCCAACCGCGACTTTCGCCGCAGCTACCGGGTCTTTTGAGACAGCAATCGCTGTTGGACCCGTGAACGCTTCTTCCAACGCTTCGAATTTCGTTTCCTTAAGCGCAATTTTCGCCAACCGGTTTTTTGTCACCTTAAATTTACAACCGGCTTCACGCATTTGCTTACGGAGTTCAGAAACTTCCCTAACCGTCAATCCCGACTGATGGGTAATGACGACAAGGTTATTATCCTCGAAATCCTGATGCAGTTCGGCGACCAGGGCTTCCTTCTTTGATCGGTCCACTGATCGTCTCCACTTTGGTTGCACAAGGATGCTTTCTATGCGGTGTCACCGCTTCGATCGCATCCGGTTCAACTGTCCGAGAGGTTCAAACCACGGGTTTCCCCATCGAATCTCAGTCTTCCCCTCTGTCTCATGTCGGCTGGTTTCCCGTTTAAACCCCGCTCGCGCGGCGTGCCTACAATCTCGGACAGAACACAAAGCCTCCGAAGAGCCTTCGCAATCCGCTACCAGGTTCTCACCCGGCTGCGAAATTCTTAGTCGCCGCCGAGCGCATTCTGCACGTCGAGCTTAATGCCCGGCCCCATCGTCGAACTGATAGCAGCCTTAGTAATATACGTGCCCTTTGCGCCTGGCGGCTTCGCCTTTTGAATGGCTTCAACAAAAGCTCGAACGTTTTCAGCCAAGGCTTTCTCCTCAAAGCTCGCCTTTCCAACACCGGCGTGAATAATTCCCGCTTTCTCACAACGGAACTGAACTTCACCGCCCTTCGCGGCTTTGACGGCCTGGGCCACATCCTGCGTCACAGTGCCAAGCTTCGGGTTTGGCATCAGTCCCTTCGGGCCAAGCCCCCTGCCAAGGCGCCCAACAACCGCCATCATATCCGGCGTCGCAATAACACGGTCAAATTCTAACTCCCCCGCTTGTACTTTCTCTGCGAGATCTTCGGCACCAACAACATCCGCACCCGCGTTCTTGGCATCCTCAGCTTTTGCGTCCTTTGCAAATACGGCTACACGCATCGCCTTGCCAGTGCCGTGCGGCAATTGCACCATCCCACGGACTTGTTGTTCCGAGTGACGCGGATCCACGCCAAGATTCATAGCAATTTCCACAGTCTCATCGAATTTTACTTTGGCGTTATCCTTCACGAATTTCACTGCATCTTCAACGCTGTAAAACGCCTCGCGATCGCGTTTTTCGCTCGAAGCTTTTATGCGTTTACCCTGCTTAGCCATAGCTCAACCCTCTACAACTTCGACGCCCATAGAGCGCGCTGTACCTTCAATGATTTTCATAGCCGCCTCGATATTGGTTGCATTCAAATCCGGCATTTTTGATTCAGCAATCTCTCGCACTTGGCTCTTTTTAACGCGACCTACAATTTCGCGGCCGACCTCGGAAGCACCTTTCTGCAACCCAGCGGCTTTCTTAATGAAGAAACTTGCTGGTGGCGTTTTGGTAACGAAGGAGAATGACCGATCCGCATATGCAGTGATAATCACTGGGATCGGCATACCTTGCTCCAAGTCACCCGTCGCCGCATTAAAGGCCTTGCAGAATTCCATAATATTCAAGCCGCGTTGACCAAGTGCCGGGCCAACTGGAGGCGAAGGGTTAGCCTGCCCTGCCGGTATTTCCAGTTTGATGTATCCCTCGATTTTCTTTGCCATATACTTCCCTTTCTAAGGGGCGTGGTACGGCCCTGGCAAGCCTCCCACACACACAAAATTCCAAATTAGCCCTTCTCAACCTGCGAGTACTCTAATTCAACCGGAGTCGCACGCCCAAAAATTGAAACCGATACCTTTAGGCGGGCCTTTTCCTCGTCAACTTCCTCAACAAGACCATTGAACGAATTAAATGGACCGTCACATACACGAACCTGTTCCCCAACTTCGAACGTCACCGACGGCTTTGGACGATCCACACCTTCTTTGATTTGACGCAAAATCTGATCAGCTTCAGCGTTACTTATCGGCGTCGGCTTACCACCTCCGCCAAGAAAGCCTGTAACCTTTGGCGTATCTTTGACGAGATGCCAACTTTCATCCGACATATTCATCTTGATGAGGACATATCCCGGAAAAAATTTTCGTTCAGCATTTATTTTGGAACCCCGACGCAACTCAACAACTTCCTCCATTGGCACCAATACTTCTTCGATGTCCTCGTCGAGACCTTTTTGGACAGCCTGCTCCTTAATCGAATCACAAACTTTGCGCTCGAAGCCGGAATAGACGTGCACCACATACCATCGTTGTGCCATGCCTCAACCTCCAATCCCGAGTATAAGCTGAATAACCCAAGCAATGATCTTGTCCGTAAAGAAAAAGAATACTGCCGCGACAATACTCATCACGAACACCATCATCGTGGTAACAGCCGTTTCCTTGCGGCTTGGCCACGTCACCTTACTTACTTCTTGCCTTACTTCCCGCATGAACTGCGCAGGATTTGTCTTGGCCATCACCACTACTGAACCTCGATACTTATTAACTAGGCCTAACGGGCCGCCAAACGCTTCTAATTCTCTCCGCTGGCAGGAGTGGAGGGACTCGAACCCGCAACCCCCGGTTTTGGAGACCGGTGCTCTACCAATTGAGCTACACTCCTAACACCCGCAGCG
>MDTE01087121.1_pt1 | contig 15436 bp, 20 predicted proteins | sample 811231 | NCBI WGS metagenome assembly MDTE01 (sample SAMN05326651, study PRJNA326480) | marine metagenome | isolation source: seawater | place: Indian Ocean: Red Sea | collected 2010 | reverse complement strand
TTGGCTTCTGAATTGTTTGGAAAACGATGAATTGGATCGCCGTTTGTTGCTGATGGAATGGGTCAAACTCTTACTTGAACGCCCAGCACTTATTGAGCCACTTGGACTGGTTAAGATTCTGATTCGTCGGGCTGATGACGAACACGAGGAGGTGGCTTCGAAGGTCATCCTCTGTCTCGCCCGATTATTGGAGTATGACCAAGAGCAAGGGCTTCAGGTAGCAAAAAAACTGCACGCTCGCAAAGAATTACTGCTTCGTCGCGGAATGGCAGATGTACTAACTCGAATTTTTCGAAGAGCTGGATGGGAAGCGGTACCGTTCCTTGATGAGATGTTGCAGGATCACGATGAAAGCGTGCTTGCCGCTGCCTCAGCTACAGTTGGTGATTTGAAATTCCTTGATCAAGATGTTTGGGCAGACCGACTTGTTTCATTGCTGACTCATGAAGTTCCAGTTGTACGACGGAACATTGTTCTCAGCCTTCGAGACTATGTTGAGATGTATCCAAATGATGAGCGTCAAATCATTTCTTCGCTTTGGAATGATGGTGATGAAGTGGTTCAAATCCGTCTACGTGAATTGCTTATGCGCATGGATGAGATACACCCTGATCGGTTTTCAAAACATCTCCCTCTCCTTAAACCAGACAGGCTTAATGCACTGTGGATGACGATGGATGCTCGCCGAGATGGCCGTAGTCAGCAATGGAAAAATTGGCTCTCAAAAGAAGGGCCACTTCCCGAACCAATTGTTCAACTCCAAGAAATTCATCAAAGTACAGGGGATGCTCCAGAAAACCTTCCTGAGCTCAATGATGCTCTGGATATGTTGGATGATACGCTCGGATTTATTGATTAGATTCGAACGACCTTATTCCTCTTCTCGTAATGGTCCTTGTGTGACGAGGAATGCATAAAATCCGGTATATGTGATAAGCAAACCAATCAACATAAGCAGAATACCTGAAGGCTCTGGTAACGTATCTCCAATAACAGTATTTCCAGATACCCAGGCAAGGCCAAGCACAGCAAAACCAATCCCTGCAACTATTTTCCAAGTTGACTCAGGACGTTCCCACATTTGGATTGAAGGAACGACACCAAATGTATTGAACACGTGCTCGTACCAACTGAGGTAGATGAGCGACAAGCCCAGTAATCCACTCATTCCTCGAGAGAATGAGGCATCCAACCATGGTCCTGCTGGTAAGAATTCAATAAATGCGAGGGCAAAAAAAACCAACCCAGTGAAAAAGAGAATCACCTTTCGTATTGGCTCCATTGAACAAACCAGAAGGTACACGCTTGATAGCCTGTCGCTTACGAGCGGTTTCATGGGCAAGGTTCGTGACGCTGTTATTGTTGCTGCAGGACTGGGTACCAGAATGCTTCCAGCAAGTGCATATGTGCCGAAGGAACTGTTACCTCTCGTTGATGTTCCTGTCTTACATCATCTTATTTTCGAAGCAAAGGAAGCAGGTTGCGATCGAATTCACATCATCACTTCTCCAAATAAGGACTTTACATCGCTTGAACAGAATTTGAATACATCATTTCCGAAGTACAAGAAAGGTGAAACTCATCTTAATCCACTCAAAGATGTAGAATTCTTTTTCCATATCCAACATGAGCAAAAAGGGCTTGGTCATGCTATAATGATGGCGAGGAAGGATATTCAAGGCCCATTTCTTGTATTACTTGGAGACAATATTCTCACTCCTTATCATGCAAGCCTTGATAATTTCAAACCATCCAACGTTTCCAAAAATTTGGTTGAAATCTACCAAAAATATGGTCAGCCATGCGCTTCGGTCTTTGATGTTGGAGCTGAAAGGGTGAGTAATTATGGCATAGTTTCGCTACATTCAGGCATGATTACATCGATTGTTGAGAAACCATCGTTTGAAGATGCGCCTTCGACCTATGCCTTGTGCGGCCGCTACATCTACTCCGAAAATACGTTTGAACTACTCGACAAATATTCTGTTGAAGAATTTGGTGAATTGCAATCAATTGAATTATTGCGTCACTGGATGAATGAGGAAAACCTTCGAGCCGATACACTCGATCATTCGTTCGCTTGGTACGATTCTGGCCTTCCACTTGAATGGTTGAAATCCCAAATCGATCATGCACTACAACGTCCTGAGTTCACTGAAGAACTTCACCAATGGCTAAAGCAACGACTCAACTAGTCCTGCCCAGGTTTCCAAAATGTCAAAGGAAGAGGGCGTTCGCGACGCATAGCCCGTTTTGCGAGATGATCTGCTCGTTCATTCCAACGGTGACCACGATGTGCTCGAACATGATCCCAATCCAACTTCCGTTGTTGTGCAACTTCACTCCAGACCGATTGAACACGAGCAGCGAGTTGACGATTAGCCTTTGCTCGCCATGTACCCGTTGCGATGTTTCCTGCGTACTGACTGTCGAGACGAATTCGAACAGCATCATCTTGTCCTTCTGTCAAGAGCCAGCGCAAGGCTGCAAAGAGGCCAGATAACTCTGCAGTATTGTTTGAGCCAACTTCAGCACCTATGAAATCTTCATCGTCAGAAGAAGTCGAAACAGGCCCCGAGAATTCCTCTAGAATTTCACCACTTCCGCGCCCAAGCCCAGAGTCGCCTTGTACAACAACGACGCCCCAACCAGCTCGTGTTGCAGCATCCACGTTTTGATTTCCATCGCATGAACCGTCGACGTAAAGCGTGAGCCGAGTTGGTTCTGTCAATCTCTTCACTCGCCCAACATGCTACGATAAGCATCTGCAGACATGAGCGTTGAGACATCGTCAGGATTGGTGAGTCTCATTTTGACAATCCAACCATCTCCATAGGGGCTTGAATTCATCAATTCAGGAGCATCCTCGAGGTCCATGTTGACCTCAGTAATCTCTCCTGCGAGAGGTGCGAAAATAGGCGATGCAGATTTAACAGATTCAACGACAGCAAACTCACCCATATCTTCGAGAACCTCTCCTCCATCTGGTAGCTCAATGTAGACAATGTCTGTCAATGCATCTTGGGCATGGTCGGTAATGCCTATGGTGGCAATATCTCCTTCCAATCGAATCCATTCGTGTTCTTTTGTGTAAAACAATTCAGCAGGTATTTCACTCATGCTCTCACTACATATACGCAAGCAAACAAAGGGTATGAATCAACCGCTTCGGCTTTTTCTCATTCCGCTTCGGTTATTTCGGATTTTAGAACATGCTGTTCCAATGAAGCCCACGCTTGCCCGACATTTTTGTCACGCTCTACTTGCTCAACATCCTCTTGAACACGATGAATCATCGCTTCATCAGATTCATCTGGATAATGATGCGATAGAGCACCGTTCTTCATCCCAAGAATAAGAAATAGAATCCCTGTAATTGGGAAGATCCAGCCAATATGAGGGTTGGTTGAGTACCGATCGGATTGAAGTCCGACTGTGAAGACAAAAATGAGACATAGACCCGTCCCCGTTAGTATTTTCCGGGCACGATCCGCAGGTGTCATCGAATGTCCGGAGGCGATGCATGGTAAGAAACCAACGTCATCAGTACGTTTCTCGCATCAGTTTGTGAATCTTGTATGGAAGAAGGGCTCTATTGACTGGAGTCACTTCCAAGATACGTCCATCATCACGTCGTCGAATGTCTTGAAGCAACGGATGGCGGCTTTTCTTGTGAAGAGTTAGTAGTGTCGGCTTGTCGATTTCAAGCGCATTCCGGACACAATTCACAAATGCTTCTGACTCGACGGCAAATTTACCAATCTCATCGATCACAATGACCTCACAATTGTCGATCGCATGTTGTATAGCAGGAAGGGCAACACGCTCAAGTTCAGCAGTGTTAAGGCCATATCCTAAAACACGCAATCGTGAGTCTATGCTCTTGTGAGCAATTTCTCCTTCATCTCCTGTAACCAAATTTCGAACCTTGTAACCAAGCCGTTCTCCATTTTCCAGAATAGGCTCAGTACAAATCCCTCCAATGATCTCAGTTTCACTAAGATTGCGAGCGGACAACTCCCGTTCGCGTTCTTCTTTCAACATGGAAAGAACCTTTTCCATGACTGCTGATTTCCCACTACGGGGCAGTCCCGTAATGCCAATTTTTGGATGAATCCCCATTCTTATAATCCTCCAATTGACAAATACTGTTCTCGACTATTGAGGGTTTAGATATAAAATATCGTATTCATTGTACAGTGATTGAGTCGTTCTTGAATCAATTAATTGCTTCTTCAACACTGAGTTGAAGTGGGAGCATTTCCAATTCATAGTTGTTGACGTTGTTGTTTGCTGACCATGCTTTGGCCCAATCATCGAGGTCACGTTGATTGAGTTGTTCACACATCCATTCCAACGCTTTCTCAAGATTACCTCTTGTAGCTGTAAGCCTGTTGAGAATAGCTTGGTTCATTTCGATGTGGTTCACACTGTTCCCCAATATGCACCCTTCTGGAATTACTGCCCAACGAAGACGACGCTCCTGATGTGCATTAACAATAGCCTGACACGCAAGCCGAGGCCCGTAAGTTTGTACTTCAGTTTTCCCAGACCACATGGCAAGTTGACGTTCGTTGGCCCGAGATGGTATGTCCTTACGGAAGGCTGGGTGTCGGATGTAGACGTTTCCTGCTTCATCTTCTGTAAAATGGACTCCACGGATGAATGGGCGAGATGACTTTGTTTTGTCCCAACTTGAGATGTTGGTTGAATGAGCTGTTTGGTCGATTTCTCCAACTCGTACCTTGACCGTTTGCTCATGCGTTGCAAGCCAATGGTCATGATCGCCTAAGCGAGGGAGTTGCGACATGTTATCAAGAATTTTGAGGATGTTATTCCGTTCGATTTGATCACGTGGTAATCGAGGGACTGCCCACGTATTTCGCGCCCATTGAACCCATTGATTCTGATTGAGTGAAAACGATGGAACGCGGGATGAAAGTCCAGATCCAATGCGACGTAGATCGGATCTCGTCACAGGTCCAATAATATTGAGTGATTCGGTTCCATTTGGAGTCGATGAAATCCCAAGAATTGCAACTCCTTGAGTCATTCCAGGGAACAAAAGATTCGCCTCTTCGATTGCCCAAACTTCATTCCACGAGTGCTTCTCTACGAGAAGTTTCCGAAGCGGGTGCGAAGATTGTTCTCGCAATAGACTGTCTGGAGCAACGATTCTCATTTTTCCATCGTTGGATAAAACTTGCATACCACGTTCAATGAAAAGCCGATAGAGGTTCACATTGCCACGCATAGTTGAAAATCGAGGGCCGTCATCATTCGATAGACTTCTAAGTTTTTCACTCAACTCTTTACGACGTTGGGAACCATCCTCCATGCCTCGAAATCGGTCCTTTATGCGAAGCCATGGTGGATTGGAAATAATGAGGCGAGGCGCTTCAGACCAAGGCCATTGTTCTTGCAGTGTATCGCAACGCACGATGTTTTGTTCGAGGATTTCCTCAACAACGTTCCGTGCAAGTTTCCCATCCTCTTCTCCAGAAAGAGACACAAGGTCGAGCTTGATGGCTTCCAATAGCAATCTCCTTCGAGTTGAGCGAACCACCAACTCATCGACATCGACGAGTTGGAAGCCACGAAACAGTCGTTCAGTATCTTCTGTACGAATTTCAGAACTCTGCCCTTCAAACATTTCACTATGTTTTCTAAGCATACGGGCATGGAAAATCCCTCCACCACAAGACATGTCAGAGAAGGGGAGAGGAATCCCACTGCTTGTGCGTTCGTTGTTGCGCACAGCTTCGATTGCACTCTCATCAAGTGTTACTTCTTCTTCGCTTGGAGGAAAATTGAGCTTCTTGATATGCTTTTGAAAGCCCGGCGGAAGGTCTGCAAGATGCATGTTTGTTGTCTGCTTTTTGACCTTTGGTTGAATAGTCGCCTCAAGCATCTCAGAGGAGATAATCGAATCTGCGAGACGAGGAGGAGTAGGATGTGCTCCACGTGGGGAGCGACCATCTGATTCTGCATCATGACGAGCGAGAAGATGGTCGAGAACATGACCTGGATCGGTCAAGAGGTTTGCTGGAAGAGTCGGCCACTCTTCTGGAAGGAGTGCGGCGATTGGCTGGTGATTTCTGAGGGATTTTTCCCATGCATCGAGCCACATTTCGATTTGTGTCTGTCTGTTGTCTAAGCATCGATCCAATCTCGCATACCAGCCGCTAACCCCGTTTTGCATAGTCCGCCCCAACCAGTGGGTATTCAATCATGGTTTGAATGTGCCTGTTGAAATCATGAAACGTTTCATTCTGAGGACTTATTGTCTCGCGCGGACAAGTTTGCGAGTTTGATGCCTTTTGTATGCCATTCCCAACCTTCAGAAACCCAATCGAACATCGCTTTGAGATCTTTTTCTGTGATTTCAGCAGCAGCAGAGATTTTTTTCAGAATGTTCAATTCTCGCCGATCGTATTCTCCATCCGCAGCAGCCAACAGAATACCATCCCTTAGAGCATAACGTAATGTGTCGGTTTCGGCGTTTTTCAACAGATTTGAGAGTCGGTTTGTATCAAATAAACCTCGTCGTATAGAGGTACGAGTTTCTGGATGAACCATTGCTTTACCCATGAAGGATTCAAGCAACTGGATTTCTTCTCTGACAAGTTCTCCGTCTGCAGCAGCGATGAGTACAAGCAAATCGGCATAACGTGCTCTTTCAGCAGCATCCAAATCAGCGACACCGTCGCAAAACATAGCGAATCAGCCTTGAAGTGAGTTAAGTAAATCGTAACCATCTTGCATCCATGAATATCCAGTCTTTGTCCATTCAATGAGTTGCTGAATAGCATCGGGCACAAGTCCTAGGTGCTCTGCGATTTCCTTCAAAACTTCAAGCTCTTCATCATCGACTGAACCATCTGAAGCGGCCATAAGGACTGCATCGCGCAATGCGAGCCGCCCTGCTTCTGGGCCGAGACCATCTAGACACTCCTCAAGCGTAGGGGGATTCTTCAGCGACCTACGCAAAACTTCCCGTTGGTTCGGTGAAAGGAGCGCTTTTCCAAGTTGTTGTTCAAACATGGCGAGTTCGTCGACCGTGATTTCTTCATCAACACGAGCCATGTAAGCGAGGAGCCGTGCGTAAGCATATCGTTCATCACGAGGTAAATTCTGGAGCGTATCGGGTAGCATCTGAACCACTCTTGGGCTTCTCCATCAAGAACCTCTCGCCTCCAAGCCTGTTGAAATCAGTGATTTTTAGAGTAATTCTGTGCTTCCACACCATTATTGATAGAGGAGCACCTCCAGGCAAAGTTATGCATCCTTCCGTCAATGTCCTCGGTACAGAACTCAAGACCTGCTCAACAGATCCACTTACAGGTTGGTACAGGGATGGATGCTGCAATACAGACGATAACGATCGAGGTTCACACACTGTCTGCTGTGTCGTGACTCAAGAATTTCTTGAATTCGCAAAATCACAAGGAAATGATTTGATGACTCCGGCTCCACATTTCTCATTCCCTGGACTAAAACCTGGTGATTCGTGGTGTGTGTGTGCAAGAACATGGCTTGCTGCGGTCAATGCAGGCTCTGCATGCCCAGTTGATCTTGAAGCAACTCATGAAGAAGCGTTGAGTATTATCCCGTTTGATCTTCTAGAGACTCATGCGGTGTAGATGGTGAGAATTGGAAAACAAAAATCCTCATCGATAACCAAATGATAACACCCCAACAGAACATGTTGGGAAGCCCCAACCATTCGATTTGCCCAGGGTACTGTTCAGATAGCCATCCGATAGTAAGACTTGAACCTACTAGGCTGCCGACATAAACAGGTATTGCAGCAGGAAAAGTCCAAGCAAGTGATTTGTGGTTATCGAATGTATACCAACGGTGAATGAAATGGGCCATGACTCCAGTTAGGCCCCAAAACGTTCCCCAAAGAATACGAATATCAGCTTCAGGAAGGAAGTACATTGATGCAGTCCAAGTGATGTAGAATACTGAGCTATTGAAGGCACCTGCAAGAGCGAAACGACCCAATGAACCTCGAGGTGCTAGTCGTTCATGCAGTACACGAAAATCAGTCGTCATTCGTAACCACATCGCTTGGTTTTCCAGTTAGAATGGATCTCAAACGATTGTTATCGTTTTGCATAGCATCCATCCATTCATACTTCACACCAAGTTGTTCAGCAAGAACGCCCAATGCTAACGAATCCTTTGGCAAACATTTCCCTCCAAACCCTCGATTTAATCCAAAGATAGGATCAAGATGCGAGGGGCCGATTGGTTGGGCCTGTTCAGCGGTGATGACTTCACGAATCTTATACCAATCTTCACCCAAACCTTCGCAAATATCGTACAATTGGTTTGCAAATGTAACTTTCATTGCGTAGAAGGTATTCTTGGTGTATTTGACCAATTCAGCTTGAGTTGGAGTGACTTGGAACGTCTGGTCTCGACGAAGAACACCAGCTTGTCGATGTTGTTCAAAGACACGCTCTGCAACATCTGCATGATGCGTTCCACACACAAGAATATCCTGATTTGCAAAGTCTTCTAGACGTTGGCGCTCGACGAGGAATTCAGGCGAGTATGCGATTTTGAGATGAGGGTATGCTTCGTGATAGCGTTGTGTTGTTCCGGGAACCACTGTACTCTTGATGACTGCAGTAAAGCCATCGGGCAATGCATCAAGTGTTGACTCGACGATTCGTGTATCGCATGCGCCTGTCTCAGGGTGAGGTGGCGTAGGCACCGCGATATAGGCAAAATCGACGTTATCAGTTACAATGGACAAATCCGTTCCACGAACAGGATCATGAACAAACAATTCGTGTGCATGTCCAAAACAGTGTTCAATTGCTCCACCAACCATTCCAGCGCCAATAATTCCTATTTTCATTTCATCACCTTTCTCGATATGGACGAGGATTGAGTTTCCCGTCCTTCGCCATGATACTTGCCTGAAGGAGAGTTTCAGGCGTGCCACAATCAACCCAAGTTTCAGCGCCTACGGAAACAAGATTTGCTTTTCCTTCAGCAATGTAAGCACGATTTATGTCAGAAATTGAAAAGGAATCACCTTTCTGTTCAACAGCATCATCGAGTTTGTCCCAGAAAGTTTCATCGAAAAGATAAATTCCTCCAATTGCAAGATTCGAAGGAGGATTCGAGGGTTTCTCTACCACATCGATGACTTTTCCTTCATCATCAAGAACTGCAACGCCGAATGCTTGTGGCTGCTCTTCTTCCCGAGCAAGTAAAAGACAACCAGGAGGCTGCTCTGCATCGTTAAAGTCCTGAATGAGCTCATCGAATTCAACTGTCGTGATGTTATCCGAGAAGTAGATCATCAGACGACAGTCCTCGTTGTGTGGTCGTGCGAGTTGCAACGCTTGTGCAACACCTTGCGGCTCTTCTTCCAAGACGTAATGGATCTGCTCGCCCTCCATACTTTGGCCAACGTGTTTGGCTATGTGGCCAATGTGCTCATTGGAAATAATGGTGATTCGAGTAATCCCACCGCGCCGAATTGTTCCCAATGCATAATCAATGACTGGGCGGTGATACAACGGTAACAACGTCTTCTGCGTGTATCGAGTAAATGGAAACAAGCGTGAACCTTTTCCTCCTGCAACAAGGATTGCTTTCGTCTCCATTATGTCATGGCTCAGGTCGAGCCTACATGTTTTTTGCCCCCCTTTGAATAAAGAAAGAACATATTCATCGAATTAGAGTCGTATGCGTTTGTCATTTCCGTAAGGACCTGAGTTTCTCAAACATGGCACTTCGTGACGCATCATTTTGCTGCTGATTTGGCTGTTCAAACCTTCGCTTGAAAAGTCCCTTTTCCCAAACGAAAACTTGACCATTTTCACAGCCGACCGCAATACGTTCACCATTGAAGCTTATGTCATGAATTCGATATTCAAGGAGTCGTGCGATTTGCTTACCATCGGCCATTGAATGGACAATAAGTTCACCAAGAGCGCCATTCCATCTTGCTATCCAACATGTACTCTTGTTATCGACTTCAAATCCAATCGATAAACCTACGACTTCGTTTCCGCTTATGGCCCATCCCCGGTCATCATCAAAAAATTCGACACGCCCCTGGTCATTCGCAACAAGATATCCATCAGCATGTTCATTGACGTAACTGATCGCAAATTCCATGGATTGTATCAAAGCTCCATCCAATGAACGAATGGAACCGTCAGCGAGCCCAAATACTGGGTTTTCACTTCTTGTCGAACAGATAGTCGGGCTTTCCCATTCCCTGATTTGCTCAATCACACCCCCATGGGTGTCGAGGATGAGATAACCATTCATAGGCCGGCCCAGCCCGGCAATTGCTCCGTTCCCATAGGGATGGAGTGTCCACGGGCGCTCATCCATTCGATGTGTAGCGAGCACGTCTCCATCGAACGAAATCGACCAAATGGCGGATTCAATGAAGTCGTTGTGTTCGATATCATATACTGAGGATGTGGCAAGGACACATTCCTTTGTCGTAACAACAGCGTCAGCAGACCCCTCAAGAGGTACATCCCACCGAATTTCACCAGTAGATGATGCAATGCAAACAATGTGCAATCCCGAAGTTGCAAAGATGAAACCATCCTGAATTGCCATGGATGAAATCCGATTGGGAGTTTGACATTCCCAAATCAAATCGCCAGCTTCTGTCCAGTGCTTGATGGTGCCATCCCATCCGCCAACGAGGAGCGAATCATCATCGAGGAGAACGGTGCAACTCACTGCCTCTCCCAATTCGCGAACCATCCACGTACAATTGCTCAGGTCCATGTCTTCCGATGCATTTCGCTTCATAAGGGCGTTTGGGTGTTTGCATCAAATGGACTCGTATTGAGGACCTTATTCCGTTTCGGGATGGCAAAAGTGAGCAAGAACGCCGTCAATCCAAGGATGCATGCAGCATAGTAATGCCCCATGCCAAAAAATGCGAAGATGGTACTCATTCGAAGAATAGCGACTGAACCGGTTCGTAAAGACCACACAACGAACCCTATTGCAATGATAGAGACCCCCATAAACCCATATCCGATCATAATGTAGATACCTGCAGCACTTGGATCCATACGTGGATTTTCTTTTTGTTCTTCATTGCGGTCGATGAGCCGCTTTGTACAAGATTCTTGTTCGAACGGACAAGGTTCATCGGCAAAATCATTTGGCGAAGGTACGTTAAAATCCAGACGCGTAAATCCATACGGTTCAATGAGTGCCGGAGGTGACAACAATAACCGTTCTACAAGCGTGTCAGTGTAATTTCCTCGCTCAATTGTGATGTCAATCCGAGCGAGACCTGGCTTGATGTATTCATAAGAAAAAGAACCATTTGCATCAGTAGTTGTTATGCTTGAATTAAACCATCCTGGTGTTTCTTCCCACTCAAGAACAATTTCTGCACCTTCAATTGGATCACCTCGATGATCGTAAACCATACCGTCAAGTATGGCAGAATTTGGTGGAGCAGTTTGCGACAATCGGTACACGAATTCGTCGGGTTGAACCAATCCGGATTCTGGCGATGCGTAGTCGAGCCCGTTGAGAAACCCTGTTGCAGCAATGAATAAGACGAAGATAGCAATCGATTTTGTGATTGGGTGCAGCGTAGTATCAGGGATAGTGAAGGTGGCATCGGATGTTGCGAACATTGTGGACGGTTCGGATTCAGGTAGGCCTTCAATACCAACCCAGTCCGAAGCCTCGTCCTCGCTCATGGTTTTCCCAAACCGTTGCTCTACTTGAGTTCAATGCGTTGACCGTAATTGGAAAACAGAATGGCAATGGTTTCATCCGATGCACTGATGCGAACCTCAACCCCCTCGTCGCTTTTTTCGTGTTTATGAACGTATACTGCATCGAAAACTCGGGATAAAATCGCTTCAGTTGCCATCTGATTTGGTTCAGGATTGTAAATCAAGAGTGTACGTTTAGGGCCGAACAATGTGTCAAGAACAATGGATTGTAATTCCTCAATCCCTGTTCCTGAATGAGAGGAAATGAATAGGGGATTTGAGAATCCATGTTCAGAAATCATGGCTTGTTTGGATTCTATTGTTTCTGAATTTACTGAATCTCGTTTTGTGAGGACTAATTGAATACGCTCCATGATCGACGTTTCATCAACTTCTAACGCTCGTTCCGTTAATTCACGAATGGATGTCAAAAGTTTGCGTTCCATTTCTTCTATGGAATCACTAGCATCAACAAGAAGGAGAAGAAGGTCGCATTCAATAGCTTCTGCAAGGGTTGCCCTAAATGCCTCCAGGGTAGCATTTGGCAAGCCATCGATGAATCCAATTGTGTCTGCAAGAAGAACTCGTGGGCTTGATTCTAGTCGTCCTAGGGTCGATTCTAGAGTTGAAAATAATCGGTCTTCTACGAGGACTTCCTTCCCAGATAAGCGTCTGAAGAGACTTGATTTTCCAGCATTTGTGTAACCTGCTAGACCAACAGTTTTGGCATGTTCTTTTCGCTGTCTTCGTCGTTCAGCTGCTGATTTGACCTGCTTTCGTTGCCGTTTACGCAATGCTGCAAGTTCACGATTCACGTTTGTGAGCACAGCACCCGCTGCTGTCTGCCCAGCACCACCATATCCTGCCCGTTCACCTGTTGTCTGTTGTTTCACAACTTCTCTGAGGACCGTCCGGTCCGATTGCAAACGAGCGATACGAACCTGAGTTCGAGCTTCAACACTCGAAGCATGAGCCGTGAAGAGGGCGAGAAGTAGGCGAACTCGATCCCAAACTTCGATACCGACAGCATCGTTCACGCCGACGAGTTGACGAGGTGTTGCATTGGTGTGAAGCAGGAGTAAATCCACTCCATTCCATGGATGTCCTTGAGATGCTGAACGTAGCTCTTCAGCAACATCTTGAAGCTTCCCTTGGCCGAGGTACCATTTCGCATCACTTCGCCCGCGTTGGTCGACTCGATCAACAATCTCGATCCCCATCGTTTTCGCTAATGCAATGAATTCGTCACAATCCTCATTGTTTCGAACCAGCAGCAACGCTTTGCGACCTTGATGGTCGGATTGTGCCTCATCCGTGACTAAACCTCCCGCACCAGCGAGCAGGTCTGCCTTCGAATCCGCCATGTCCTTCGCTCGATAGGCACGCATTTGATTTCATGCATTATCCTCATATGGGTACGCATGAAGGCAAGTTCATGTCGTCCGAGCATCATGTTGTCGTCTCTTGGTCTGGCAGTGCGGCGGATTCGAAACCAATGATTGAACTTCTTGAGCAGGCCGGTTACGCTTTTACTGTCAAGAACGAAGATGGAACACATCTCGAAATTGTTGTTGAATCAGAAAGCATGCGTGGACTGCGCGATGCAGTGGATGAACTGCTTGTTCAATTGTCATCACTGGAAGATTGACGTTCCATCAATTTCGATACTGCATTTGGATCGTGATTCTTTTCGAAATAATCTGTAGCGACGAGGTCGCCTAACCGTTTGACACCTGCTTCAATTAAATCTGGATCGTTTCGTTCAGCCTCTTCCCAGCGTTGTTGAGCATGTTCAGCGTAGCGCTGATCTGCTTCTGCTTTCACTTGCTGGGCGACGGTCAGGTCGTCTTCTAGCCCATGGTATTCTTCACGATCCTCGGCTTGTGTGATGTCCCGGTTTGTATCCAAATCGGATTCAAGAATCCCTGGTGTGAAACCTCGCTCATCTTTTCCTCGTGTCATCAGTGGGTTCGATCGTTCTTTTTTCATCTGCAATTCCCATTGTTGCATAACGAATGCTGGTGTCAGTTGGGAACCGAAATCATCGATATCGATGTGCAAATCGCTGAGCATTTCTTCAATCCACAAATCAGTGGCTTTCCGAAGTCTAAAAAAATCCGCAAATGAAATCACTTGTGCGAAAAGAAAGCATACTGTTGTGATGAACAACGATGCAGTCAACAGATATGCTGTCGAAGCACCAACGCTTCCAAGAACGAGAACTGAAATCATCCATCGTTTTCGTAATTCTTGATACGAATGGATGCCACGAGGAATGGTACCCATTCTTATCCCTCATTTCGTTTAGCAAGGTCTCTCAATTTAGTCATGGACGTCTCATCGTCAAGCGCTTCCATCTTCCATCCAAGCTTTTCCATGTTGTCTGCAATCATGGCATCAGCAGCGACTGTTAATCGTTCATGTGTCATCTGTAGGAGTAAAGCGATTAACAAAGCCCCTCCCGCCGCATATTGCCACAGAGTGAGATAAGCAACGACAAGGAGAAACACAGCAGCAATTCCAGCTCCAAGCAATGTTCTTGAGGTTAACCTGGCTTTTGAATCGAGTGCATCGAGAATGGCAACAGCATGCTCGCGCTTGGTCGCCATGGACGGCCCAAGGAACCCAAGGTTCTCAAGATACCGCTAATCAAATAATTCAGCAATGAATTCATCACTCATTCTTCGAAATTGATCCCGCATACGCTCTTCCTCCCGATTTTGGACAAGAACACTGTCGGTCATTGTGACATGTTGTCGCGGTTCTGAAGCAAGTTGCGCTAACAACTCAGCTAGATTTTGTTGAATGGCAGCAGTTTGTTCTGTTTGGAAGGCTAAAAGCCGTTCCATTGCAACAAACATTCTGTCTTGGCGATCAGTACGATTCTCCAATGCAGAAGATTGAGCGCTCATGGCTTCTTCCTGTCGCTTGAGAAGTTCACGTGCAGCAGGCGTTCCGATAATGTCTCTGCGATGGAGCTCAGCCTGCACTTTGGACAATGATTCCTGAAGTTGGCTAATACTGGAAGCAGAGAGATTCAATTGCTGTCGAAGTTGAATTCGTTCACGTTGTAGCCCTTTTCGCTCGGCACGGTGAATTGTTGCTTCGCATACGAAGACGCTGACAATTCCCGCTAGAATTGCAACTTCTGGATGTGCTAGACGCCACGTTACAAAACTCGCCCATACCATCCAGCCACAGAACATACTTGCTAGAATTCTCATATGGAGAATATTCGTTGGGACTGTAATAACACTCTATGGGGATGTCCAATGGGTTCCCAGATTGTCTCCTAGAGCTTACTCTTTATGCCTCAATCTGAGCAACAAGGCCTCAGCGTGAAAAGGAAAAAATCATGCGAGGCTTATTTTGGAATCATTAGGATGTCAGTTGTACCTGAAATAGAACTTTCATCAATCTCTACCCCTTCTAGATCGCAAAAAGAGTATCCAATTTCCTTTAGTTCATCGAACACTTTCAATTCTTCGTCCCAATTCGGGTGAGAAGTTCCCCACCCGACCTCACAAAGGATAACAGGGAGTGGCGTCCACGTCTTCAATGAATCAAGCATTCCGCGCAAGACCAGATATTCTGAACCTTCGACATCGATTTTGATGAATGTCGGTATGACATCGGGCTTACAATTCTCAAATTGTTTGAGTTTAATGCGGACCTTTTCCATGTCCTCTGATGCCTTC
>MDTE01011146.1_pt1 | contig 15436 bp, 13 predicted proteins | sample 811231 | NCBI WGS metagenome assembly MDTE01 (sample SAMN05326651, study PRJNA326480) | marine metagenome | isolation source: seawater | place: Indian Ocean: Red Sea | collected 2010 | reverse complement strand
CCTCCTCGCCCAGTCCCCGAACGAAACGCTCGGACAACACGCAGGGTGCCTCGAGATTGATCGCGAACAGCCGCTGCCAGGTCTCCGCATCGGTTTCGCCCAACGCCCCGCCCTCGAAGATCGCGGCGTTGTTGATCAACAGCGACACCTGCCCGAAACGATTTTCGGCCGCCTCGAACACGGTCTCCGCCGCCCGGTAAGGTTCCTCCAGATCGGCTGCCACCGCGATCGCCTGCCCACCCGATTCAGCAATCCGCGCGACCGTCGCCTCCGCCTCGGTCACCGAGGTCCGATGGTGCACGACGACCTGCCACCCGCGGCCCGCCAGTTCCAGTGCCAGGGCGCGGCCGATCCGAACTGCCGCACCGGTAACAACGGCCGTCGGCGGTGCGGCAGATCCGGGCAAATCGGGTGATGAGTCTTCGGTGAAAGTCACGGGCTTCGATTCTACGCGACGGCCCGGGCGAATCGCAGTCGTGACGGGTCGAGAACTGCATCTTGCAGCAAACCGGCCAGAGAACTACAAACCCGCTGCCCCAGTAGCTTTTCCCGTACTCGCCCACTCCGGCTCCAGGGCCATGTTGCACCGCCTGCGCCAGTGGATCTGTCCGGACCTGGCCATCGACCTGGGTACCGCCAACACGCTGGTGGCAATCCAGGGCGAGGGCGTGGTGGTGGACGAACCGAGCGTCGTGGCTCTCGAAAAAGGCACGCGCCGTGTCCTGGGACGAGGCACCGCCGTCGGCAAACTTGCCAAGCAGATGCTCGGACGCACGCCCGAATCGATCACGGCGGTCCGCCCCCTGGCCGACGGGGTCATCACCGACTTCGAACTGTGCGAGGCGATGCTGGAGTACTTCATCAAAAAATCGAGCCGTCACAGGCTGCTGAAACCGCGGGTGGTGATTGCCGTCCCCGGCGGCATCACCCCCGTCGAAAAACGTGCGGTCTTCAACAGTGCCGAGCGGGCCGGCGCCGGACGGGTTTACCTGATCGACGAGTCGAAGGCCGCCGGGATCGGAGCCGGGCTGCCGATCTCCGAACCGATGGCCAGCATGGTGTGCGACATCGGGGGCGGAACGACCGAGATCGCCATTCTCAGCCTCGCCGAAATCGTCGTCAGTCGTTCGATCCGCATTGGTGGTGACGAGATGGATGAGGCGATCGTCGAGTACATGAAACAGCACTTCTCGCTGCGGATCGGCACCCAGGCGGCCGAAGCGATCAAGATCGAGGCCGGCAGCGCTTTTCCCCTGGATGAAGAACGCACCGCCGAAGTGCGGGGTGTCGACACGATCAGTGGCGTGCCACGGAAGGCGGTCGTCACCAGCGAAGAAATTCGCGAGGCGTTGCGAGAGCCGCTCGAGGCGATCCTGATCGCGATTCGGGGAGTGACCGAACAGTGTCAGCCGGAACTGGCCGCCGACATCGTCGACACCGGGATGGTCCTGACTGGAGGGGGTTCGATCCTCCGCGGACTTGACCGACTGATGAACGAACAACTGGGGGTCCCGGTCCGGGTGGCTGAGGATCCCCTGACAACCGTGGCCCGAGGCACATCGATCTGCCTCGAACACCTCTCGCAATGGCGAGACGCTCTCGAGGACGGAGACAGCGACCTGTGATCGTTCCGCGGGCGGGTCGAGGACCGGTTGAGACAAAAGATGTGTTGAGGGCATGCCGGTGAGGGCTGCAACCAACTGGAAACCGCCTGCGATCTGCCTGGTGGTCGGACTGACGCTGATCGCGGTCCCCGACCCGATCACCAGCAGCATCCGCAGCCACGTGATCGACTTGGCCCGTCCCGGCCAGCAGGCCGTCGCCGAACTTGTTGTCCGCCTGGAGAACTGGCGCCCACTGGAAAGGACAGCTTCGGTCACCCACGATCACCAGCAGGATCTGGAGGCTGCCCGCCTGGAGATCCGCCGCCTGCGGATCGCCAACTCACGCCTGATCGAACGGTCGTCGGACGTCCGGACCGGTTCCCCACGGCCGCCGCTGATCACAACCGATCTTGTCCCGGCCCGCGTACTGGGCCACGAGACCATCGCGGCCTGGCAGGCCGGCAGGATCCTGGACAGGGGACATGGCCTGACGGTTGACAGCCTGGTCGTCGAACCGGGACACGCCACGCTCGACCTGGGCATTGATTCCGGACTGGCTCGCGGCCAACCCGCTTACGCCGGGCGACGCGTGGCTGGCCGGATCTCCCGAGTCGGCCGCTGGACTTCCACCTTGCAGCCTCTGACCGACACCCGATTCCGCGGCCTGGCCCGGCTGGCCCGACGTGGTCGAGACCGCCCCGTCTTTGCGGCGCGTGGCATGCTCGAGGGCTCCGGTGACGGCTTCTGCCAACTGACACTGGTCCCGGCCACCGAGGTTGTCGCCAGGAACGACCTGGTCTACACCGATGGCCGTGACCAACCGGGCGGCTGGCCCATGCTCTACGGCACCGTGGTCCGTGCCGAGTTGCCCGAAGGGGCTCCGCACTGGAAAATCCGCATCCGCCCCGCCATCAATCTCGAGGAACTGCAGAACGTCGAGGTGCTGACCAGGACACTCAACCCCCAACGCATCAACTCGCCGGGAGTCCTGGCCCAGTGAACCCCCTCTCCCTCGTCCGTCACCTGGCCCTGCTGGGGTTGGCCTACGCCGCGCTGGTCGCCGAGACCTCCGTCGTTCCTCAACTCAACCCCGGCGGTGCCACGCTTCGTCCACTCTGGATCGTACTGGCCCTGGTGGTGGTCGGAGGACGGGGTTCGGCGATCGTGGCATGGGCAGCACTGCTGGGGTTCACCAGCGACTGTCTGCGAGGCAACGGTCCGCTCGGACTGGACCTCATACTGGCGACCGTCGCGGTCTGCCTGCTTCCATCCGAGTGGACCCGCCGTCGGATCCACTCGATCACTATCACCACACTCATCGCCGTTCTGTTGATCACCGGAATCGAATCCACCTCACGGCTGGTGAGGATCATCATCGCATCTCCCAACACGTCCTGGCTGACCGACACCCTGCCCACGACCGTTGTCGGCTCGCTGGCAGACGCCCTGGTCAGTTCTGGCCTGCTGCTGATCGTGCTGCTGGGACTGCGTGGTTTCCGCAGATCCCTGGGACGGATGCTGCTTCCGGCCCCACTCTCGACCTGACCAGCCTCCGGTGCCTCATTCTCCCAGCCTTCTGCCCGGCCATGCTCAACCGTCCGACCAACGACCTGCTGTCGCGTGCCGAGCCCGAGGGATCCCGCTGGGATCGCCAGCCGGGCAGTCGGCTGACACTGCTGACGGTGGCCATGATCCTGCCGCTTTTGGTGATCGGATGGCGAGTCACCGCCACCGTGCAGCGCAGCAGCCAGGAACTGGCCCCGCGTTCATCTCCGGTCACCGTCACAACCCAGCCGATCCCAACACATGGCGGTCGTGTCCTCGCTGACGACGGCAGCGTGCTGGCCCATGACCAGCAACGATTTCAGGTCCTGGTCCATTACCGGTGGCTCGAATCCCCGACAGACCGCACGTGGCTTCAGGGCCAGGCTCTCGAACACCTCGAGCCGCACGCTCGCCGGGACAGTGCCCGACTGGCCGCAGCACGCAACGAGGTGCTGGCACGTCGAGAAACGATGCTTGATGACCTGGCCAGTCGCTGCCGTATCGACCGGAGGGAACTGGACAAGCGAATGGGCGTCGTCCAGCAGCGGGTCGAACGAATCGTGACTTCGGTCCAGCGCCGACGAACCAGGGATTCGGCCCCACGCCCCGATCCGGCGGGCTCGTTTCTCGACTCGCTGAAAACCGCCCTGACCACTCCCCCTCGACGTTCGGCAACCGAACCGGTGGTGATCACCGAGGAACTCGTGTACCACCGGCTGCTGGACAACGTGCCGCTGGAGGCCGCAGCAGCGATACAGGAACACCCCGAACGCTTCCCCGGCGTCACGGTTCGCGTCGAAACACGACGGGTCTACCGGCATGGCAGCCTTGCATCTCACGTCGTCGGAACTCGACACCGTCGCAGCAGTTCCAGGGGCGTCGTGCCCGACCGCGAGTGGATCGGGTCCACCGGAGTCGAAAAGTCCTACGACCACGTGCTTCGCGGCCGACCGGGATTGCGGCGGATCGTCACCAACCGTCACGGCGAGGTCGTCTCCACCCGCGTCCTGGAACCGCCGCGCCGTGGCCGGGACATCCAGTTGACCCTTTCCCTGCGCCTGCAACGCCAGGCCGAGAGCCTGCTGGACGAAGCCACGTCGGGAGGATCTCCCGGCGGTGCGATTGTCGTGATCGACCTGCACACCGGAGCAGTCCGTGCCGCGGCCTCGGCACCCCGTTTCGACCCGAATCGCCTGGTCGCTCCCGACGCCGTCACCTGGAAGAGATTGACCGAGGATCCTCGCCGCCCACTCTTCTGCCGTGTCACCGGGATGGCGCTGCCGCCGGGTTCGGTCTTCAAGTCTCTCACAGCCACCGCCCTGCTCGAAAGTGGGCTGATTCCCGATGGACACAGCATCGCCTGCCGGGGATTCCTCGACCGCCCCAGTCATCACCGCTGCTACGTGTTCAGTCGTTTCGGAGTGGGCCACGGCAAGACCAACCTGGGAGACGCGCTGTGCCGCAGCTGCAACGTCTTCTTCTTCGACGCCGCCCGGAGACTGGCCCGATCGGGTTCCACCGGGCACAACAACCTGCACCTCTGGGCAGAACGGTTCGGATTCGGACACCCCACGGGGATCGACCTGCCCGGAGAATCGTCCGGGGACCTTCCTGCACCACCAACCAGACCGTTGATCTCCGAGACGATGCAGTTGGCAATCGGACAGGGACCGGTCACCGCGACGCCACTGCAGATCGTTCGCATGATGGCCGCAATCGCCAACGGGGGCTCGTTGGTGACTCCGCACGTCGTCTCGGGGCACGGACCCGATGCGGCGGCACTGGCCACACGGGCCGACCCACGGACCACCCGCATCGCGAACCTCTCGCCTCGCACGCTTGCCATCGTCCAGAACGGGTTGCGACGGGTGGTCGAGGACCCCCTGGGAACCGGTTACAAGCGAATCCGGCTGCCCGAGATGGCGATCGCGGGCAAGACGGGCACCGCGGAGGTCGGCGGAGATCTCGAGGATCACGCCTGGTTCGCCGGCTACGTTCCGGCCGACCGGCCGCGACTGGCATTTGTCGTGGTCCTGGAACACGCCGGCTCGGGAGGCCGCAAGGCGGGTCCCGTCGCCCGGCAACTCGTCCAGTCGATGCAGGCCCACGGCCTGATTGGCCCCGCCACCCGCGTCTCGCTCTCGGACAAGCCCGCCCGGTGAAAACGTCGAAAGCTTGGCGACACGCCCACGAGGGTTCTAGAATCGGGTCATGGGCACTCGAGTCGTCTTGGCAATGAGCGGTGGAGTCGACAGCTCGGCCGCCGCCTGGCTGCTGCAGCAACAGGGTCACGAAGTGATCGGGCTGTTCATGCGTTCCGGCGTCCACCAGGAAGCCGCCTGCGAGTTGCCGGTTCTCGACAGTGACTCGTCGCACCGCCAGGGCTGCTGCAGTGCCGCCGATGCCGCCGACGCCCGTCGAGTTGCCGATTCTCTGGACATCCCCTTCCACGCGTTGAATTTCCAGGACGCCTTCGGAAGAATCCAGGACTACTTTGCCGACGAGTACCTCGCCGGGCGAACCCCCAACCCGTGCGTGATGTGCAACAACTGGCTGAAGTTCGGCCGGCTGTGGGATTTCGCCCAACAGGTCGGTGCCACTCATGTCGCCTCGGGACACTACGCTCGGGTCGTCCCGGTGCCGGGATCCGATCGCCTCGCACTCATGCGCGGCCGAGATGACGGCAAGGACCAGTCGTATGTGCTGTTCGGTATCGACCCCGCGTTGCTCGATCACGTCCTGTTCCCGGTCGGGGACGCGAGCAAGTCAGAGATCCGCGAGACGGCCGAACGAGCCGGGCTGCGGGTCTTCGACAAGCCCGACAGCCAGGAGATCTGCTTCGTACCCGACAACGACTATGCGGGATTTCTGAGACGTCATCGCGGAGAACTCGACACGGCTGGCGAGGTGGTCGATACCGCCGGGACGGTCGTCGGCCAGCACCAGGGATACGAACGATTTACCGTGGGACAACGCCGTGGGTTGGGGATCGCGTTCGGAGAACCCCGGTACGTGGTGGCGATCGAACCCGAGTCACACCGGGTCGTGGTGGGCGAACGTGAGGATCTGGCCAGGGCCTCGCTGGAGGCCGACCGTCTCAATTGGCTCGTCGACGGGCACGATTCGCCCGATGACACGCCTTTGCGGTGCACGGCACAGATCCGCTACCGCCACCAGGCGGCTCCGGCAACCGTCGAGACCATCGGAGCAGACCGGGCTCGTGTGACCTTCGACGAACCCCAGTACGGAGTGGCCCCCGGACAGGCGGTCGTCTTCTACGACGACGACCGCGTGCTGGGAGGCGGCTGGATCCGATAGGACAACGCGGTCAGGCCGCGGCCCGGCTGCCGATCCCCGCCATGACCAGCCCGGTCGGCCCCTGGAACACTCTCAGGTCGAATTCGCCCACGACGCTCAGCACGTGGTCGAAGATATCCGCCTGCAACGCCTCGTAGTTCTCCCACTGCTTGTCGAGGCTGAACACATAAATCTCGATCGGCAAGCCCTCGGCCGAGGGAGGCAACTGGCGGACCATCAACGTCATGTCCTCGTTGATGCCGGGGTGTCGGCGGAGATATTCGGACAGGTAGGCCCGGAACGTACCCAGGTTGGTCAGACGCCGACCGTTGATCAACTCGGATGTGTCGATCCCGTACTTCTTGTTGTACGCCTCGACCTCGACCAGCTTGGAGGCGATGTAGTCCTTGAGCAGCGAGAACCTCCGGAACCGCTCGATCTGCTCGCGTGAGCAGAACTGGACCGAATGCACGTCGATAGCAATCGAACGCTTCAACCGGCGGCCGTCGGACTCCTGCATGCCTCGCCAGTTCCGGAACGACTCGGAAATCACGCAATACGAAGGTACGGTCGAAATCGTACGGTCCCAGTTCTGCACCTTGATCGTGGTCAGGGTCACCGAAATCACATCACCGTCCACACCATGAGCCGGCATCTCGATCCAGTCACCAACCCGGACAAGGTCGTTGACAAAGATCTGGATGCTGGCGACCAGGCCCAGGATCGAGTCCCTGAAGACAAGCATCAGGACGGCGGTCAGGGCACCGATCCCGGCGACCAGCCCCGAGGGATCCCGGCCAGTGATCGCAGCAATGACCAGGATCATGCCGACGACCCACAGCACCAGCTTGAAACCACCGATGAACCCACTGATCGGATTGGCCTTCTTGCGGTCCAGCGTTTCGTAGATGTCGGCCACGGCGTTCAGCATCCCGCTGAGTGCCCCAATGACGACCAGCACCATCCAGGCGGTCGTCAACCTCATCAACACCTCGTCGACCGCCAGCCCGGAAATGAACGGTTCGGCGAACACCGGTGCGGCCAGGTACACGATCACCGCAGGCACCAGCCAGGCCAACCTGTCGAAGACACGGCGTTCCACCAGCCGGTCGTCCCACTTGGTGCGGGTCCGAGCGGCCATCTTGCGGATGATCGCCAGGGTCAGTCGGAGCGTGACGAAGTGAGCCAGCCAGGCGACGGCCGCCGTCGTCACCACGACGACCAGCTTCGCCGACCAATCACCAAAGCGATCTCCCGGCAACACGTTTTCGACCCAATCGTGCAGACCGGCCACCCACTCGGCCGCCGCGCCAGCCGACGGTTGCAGATTCTCTCCGTCCATGCTCGCCCTTCCCCTCCTTGCCCCGCGAGTCCTTGCGAGTCCCCGCAGGATACCCAGTTGGCGGCGGTCGGCCAATCCCCGCCTGTCGGGATGTCCCGATCATTTCAGCGGCGGGGGGGGCGTTGAACTTCGGAGACCAACCGCAGTACCGCCGGCAGAGGAACCAGCGCCACCATCAGGCAACTGCCAACGCCGAGCAACAATACCAGCCCCAGGCTCGACAGACCGCGATGCGAAGCGATCATCAGCGTGCCAAACCCGATCATCGACGTCAGGGAGGTCAACAGCACGCCGTGAATCGTCGAAGACGACATCACGTAGTGGCCCCTCCTCGCGCGAAAATCGTGGAGCACGTGGACTCCGTCGTCGACACCGATCCCCAGGACCAGGGGCAACACGATCAGGTTGGCCGGGTTCAACGGCACCTTCAGCCACTGCATGGCTCCCAGCATCACCACGCCGCCGGCCAACGGCGGCAGCAGGGCCAGCAGCGTGTCGCGGACGGCTCGCCAGTCGAGCACCAACGCGGCCAGGAGAGTGGTGAGAACAAATGCGGTTGCCCACAGGGCAGGAAACGCACCGAGTTGATCCCGGGCGGCCATCTCGACGGCGACCCCCACCACCAGGACGCCGGAGGACAGAACCACCAGGGCCTGCCATCGAACCAGCGACGACACCAGCAGTACCACCGCGATAGCTCCGACCGCAACCAGCGCCGCCATCTCGTAGCTTCGCTTGATCTGGCGTCCCGCATCGTGATTCTGCAATGGCGTCCCGGTCACTTCGGGGTCAACGCTACGCACCTCGCCGACGAACCGGGCCAGAGGTTCCCGATCCCAGATCGACTCGCTCGGCACCACCTGGACCAGCCAGTCGTCCTGGGCGCTGAGATAGCGAGAGACCAGGGCCGCCGGCAGTTGCTTCAGCGTGTTGGCATCGGCTCCCGGAAGGAAACTTCCCAGGTGTGTGACCCGGCCGACACTCGGCAAGGACTTCATCCGCTCGGCCATCCGCTCGGCCTCTTCCAGTGACGCGCACAACGAGACCGCAAACAGCGCCCCGCCGTCGGGATCGGTCGCTACCCGCCTTTGCACCTTGACCGACTCGACGTCGTCGGCCTGCAGGTTCAACAGGTTGTCGTCATACCGGACGAGCCACTCGAACCGCCCCTCCTGCCAGGCGACCAGAGACGAACCGGCCAGGACCAGCACCGCCAGCGAAACCGACACAAACACCCTCGGCGACTCGGACACCCTGTGACGCCAGTGCTCACCCATCAACGACACCGCAAAATCCACCGGCACCGTTCTCGAATCGGTCAGCCTCACCATCGCCGGAACGATGGCAAAGGTCACGACTGCACAGATCATGATCCCGCCACCGGCGATCCAGCCCAACTCGGCCACTCCGCGAAATTCCGTCAGCGACGCGCACCCGAAGGCCAGTGCCGTCGTCAACGCCGCGGTCGCGATTCCTGGCCCCACCTCGCCGGCCGATTCCACCAGCCCCTCCACCAGTCCCGTCCCCCGCTGGCGTGACTGAACATAACGAGCCAGGAAATGAATCGAAAAATCCACTCCCAGCCCGATCAGCACGACGGCAAACGAAACGGACAGGATGTTGAGGTGCCCGATGGTCAGCGCGGTGGCGGCGAACGAATAGGCCAGCGAGACCCCCAGGCCCAACAGGATCACCAGCGGCAACCGCACCCCGTGGAAGCCGATCCCCATCAGCCACGCCACGCCCACGGCCGCCAGCAACGACGCGCGGATCATGTCCTGCTGCGATCGCACCATCTCGTCACTTTCGAGAACCGGGATCCCGGTCAAACCGATCTCGATCCGCCCACCGGCCTCCCCAGACGACCGACCTTCGGCCAACACCTCGTCGATCACGCGTCTCATCCGGCCAATCGCCGCCGCCGCCCCCTCGAACCCCGCGTCCTCACTCAGCACCGGCACCGCTCTCAGGTATCCAGTTCGGCCATCCGTGGAAGTGAAGTAACGGGGCCGTTGTCCCTCGTGGCCCTCGAGCCGATAGAGAACACTTCGCAGGACATCCTCGTGAGCCACCACCCGTCGGCCGAGTTTCTCGAGTGTCACCTCGACCGACACACGATCGCGGCCCCGGACCACCACCACCAAATCCGACGAGTCGGGAAAGGCGGCTGAGTAACGAAGCCAGCGTCGATGGAACTCGGCATCGGGATCAATCAGGTCCGACCGGCTGGTCTGAAACTCCAGCAGCGCCAGCGTCACCACGACGGCTCCCACCGCCAGTGTCCCCGAAAGCAACAGCGTCAGGCGGGGGACCCCGACCACCACACCGACCACCGCCGACAGCGCGGAGGAAAGCGGCCCGCGGCCGGCCTTCGAATCGGCCGGGACGGTGGTCCCCTCCTCGACCATCAATACCCTCGTCCTGGAAATCCGGTTCGCGGCAAACGGTCGCGGATTGTAGCCGTTCAGTCGGACTCGACAATCCCGGTGACATCTGCCCGGGCGGCGTCGCGACGACGGCTCTCCCCGGCAATCACCAGGAAGGCCAGGAAATCGTAGAGCCCGTGAGCGACCATCGGGACGACCAGGTTGAGTTGTCCGGGTGACGCACCCCCTTCGGGCAGCGGATCCACCAGGCCAACCAGGCCGAGGTAGATCCCCACCAGGCCGACCACGATCGCATAAGTCGGCGTCACCGGGTGCAGCAGTGCGAACAGCAGGTTGCTGCCAACCAACGCTGCCACGAACCCAATCGCCAACGGACGAGCCGCATCATCACCGGCCATCCAGGGCTGGATCACCCCGCGAAACAGGAACTCCTCGCACACGCCCGCCAGGACCGCCAACAACAGCAGGTCGTACCACCGGCACAACGCCATCGGCCGGCCCAGCATTTCGACCAACAGTTCCCGGATCCGCAACAGCGGGGGCCAGGACACCGTGTAGGTCACGCCGAAGGCCAGCAACAGTGGCCCCGTTGCAGCCACCCCCCAGGCAATGGACTCCGGCGTCACCCAGCAGCCACTCCACGGATTGATTCCGGCCAGCCAGGCCAGGCCCAAGCCGATCAGCAACACCACCACTTCGACCGAAATGCCGGCACGAAGAAACGTGCCGCGATCGTTCCAGTCGAACCCCTCGTCCGGGTGGTTCATCTCCGTCCAGCCGAACCAGCCTCGGCCTTCTTGTCGCCGGCCTTCTTGTCACCGGTCGGCTTCTCGAAAATCACGATGTGCTGCCGGGGCAACACGCCAATCGTCTGCTTGAACTTCAATCCAAACGGCTTTTGGCTGATCTCCTTCTTCACCTGTTTCTCGGTCATCTTGTGCACCAGCAGGATCGGCACACGGCGGTCTTCCATGCGGTACTCGACAAAGGCCACCCGGCCACCGGGCTTCAGCGCCTTACTGATCTGGAGCATCATCTCGTAGGGAAACTCAAACTCGTGGTAGACGTCGACCATGATGGCCAAATCGACCGAGTCATCCTTCAGCCGTGGGCTCTTCTGGGTCCCGCGCACCGCGGTCACGTTGGGGATCCGAAACTTCTTCATTCTCATCTGCATCCTCGCCAGCATCTGCGGCTGCACATCGACCCCCATCACCTTGCCTTCCAGGCCGACGGCACGTGCCAGCAACGCGGTCACCACGCCACTGCCACAACCGATGTCGGCCACGATCTGGCCGGGCTTCAGTTTCAACGAGCGGACCATCAACGCCAGTTTCTCCTCCCGCTCGCGTTCGGCACGCTCCAACCACCGTGCGCCCGATCCGTTGAAGCCATAGCCCATCACATGGGCAATCTCTCGGCCCATGTAGAACTTGCCGATCCCGTTGGGATCGTGGAGCTTGCGGAACGTGTACCGTTTCGGCGTCGGCTTGTCGACGGCCTTCGATTTGGTCCGGGACCGAGATTTCCCCTGGGCCCGGACCTCAACGTCCAGCCAGCCCAGCAGAGACACAGCGACGACAATTCCCGTCCACCAGTTCCTGGTCATGATCAATGCTCCTGGACCGCTTCCTATGTCTCGTCTTCCCGGGAAATGCCGGCAGCCGTCGTTCCACCCGACCCGACAGCCACCTGCCATTCGGCCTGCTCGAGTGTCTCGGCCTCATCCACCAGCAGCACCGGGATCCCCTCCCGAACCGGGAAACGCAATCGGCATTCACCCGACGAACACACCAGGCTCTGGTCGGTGACGGCCAACTGCCCGTGGCATTCGGGGCAGACAATCAACTCGACCAAGTCCTCCAGAGCGAATCCCGTCATCGTCGTAGTACTCCCGAAACGCCTTCCGCTCGCAAACCGACCGTCGCCACAACTAGAAACCCCGTGCCTGCTGGATGTCCGAGAAGTCCCTCAGGGCGTAGTCAATGCCGACGTAGTCCAGCACCCGGCAGAGGCTACGAACGGAGACACCGATCCCGTCGGGGCCGCTGAAGCCTCCGAATTGACCACCGCCCTTCAGGTGCGGTTCGACTTCCAGGAAGAAGCCGGGCGCCCCCATGCCCACCATCTTGGCCTCGAGTTCGGGCAACCGCCCCTTGAGTTCCCTGAGCAACAGGTCATGCCCGGCGTCACCGACATCGGCCGGCACGAAGTTCTTCAGCCGTTCCTCGTCGACCGCACCCGTCCAGGTCAGGCCCGGATCAATCGTGTAGTCCTTGATGTGCATCCAGCCAATGTGATCGATCATGTCCACCAACTCGGCGTGGACCTGCAACCGGTTCTTGTTCTGGGCGGCGACGTTGCCGCCGTCGTAGATGCAGACCATCCCCGGGTGTCCCACCTGGCGACACAGTTCGGCCAGCAACTCACCGGTCTCGCCGATCAGGTTCGGCTCGATCTCCAGTCCGTAGACCAGCCCCGCCGCAGCGGTGCGTTCGACGATCTGTCCCAGCTGGTCAACCGCCTGGGGAATGTGTTCCCGCGGATCGGTGCCCTGCGGGTGGTAGAACGAGAACCCGCGGATCAGCTTGGTGTCCAGGGCCTGGGCCACCCGGATCGTGTCAGCCACCTCTCCGTCGAGATATTCGTCGAAGGGAACAAAGACGTTGTGCGAACCGTCGTCCTGGTCGAGCAGCTTGATCTTGCCGATCCTCGCACCGATCCCCGTGACACTCATGCCGAACTCCTCGTGGAGTTCGTTCAACCGGGCCAGTTCGGTGTCGTCCAACTCGACGACGTGCTTCACCTCGCCGCTTCCGTTCACGTCGATGAACCGTGGGCTGTAGTACCTCAGTCCGACCGCAGCCATCACCGAAAGCTGTTCAATCGCGGTCTTGTGGTTGGCGGCCTCGTCTGCAAACGCGCTGAGAATCACGCGGGGTCGATCACTCATGACGCTCCTCTCTGGAAACTCTCCTGCCCTGGAGCGAACACTCCGCTCACCTCCGGACCGCCGCCATTGTCGGAGGGCGTGTGTCGGTATGCAAGACACCCCTGACGTCGCCGGTCAACCCGACAGAGGCAGTGTCGCCAAAGTCGTATAACGAGCCCCCCCGGGAGCAAGCTCCGAACGGATCAGTTCGAAGTGATCACACCGCACCTCGGCCAGCACCACTTCCTCGTAGGCCAGCCGGATTTCGTCGAGTTCCGCTCCCGGATGGGAACGGATGCGGGCCAGCGTCAGGTGAGGCCGGAAGGGCCGTGGCTCGGCATCAAAACCCAGCCTCACCATCGCTTCCTCGATCTCCGCCACCGGCCCCGCCATCAACGACACCTGGCGTTCCGGGTCGGAAAGGTCGGCGAAGATCACCCGGGGACGACGAGGTGGCATCTGTCCGATTCCACGGAAGACCAACTCGAACGGATCCCACTTCGATGCGGTTTTCCGCAACGACTCGGCGATCTCTTCAACCTGCCAGGCTGCGGTTTCCCCGAGGAACTTCAGTGTCACGTGCAGGCCGTCGGCCCGAACCGGACGCACTCCCGGCCCCAACTGACCCAGCCAATCGAACAGTTCCTCGAGCGGAGCGGTGAGCGGGACTGGCAATGCCACGAAGGTGCGCATCGTCGCCGACATCACGCCTCCTCGTCCGCCCATCCAGACCCGGCCGCCGACCATCGACAACTCATGCGGCCCGGGCCACTTCGTCGTACAACGACGCGTACTCCTGGGCAATCCGTTCCCATCCGTATCGTGCGACGTACTCGGGCACCGCCGCTCGGGACTCAGAGAGCCTGCCTGGAGAATCCAACAAAGTCCCAAGCGCCTCGGCCATTCCCTCGACATCTTCCGATCGACATAGCAGGCCGTGCCGCCCGCTCCCGACCAACTGCCGGTTGCCTCCCACATCGGTCGCCACGACCGGCAGTCCCGCTGCCATGGCCTCGAGAATCACGTTGGCAAATGGCTCGCGCCGCGACGGGCAGACGAAGAACTCGGCTCCACGGTAGAGGCTCACCTTTTCAACTCCCGAAACGAAGCCGACAAACCGCACCCTGGATGCCACGCCCAACTCGTTACTCAATGCTCTCAGAGCCTCGAGTTCCCCGCCGGTGCCGGCAATCAGCAGATCGGCACGCGGCGACGCCAGTCGAGCGTAAGACCGGATCAGCACATCCATGCCCTTGCGACGCGACAGGTTGCCCAGCGCCAGAAGGTACGGCCGTCGATGAGAGAATGGCGGCGCATCGGCAAATTCGGAGAGGTCCACGCCGTTGTGGATCACCCGCACCTGGTTCTCGTCCACGCCAAGGTCCACGATCACGTCCTTGAGAAACTCGCCCTGGGCAATCACGGCATCGGCATCGGCCAGTCCCTGCCGGGCACGTCGCTCGAGCCGAGGATTGGAACGAATCCGCTCACCCGGAAGAATGTCGGATCCATGCGGTCGAACGACGTAAGGAATCCCATAAAGCCGCTTCAGGGTGCTGGCAACGTAGGCCTGCGGATAGGCAGCGTGACAATGCAGAACGTCGAAGCGGTGTTGGCGATGCAACCGGATCAGCCGGGGCAGCACCAACCGCACTCCCCAGCGCTTCGAAATGGGACGACGAAAACGCGATACCTGGTACCGCCCCTCTTGTGCATCGCCTTTTTTCTCGTCCGATCCGTCCACGTGTCGTGGACGAGGCGCCACCACCACCACGTGCCGTTGCTGCTGGCACAACCTGGCTGCCAGGTTGTGCGCCACCATCTCGGCTCCACCGACGTCCGGTAAGAACGTATCGGTGTAGAGACAGATACCAGGGGACGACCTACGGGGCATCGGGACTCCCTTCCCGGAAACCAGCACGGTCCCGACTCAAGGGAACGTGTGGCCGGCATGCTGGCAGAAACTTCGCAGACGGGCAAGACGGACCTAACGCCACTCTCACCCGGCCATTGTGTGATCTTGACAATCTCCACACGGGTGACTTAAACCCCTGTCAAATTCAGGGGCGGGCAAGCCTGTTGACTCCCTAACGGTTCGTCGTGTCCGAACACCTCCCTGCCCTAAAATCCGGTGATCTCATGCCCAAGCCATTCGATGTCGAAACCAACCGGCGATTCTGGACATCCAACGCGTCCGAAGGTGAATACCAAGGCAGCGTCAACGCCGACCTGCTGTTGTTTCTGACACAAAAGCACCTGGGGGAACACGTCCTGGATGCCGGAGCGGGCGACGGAACACTGGTGCGGTCCATCCGCAACGCTGCCAATG
>MDTE01011769.1_pt1 | contig 15437 bp, 13 predicted proteins | sample 811231 | NCBI WGS metagenome assembly MDTE01 (sample SAMN05326651, study PRJNA326480) | marine metagenome | isolation source: seawater | place: Indian Ocean: Red Sea | collected 2010 | reverse complement strand
TTCGTGCGGGTGGATGCCGACGATGCAGTCGATGCGAAGCCTGCGAAGGCCGATGGTGCCCTTCATGCCGGCTCTCCCAGGCGGTCGGGGTCCACCTCATCGGCCCACTGGACCCCCAGCAGTCGTTTCGTGATGTAGACCCCCAAGTAAATGAGGGGCGTGTCGATGGCCGCAATGACCAGCTTGTAGAGATAGATCGTGACCATGATCTGGACCCCCACCATGAAGTCCATCTTGAAGCCCAGGTAGAACAAGATGGAGTTGACGATGGCGGTGTCGACCAGCTGGGACACCCAAGTAGAGCCGTTGTTGCGCAGCCACAGATGACGCCCCTTCGTCAGCTTCTTCCAGAAGTGGTAGAGCCGGACGTCGATCAGTTGAGCTACCAGGTAGGCCAGCATGGAGCCGAACAGCAGCAGCCCATTGAGCGCAAAGACCGAGTCGAAGGCGTGCTGGTAGGCCATCACCGGAGCGACCGTCTCGCGCGTCGCTACCGGGTTGCCGCCGGTGACGCGTACCAGCTCGTGTGCTGTCTCACCCGTGTCCAGTGTCGCTCCAGGTCCGGCGGAAGCCAGGTCGGCAAAAAAGCCTCCCTCGCCGGGCGCCCAGTACGGATGAGGGCTGACATGCACCGCAATCTGGACAATCGCCAACATCAGCAGGCTCATGAAGAACCCGAGAAACACCATGAAGTTGGCCCGCTTCTTCCCCCAAATCTCGGACACGATGTCGGTGATCAGAAACGTGATTGGGTAGGTGATGATCCCGGTGGTCAGGGCGAACTCGGGGTTGAATGGGGCCCGAAACAGCTTGATGCCAATGATGTTGGTCAGCACCAAGGTCGTGACGAACGTAGCCGCGAGGACGAGATAGATCCGCTCGTACCGCGAGTAGGCGCGAGCATCGACGGCCGGACGAGAAGCTGATTGCGGCGGGGCGTTGGTTGCGGTGGACGGCTCGGTCATGGCCGCCGACTATATCAGTGCGACAGCGCTCTCTCCGGCGGTGGAGTCGGCGACGGGTCGCTCAGGGGCGGTAGGATGGTGTGGGGGACGACAGGGCTACGCAGCTTCGGGGAGTCGGGATGAACATTTGTAGAACAGCGAGTGGATTACTGGTTCTCGCCTTGTTCATGACACTGGGCTGCTCTTCTGGCTCGGACTCAACAACTGCCCAGAGCACAACTGCTGCACCTCAAGTCGTCACCACGGAGCACTCCACGAAGCCCGCGGAGTCCACGCCGGCCCCTGCTCCCCAGCCGGATGCTGGTGTCGTTCGAGCAGAACTCAGCATGCTGAGCCCCAACATGAGCGGCGTCAGCGGGCAGCCCTATCTGTCGGTCGATCCTGCTGGGGCCTTCTTGCTGTCTTGGCTGGAGGAGACGCCCGAGGAAGGGACGGCTCTCCGTTTCGCTCGCCGGACCCCTGGGTCTCCCGCTTGGTCGGAGCCCGTGACGGTAGCGAGTGGGCCCAACTGGTTCGTGAACTGGGCAGACGTGCCCTCTGTGGTGGCCGGCCCCGGGCACTTCGCTGCACATTGGCTCGTGCGCTCGGAAGAGGGACCGGGAGGCTATGACGCTTGGGTGTCCCGCTCGGACGCGGACGGCCTGCAGTGGACCGAGCCGCGACGGCTCCACGACGACACCTCGTTGGCTGAGCATGGCTTTGTCTCGCTCTTGCCTCGACCCGACGGCTCCACACTCGCTGTCTGGCTCGATGGCCGTGCCTTTGCCCAGGACAATCCCGAGATGTCTCTGCGGAGCCGGATCATGGTCCGGGATGGGTCGCTTGGCCCGGAGACTGTGGTGGATAGCAAGACCTGTGACTGCTGTCCGACCGCTCTCGCAGCTACCCCGGGTCTGGGCGCCCTCTCGGTCTGGCGTGACCGTACGGACGATGAAGTGCGAGACATCGCCACTTCTCGTTTTTCCGCGGGAGTGTGGACTCCTCCTGAAGTGATTGCGGCAGACAATTGGGTGATGCCAGGCTGCCCTGTGAACGGTCCCGTGCTGTCCATGAGGGGCGAGCGTGCTGTTGTCGCTTGGTTTACCGGCGAGGGGGACCGCCCCCGCGTCCAAGTGGCGTTCTCCTTCGATACGGGTGCCACATTCACCACGGCCTTTCCCGTGATGGAGGGCTCGCCTCTTGGTCGAGTGGGAGCCGTGCTCTTGTCGGACGGGTCCGCCTTAGTCAGTTGGTTGGATGCTGGAGATGGTGACCTAGAAGCTGGCGTGCGGCTGCGCAGGATTGCCAAGGACGGTCGCCGAGAGGCCATCGTGTCCATCGCGGCCGTGACGGGGGGCCGTGCCACTGGGGTCCCTGTCCTGGCTCTGTCTTCTGATGAGTTGATGCTCGCCTGGACCGAGCCGGGCGACGCACAGCGCGTGCGGGTGGGAACGATGCCGTTGAGTCGGGTCCCCTAGAGGGCTCTCGGGTCGCCCACTGGCTGTGGACGTGCGTTCTTCCCTGCGAGTGCTGGAGTTGTTCTCTGGCATTGGTGGCTGCGCGGCCGCCTTACCGAGGGGTGCCGAGGTGGTGGGAGCGGTTGACCAGAGCGTGCACGCTCGCTCTACCTACGCCAGCAACTTCCCGAGCCATCCGCTGCATGCGTGGAACTTGGCCGGCCTCAAGGCGGAGCGCGTGCGCCGCTTGGATGCCGATCTGTGGTGGATGTCGCCGCCCTGCCAGCCATTTACGACGCGGGGGCTCCAGCGTGATGTGGACGATGCCAGGTGCCGCCCATTCCTGCGCATCGTGCAGCTCATCGGCGACGTGAACCCGAAGATGGTGGCGCTGGAGAACGTGCCGGCTTTTGAGGGCTCCCGAGCGCACGGTCTCTTGTTGGAGCGACTGGCTGAGCGTGAGTACAGGGTTCGGGAGGGGCTGCTGTGTCCCACGGAGTTGGGGGTGCCGAACCGTAGGTGCCGTTACTACCTAGTCGCCCTTCGCTCGGACCAGCCACCGCTGGGCCGGCTGTCTCCAACAACTGCGGGTTGGCTGGAGCTGGCTCAGCGTTCGCGCCGGACTCGCGATGACGGCTTGGACAACTACCTAGACCCGGCACCCGCTGACGACCTCTACGTGGACTTGGACCTGGTGCAGGGCTACCGCCACGCTCTGCACATCGCAGAGCCCGGTGCTGGCGAGCCGCTGTCCTGTTTCACTTCTGCCTACGGTCGCTCCATGGTCCGAAGTGGGAGCTATCTGCAGGACTCGCGGGGTGTGCGTCGCTTCTCCCCCGGCGAGATCCTGCGTCTCCTGGGTTTTCCTGACGAGTTTGTGTTTCCGTCAAATCTGGACACGCGCAAGAAATGGTCGCTCCTGGGCAACAGCTTGTCGGTGGATGCCGTGCGCGCTGTCTTGGGCTGCCTCCCGATCACTCCAGCCAGCCCTGGCCCCTGAGATAGGACTGAAGTTGTTTTTCGGTCTTGGAGAGGGGGGGAAGTTGAGTGCGAACCAACTCTCGGGTCCACCAGGCTCCGGTCTCGCTCCCGTCGTCCGCAAAGCGATACTTGTAGAGCTGGACCCGGATGTAGCGTGGCGGGCCTGAGGGAAAGGGGTTGCCGGCTAGCAGGGAGAGCGCGCCGCGGTCGTTGTGCAACAGCTTCCAGATGAGGTGTGGAAGCCAGGTCTCCCTGCGTATTCCAGGGCCACGGGCGGCCTCCAGTCCGGCGAACCAGGCCAGCCAGTCCAGCCTGTAGTGATAGGGCGTGATGAGGCAGGGTCGGCGCTCCAGTGGCCCTGGCTTGCACTTGAAGTCGTATTCCCGCCACTCGGCGCTGTCGCTGGGGTAGGGGTCTTGGGTGCCCTCGAGGACGACCTCCCAGCGGGTGTCCCCCACCGAGCCGAAGGCGCCGTAGGTATTGACGATGCGGAGAGCCTGGAACGATCGGTTCATGGACTGATCGCTCGAGACCAAGTTGGCGACTACCGGAATGCTCAACCAGACAACGCAGGCAGCGTATGCCAAGACGGCGACCTGGCCCGCTCTCGGCAGCGACTGAGCGGGCCTCGACGCCAGCTGGCGCGCTCGCGCGACCAGCCTCTTTGGATAGATCCGAGCCAGCAATTGGTCGTCTAGGCAGAGGAGGCACGGAAGGATCGTGAGCCAGTTCAAGAAGGCGAGGTTTCCGCTCGCGATGAGCACAGCCTGGAAGCCCAGCATGACGAGAGCTGCCACGTGACGCAGTGTCCGTGGGCCGATCAAGAAGAAGGGCGCGATCAACTCGGTTGCGTGATTGAAGAGGACGCCAAAGTGCAGGACGCCTTGTGGCAGCGTGTGGAACCATCGGCTCATGGGGCCGGGTACGGGCTGGGTCTCGAAGTGGAAGTCGAGGCAGGTGAGTTCCTGCCAGCACGGATCGCCGCGGAGCTTGATGAGCCCGGAACCCAGCATGATCCGAAAGAGCAACCACCACCCCGCCCACACGATGATGCGTGGCGGCGGTGACCTCGGCGGCAGCGACCGCACATCGAGCAGCGGCACGAGGAAGACGGCCAGGAGCCCGGTCTCCAAGAGTTGGCTCTCCCAGCCAAAGTGGAACCAGCGCTGGCCAATGCTCACAAAGGAGAAGTAGAGCACCCAGAGCGTGACGAGGATGGGCACGTTCGCCAGGCCCAGGAGCACGGCGAGGGACAGGAAGGCCCCCAGCCAGGCGAGGGCTGTGATGAGCGAGTCGGAGATCCCGAAGTGAAATAGCGTCGGGACTTCCTGCATGGCCTCCCAGAGGCTGCCCGTCTGTTCCTGGACCTGCTGCAGCCAGAGGTCGGCCGGGAGGAGCCCCTCGCTTCCCATGAGCGGCAAGCCCTGGTGGCCCAGGGACAAGAACGCGACGAAGTAGATGAGCCCCAGCCCGCGTAGGAACAGGTGCCGAGTGAGCCAGAAACTGGAGCGGTCGACCGGGCCGCTGGACGGGTCGCTCATGGCTTCAGGGTGGTCCATCACCGTCAGCCGCGCAAGACTCGTTCGGGCTGGGCGATACTGCTGTGGATGCGTCGGTTGTACGTTCCGCGTTGTAGCCCTGGTCTTAGAGGGGTCATTCTCATAGGGATGGCTGTCGTTCTGGGGGCGGGCTGCGTTTCGGAATCTTCGGACTCCTCGAGCCCCAGCATGGCTGTAGAGCCGCCGGCGCCTGTGGTTCCGGCCGAGCCCGATCTTCAGCCTCTAGATACCGGGCCTCCGGCCGTCGTGCCCTCGCCAGAATCGGCTCTTGCGGAGGAGCCTCCGCCCTTTCCGTCCGAAGATGCCCCCCTGACCCAGTGGCTCGATGTGTTGTCCAACCCTCTGACTCAACCCGTGGACCCGCAGCTTCAGGAGTCATTGCTGCGTCGATGGGCTGGATTGATGGGCGAGGACATCGCCTCAGAACGCGAGCTCGCACGCACGCTGCTGCTCGCTCCGCGCGCGGACTTCGTGGACGCAGACGGGAACCCCACTGCCGAGACGCTCGCTTCGGTAGAGCGCCTGGAGAAACTGACAGGACTGGAGGGCCGTCGTCCACTGGTGCTTCGACGGCTAGGCGAACTGTACGAGGTCTATGACGACCGCAAAGCCGCTGCTACCTGGGAGCAATTGATCGCGCTCGAGCCGGACGATCTGTCGGTTCGAAACCGCTGGGCGGAGTCTCTCAGCAAGTTCGGCCAATGGGAGCAGTCCAGGAGCCTCGCCGAGGCGACTGTTGCCATGGCGGACGAGCGCGGCGACTACATCAATGGACGTGTTGCACGCTACGTGCTCGGCAGCGCTCTCACCGAGGCAGGCCACTATGTGGAGGCGGAACGGGTGCTCAAGTCCGCCCTCGTGCAGCCCGATGGCAAGCACTGGGATTGCGCCTACCAGGCTCTGGGTGTCCTGTACGAGCGATTGGGTGCGGTGGATGCCGGGGTGGACAGCAGCCACCCCCCACCCGAGCCGGCGGCCGATGACGACAGAGCCATGATCGATGCTGCCCTGCGGGCCTACTATGCGGGGGATGAGGCTGGAGCGCTCCGTTGGGTCGAGCGAGCGATCGCTGTGCGCTCCCGGGCCTCCTATGGGGTGATTCACGGTCTGTTGCTGGTTGCTGCCCAGCGGTACGACCAGGCACGAACGCTCTTCGTGAGTGCCAGGGAGGCGGCACCCCGAGCGCCCGGGCCCCGTGTGGGCTTGGCACATCTGGCGATTGTGGACCAGGACTACGAGACCGCCGGCCCCTTGCTGCGCGGGGCCCTCGATCAGTGGTTGGCTACTGAGTTGACCAGCCAAGAAGACCCGGCTTACCACTCGTTCATCCATCGGATGGCTTGCCTCGGCATGGCATGGCTGGAGGCGAATCAGGGGCATCACAAGGAGGCCATTGGCTATTTCGATAGGGTCCTCGCCCACCGCCCCTTCGATGTCCTGGCGCGACTGGGCAAGAGCAACGCCCTATTGGGTCTGCGGGACCTGGATGCCGCCGAGGTCGAGCTGAATGGCATCCTCGAGTTGAGCCCGTCCAATGCCTTCGCACGCGCAGGCCTGGCGTCGGTGCAGCTGGCCCGAGGCGATCTAGAAGCGGCCGAAGAGGGCTTTCGGGCTGCTCTGACCGGCCGGGAGCAGACCTACACCTGTCCCTATGAGGGCTTGGGCTTGTTGTACTTGAAGAAGGGCCAGCTGGACCAAGCCCGGTCCCACTTCGAGCGGGCGATCGAGATCAATCCCGATGTGGAGTACTTGAAGTACAACGGCCTGGCTGAGATCTATCTGGGGGAGGGACGCTACGACGATGCCGAGCGTCTCCTGCGGCGGTCCATGGCGAACTACCCGCATGATGATGGGGCCCGAGTCTTGATGAAGCGGGTCGAGCCTGCCCGCGGTGCGGCAGCGGTTGTTCCCGGTCAGTAGCCGTCTCGGTTGATCTCGCGGCCTCTGCCCTGCGAACTCGATCAGCCCTCGTCACCTCGTACGCGCCCTCTGAGCTTCTTGTTTTGGGACCGCCTCTTCTTGTCGGCCATGCGACGTTCCCTGGCTCCGCGACTGGGCTTTGTGGCCTTGCGGGCCGGCTTGACGTACATGGCCTCCTGCAGCAACTGAACCAGCCGTCGTCGGACCTCTAGGCGATTGGCTTTTTGGCTCCTGGAGCTGCTCGCGTGGAGCACGATCTCTCCATCGCGAGTCAGTCGAGGCGCCAGCTTCTGACGAAGTCGATTGCGTTGCCACTCGCGTAGGGATGTGCTCGTCGCCAGATTCCAGCGCAGCGTGATGCGGGTCTCGGTCTTGTTGACGTGCTGGCCCCCGGGGCCCCCGGCACGACTGGAAGACTCCTCGAGCTCGGCCTCGGCGATGATCAGATCGGGCCGGACGCGCAGCCCCTTGTCGCTCATGGTTCGGCTCCTCGGTTGCCCAGTCTTGCTCCAGGAGAGCGAAGCACTGCCATGCTAGCGTGCCCCACCGTGAAACGTCGTCTACTCGTGTCGCTGGCCGCCCTTCTCTTCGTGTCGACGCCATGGGTCGCCGCGGCCGCGGATGAGACGCCTGAAGGCCTTGTGGAGGCTACGCGCCAGAGGTTGGCGGAGTTGGTAGCCCACGACACGGTCAACCCGCCGGGCAATGAGCGGGCCCTGTGCGACGCCGTCGCTGAACAGCTTCGGGCCGAGGGGATTGAGGTGGAGGTGCTCGGCCCCGAAGGTCCCCGAGCCAATCTCTTGGCCCGCCTGCCTGCCTCTCGTCGAACGGGCAAGGCGCCCTTGTTGATCGTGGCTCACATCGACGTGGTGAACTTTCGTCGCGAGGCCTGGACCACCGATCCCATGACGCTCACCGAGCGCGAGGGCTATCTGTATGGCCGCGGGGTGATCGACAACAAGGGCATGGCCTCTGCCGGTATCGAGATCCTGCTCCGCTTGCACCGCGATCGAGTCCCGTTGGAGCGGGACGTCGTGCTGCTGCTGGCAGCCGACGAGGAGGCCGGTGGAAGGGACGGCACGGCTTGGCTCCTGAAACATCACCCACAGTGGCTCCAGGCGGCCTACGTGCTCAATGAGGGCGGGGACGTGCGGATCGTTGGCGACAAGGTGGCGTATGTGGGGCTCCAGACGACAGAGAAGATCTCCAGGAAGCTGAGGCTGATCGCGAAGGGGCAAGATGGACACTCGTCGATGCCCTTGCCCGACAACGCCATCGCTCGGCTTGGTCTGGCGACGGCCGCCGCCGCCGAGGTGGAGTTTCCCATGCGAACCTTGGCGACTACCCGTGTCTTTGCGGAGGGGGTTGCCGACACGTTGCCGGCTCCACTGGGTGATGCGGTGTCGGCCATGGGGACGGTGCAACCTGGTGCAACCGTGCCAGAGTCGGTCGTCCAGGTGCTCCAGACCGATCCATTCTTTAACGCGTTCTACCGAACCACCTGCGTGCCTACGCTGATTGACGGGGGCACTCGCTCCAATGCGCTGCCCTCAGAGGCTGTGACGACCATCAACTGTCGGCTCCTTCCCGACGAGTCGCTCCAGGATGTGGCGGCAAGCCTGGAACAGGCGATTGCACCGTTCTCTGTAGAGCTTCAGTACAGCGATAAGGCGAAGGTCTCACCGGTGTCTCCCGAGTCGGGAGCCTTTTTTCGAGCCAGTCGAGAGGCGGTGGCCTCGGTCTGGCCCGGCGCGGTGGTCGTGCCGTTCATGTCCACCGGAGGAACGGACTGTCGCCGGTTCCGAACTGCGGGCACACCTTGCTATGGCTTGCTTCCATTCCCGCTCACCGCCGAGGACGAGCGCCGCATGCACGGTACGGATGAGCGACTGACCGTGGAGGCTCTGGGCGAAGGAGTCCGCTTCTTGTGGCGGCTTGTGCTGGGCCTTGCAGCTCGATGAGACGAGGTCGGCTTGCTCTGGCCCTCCTGGTGGGGCTGACGTGTCTGTGGGCTGCTAGCTGTCGAGATCAGGGGGCCTCCTCATCGCCTCTCTCTGCCGCGACGGGTGGACCTAGCTCGGCGGAGACAGGCTCTGCTGCTGGGCCGAGGGTTGTGGAGACAGACGCTCCTGTCCGTCATAGCTGGCCTTGCGGTGCAGAACAGACACGCAATTGTGTAGGCAGCTACCTTCGCTTTGCACGGCGAGACCAGGCGGCGCCGGCAGATCGTGAGCGCTGCATGCTCGAGACCGCCGATCACATTGCCCGCCTGAGCGCTGCCCCACCCGAGGGACAGTTCCTGGATGAACCGCCTCTTCCGAGAGAAGAACTCGGCCAGAAGATTCAGGATGCTATTCGCCTCTCCTCGGTGTTGAAGGCGAGGACCGACAGCCCTCTCGGCGTCGTTCGGTTTCCCAGCGAGCAGGTCGGCTCCACGACCCGCACTCGGCTCTTCTTGTCCGCTGCGCCTGTTGGACGGGTCCCGGTGCTGCTCGCTCGTCCCACAGAGCAGCCCCCGAGTCCCTTGCCGGCGGTCTTGGCTGTGGGAGACCACAACACTGAGCCAGAAGACGTCCTCGGTCAGATCCTGCCGGGTCTAGTGGAGCGCGGCTACGTGGTGCTGGTGCCTCTCTTTCGAGGCTACGACGAGGTGGAGAAGGAGCATCGAGCCACCTTAGAGTTGCTCTGCGGCGGCTCGAGCTTTACGGCCATTCGTCACTACGAGGTGCTGTTAGCCCTCGAGTATCTCGAGCACCTGCGCGCTCGGGGAGAAGTCGGGTCGATTGCCTTGCTAGGTCACTCCGGAGGGGCGGGTATTGCCAATGCCATGGCCTGGTACCAGGGCTCCCGATTCGCGGCGGTGGCAACCGACCTGGTGGCCACCTACATCAACGTCAGCTACGACCAGGACGAACAGGGTCAGCCGATCTCTGGCACTGCGCTCGTGATGGGTGATTCCAACCAGCAGCTCCATCAGTTGGCTGTTCCCATTGCGAACTTTGGAATGGCGCCAGTGCCCGTGGGCCTCTGGCCCTACTCCTTCACAAAGGGGCGGGATTTCCTCTACCGATGGCTTGACGATCGTCTGGGCGTTGCGTCCCGGTGAGGGATAGGAATTGAGCCCTTGGCCGGGCGAGCAGGTGCATACTGAGGTTTGAACGGCGGTCGGCCTGAATCGATTGCTCAAGCCCAGACTGGCAGAACCGAGGCGGACGTGAACACGATGAAACACCATGAATACAGCCGAGCAGGCGCCCTGTTCCTCGTGATTCTGTTGGGGGCCTGTATGCCCAGCGGCGAAGAGGAGGCAGAGCTGCCCACGGAGACTCAACGCAGGGTGCTCCATGAAGTGTTCTCGGGCTCCAACTGTGGCCCGTGTCTGGAGGCGGACGCGCGCTTGCTGGATGTCCTCCACGCCAACGAAGGGAAGTACGTGCTCCTGAGCTATCAGATCGGCAGCGACCCCTATGTAACCCAAGAAGGGGTCCAGCGGCGCATGAGCTATCTGCCGTCGGATGCGGAGAGCTACTCCATTCCTTGGGTGCAGGCCGATGGTGACCATGGCTTCCATCCCAATGAGATCAATGATGACGAGGGCTACGGTCAGGCGAACTTCGACGAGTTCGTCGCAGAGCCCTGTGCTCTGGACCTGATCGTCAATCACGAGGTGGACGGTCAGACGGTAGACATCGAAGTCACGCTGACCCCGCTGCAAGATGAGCCCAGTGAGGAGCTATCGCTGCATGTGGCGATCATCGAGGGGACGACCTTCGAGAACATAGGCAGCAACGGTCAGACGGAGTTTCATCACGTAATGAAGAAGATGCTTCCCGATCATCTTGGAAGACCCTTGGATCCTCTCGTGCGGGGTGAGGTCGTGTCGATCACGGACTCCTACACCTTTCAGGGGGACTACGACGACGACACCTCAATCTCCAATGCTGTGAACCACGAGGAAGCACACACCGTAGAAGAGTTCGAAGACCTGTCCGTGGTCGTGTTCGTTCAGGACGAGGGGACACGGCAGGTGCACCAGTCGGCCTGGTCGGGACCCTAGACAAACCGATTCGGGCTGGACGGATTCGCCTGCCCAAATATGCTGGAATGCAGATAATAGGCGGTTCTTAGGAGAATTGATGGCACCAGCAGGTGCGGAGCAATTGCAACGAGTGGTGGGCCTGCAGCGGCCCGCGCCGGTGGACGTCACGGCGACACCTTCGGAAGAAATGCTCTCTCGAGGGCAGGCGCAGGACCGAGTCCTCTTAGGAGGCGACCCCGACCGCAACCTGAGGCCCGGCCAACGAACACTCCCAGGCACCTACGACTACCGTGGGCGAGAGGTGCCTGACCAGCTCCAGCCGCCCGCGGCCCGTGCGTCATCGGAGACCCCTCGGACCCTGAGCCAGGATGAGCAGCGTGTCATTCGGCAGCTGCAGGCTCGCGACGCCGAGGTTCGAGCTCACGAGGCAGCACACAAGTCGGCCGGAGGTCGTCTCTCGGGGCCGGCCTCCTACACGTATCAGCAAGGGCCCGATGGGCGGAACTATGCCATTGGTGGTGAAGTGGCGATTCGCATGCCGAGCTCAGGGAGCCCCGAGTCTCTCGCCAGGAATGCTCAGCAGCTGCGGAGGGCCGCTCTCGCTCCCGCGAAGCCGTCGAGCTCGGACACGGCCATCGCTGCGATGGCCACACGGGTGGAGCAACAGGCCCGCGCCGACATCCGGGCGAGCCAAGTGGAAGAGGCTGCGCGTCTCGCAGAGCAGCGCGGGGTCGGCGCGACGCCCTCCAGCCCGAGTGGAGCGAAGGCTGAGGTGTCGATGGCGGCTCAGGCCAGTGGGCCGGGCATGAGCATGCCCGATGGACGTGCTGCGAGCGTCGATGCCATGGCTGGTCGTACTTTTGTGGCGCGGACGGATGCTGAGCCGCTGCCTCCGCCCCGCCCCAGGCCGCCCGAGCCGCCGCCCGAGCCGAAGGCCAAGGAGCCTCCACCTCCGCCGAAAGAGGCTCCACCTCCGCCGGAGTAGAACAGCAGCGCTGTGGTCCTCTCCACTCCCCAGCCGCTGCGCCCATGGTGGCAAGGGCGATCTCAGGTCTCCGAATCGACCGCTTTCTCTTTCTTCTTGTAGACGTCGATCCCCTCAAGAGCCTCTCGAGCAGCCCTCTTGGTCTCGTCACTGGGGTCTTGATCCAGCGCATCCAGTAGGTGCTGGTAGGCCGCTGTGGACTGTCCTTGTGCCAGTCGGAGGTGTCCCAGCGCCAGGTGTAGCTGTGCGCGCTCTTGGGGACGCGTGGTTCGGAGGAGTCCTCGCCGCAGCATGCGCAGAGCGGCGGTGGGAAAGCCGGCCTGGTTCAGCCAGTCGGCTAGCACCACATGCTCGTCTATGGTGAGAGCGGCGAGCTCGTGTTGGTTGAGCCGAGACAGGGCGATCAAGGCGGGCTCTAGCTGATCAGCAGCGATCGCAGAGCGTAGGCCTGAGAGCTGGACGGGAGCTCCAGCCTGAGGGGGGCCTGGGCTGAACTGATGCTTTCGGGTGTACACGTTGTCTGCGGTCCGGGGAGGCAGCGGTGCGTGCCCCTCCCTTCCAGGGAGCTTCCATCCCATTCGCTCTCCTGCTACCGCCATGCCCAGGCCGGCGAAGAAGCCGCCCAGATGAGCACCGTAAGCCACCCCCGACTGCACTCCGGAGAGAAAGGGCAGGAGGTTGTCGATGAGCACGTAGAAGCCGAGGACCCAGCGTGCCGGGATCAAGATGACGTTCATCAAGAAGGGGAAGAAGACGACGAGCACCTTGACGCGGTTCCTTGGGAACAACAGGAAGTAGAGCCCGAGGACCCCGGAGATGGCGCCCGAGGCGCCAACCAGGGGCGTCGTGGAGCCCCCCGCCACAAGCGCGAAGCCCAGCGTCGCTGCGACACCACTGATCACGTAAGCGAACAGGTAGCCGAGTCGCCCGAGGCGGTGTTCGACGTTGTCCCCGTAGATCCAAAGGAACAGCATGTTGCCGGCCAGGTGCATGAAGCCCGCGTGCATGAACATGGAACTGAACAGGTCGCTGACTGCAGGCAAGCCTGGCTTGTAGCCGTGCTCGAATACGAAGAGGTCGTATGCGCTCAGAGAGTCGACCAGCTCGCGCAGTGAGGTCCCCGGGGGCACGATCTGGGCCAGCATCTCGAGGTACAGCCCCAAGGCAGGATCATCGGGGTCGGGTCGGACTCCCGAGAGCGGCAATGTCACGAGCACAAAGACGCAGACGTTGGTCGCGATGAGCGCCCAGTTCACCCAGGGCTTGAAGTTGCGGGGGTTGGGGGTGTCCCCAATGGGCAGGAACACGGGACCTGTGGAGGCTCAGGAGTTGCGGAGACTCAAGTAGAGGGCAACGCAGGCTTGTTCCAATGGCTCGTTGGGGACGACACTCTTCAGAGGCAGCTCGCCCAGAATGCGAAGCCCATCGCCGTTGACGTACACAAATGCCGAAGCTTCTCGGGCGATGACGTCCATGGCGGGCCTGACACCGGGTGCGTTGAGCCAGTCGCGGGTCTCCTCGGGTGTTGAGCTGAGCACATTGAATTGAGCGTCAAAGGCGGGCTCCCCCAGCTCGAGGTCGTTGAAGCCCAGGGATCGAAAGATGCGAGTGACCTGGGTTTCGTATGCGACCGTGCAGCGAACAGGGCTGTTGGCGATCTCGCCGTCCCAGCAGAACAGGATGCTCTCGTCCTCCTCGTCATACAGCACCTGCACCCGGCCTCCCTGGATCGTCGTGTTCGTGATCCGATCGCCAGCCTCACCACCCATTCCCATGGTGTGGCTGCTGCCCCGCTTTACCTCCAGTGGGCTGCCCTTCAGGCAGGATGCACAAAGGACCGGTGTCGTGCCTGTTTCGGGGTCTCGGTGGGTGCGGCGTGCACAGAAGAGACAGTGGCCCATGCTCGTGTCCCGATGGGCGCCACCCCCCAAGCCTTCCAGCTCACCGAGGTCCAGCCACAGGCCGAAGCAGGTGTGACACCGATCCACTTCGACACCATCGAAGGTGTAGCAGGACATGTGGGCCTCGGCTGTGCATCGACCACAGGGCGGTCCAGAGCCCGTGGCCCCGCTCTCCGCGAATCTCACGAGCATGTCGGGAGAGAAGAAGTGCCGAACCTCCTCTCCAGGGATCCAGAGCCCACCGCATTCAGCGCAGTGGCCGACCTCGGAGGCCGCACCGTCGGGGGTGGGTGGGCGAACAGCGGTCAGGTCACCGTGGCCACGGGGGCATTGGACGAGCGTGGTCTCATACATCGGAACATCCTACCGAAGACCGGGGGACTGCGCCGGTACTGGTGAATTGGACTTGCTCCTTTGGCGAAACCTCGATAAACGACCGGCCATGGAACGGAGTACTCAAGTTGCCGAGCGCCTCGACACCCTCGATGCAGTTCACCGGGACACCATCGCGCGGATGTTCAAGAGCGACTTCATGGAGGTGTGCTCCAAGGTGCACCCGGTGGTCCCAGCGCTGATCTTTATCCCTGTGTCCCTGTGGCTCGTCTTCGTTTCGGTCGTCGACTTCGGCTGGGTTGGCCTTGCTCCGGCTCTGGCTCTGGGGGTCTTCATTTGGACTCTGGTCGAGTACACCTTGCACCGGTTCTTGTTTCACATTGAACCGCGAGGCCCAGTGAGCCGGTTGATCTACTTCAACCTACACGGGGTCCATCACCACTATCCGGATGACTACTATCGGTTGGTCATGGTGCCCGTGGTGAGTATCCCGCTGGCCTTTCTGTTCTATTCACTGTTTGCATTGGCCTTGCCCAGTTGGGCCATTGATGGTGCCTTCGCTGGCATGGTCCTGGGCTATCTTGGCTACGACTACAGTCACTTCGCGACCCACTTCGTCCGTCCCCCGAAGCACCCCCTGCTTCGGCCCATAGCTTCTGTGATGATGGCGCAACGGAAGCGACACATGCGACATCACTTCGGAAACCACGAGTGTGGTTTTGGGGTCTCGACGGGGTTCTGGGACCACGTCTTTCGCACGGTGGACCCAAAGTCCCTCTGACTCAGGTCTAAGGTTGCTCTAGCGAGGGCCTGGATGGCTCCTCCGCTGCCTTTCTAGCGTTCTGGTCGGGTTGCCTTTCTATTGTTGGGGAACTCAAGGTCTTGGACGGTTGGTCGATCGTTGCCTATCGTATTGATTAGGCTCTTAGGGCCTGGGGGTGAGAGGACTGCATGCCGGGACGACTTGGGTGGCTACTTCTTGTTGGCCTAGGGAGCTTACCGCTGCTGATGTCTTCGTCGGCATTGGCGAGCACCTACACCATCAACCTCTATGACTCGTGGGGGGATGGTTGGAACGGCAATAGCCTGAGCGTTGTGGATGGAGATGGGAACGAGCTCGGTCCATTCACGATCTTGACGGGCTCCAGTCGCTCGGTCTCGGTGACTGCTGACTGCATCACGGTTTCCTATAACCCCGACGGCTCCTTTCAATACGAGACCTCGTACGAAGTGAGTGATTCGAGTGGTGTGGTTCTCTACAGCGGCGACTACCTCTCAACACCCTGGACCGATTGCGTCACCGGCGACGACGACGACG
>MDTE01090213.1_pt1 | contig 15438 bp, 12 predicted proteins | sample 811231 | NCBI WGS metagenome assembly MDTE01 (sample SAMN05326651, study PRJNA326480) | marine metagenome | isolation source: seawater | place: Indian Ocean: Red Sea | collected 2010 | reverse complement strand
GCTTGAGTAAATCTAAATATGTTATCTACAAAAAATAAAACGTCTTGACCTTCTTGATCTCTAAAATATTCTGCAACGGTTAAACCTGTTAACGCTACTCTTGCCCTTGCACCCGGTGGTTCATTCATTTGACCATAAACAAGTGCCGCTTTAGATCCTTTGCCGTCTTTTTTTATTACTCCAGACTCAATCATCTCATGATAAAGATCATTACCCTCTCTTGTTCTTTCTCCCACTCCTGCAAAGACTGAAAAACCTCCATGAGCTTTGGCGATGTTATTTATTAATTCCATTATAGTAACTGTTTTTCCAACTCCTGCTCCACCGAATAAACCAATTTTTCCTCCTTTGGCGTAAGGAGCTAATAAATCAATAACTTTAATACCTGTTACAAGAATTTCTGTTTCGGTTGATTGATCTGTAAACTTAGGGGAAGGTCTGTGTATGGGCCATTTCTCTTTTGTTTTAACCTCTCCCTTTTCGTCAATAGGCTGGCCAATTACATTTATAATTCTACCTAAAGTTTCAGGACCTACAGGTACACTAATTGGAGCATTTGTATTTAAAACTTTGTCTCCTCTCTTTAGTCCTTCGGTAGAATCCATAGCAATAGTTCTAACACTATTCTCACCTAAATGCTGAGCAACTTCTAATATTAATTTGTTTCCACCGTTGTTTGTTTCTAATGCAGTATAAATTTCCGGCAATTCGTCTTTAAATTTGACGTCAACTACAGCGCCAATTAATTGTGTGATTATTCCTTCTTTAATCATTATAAACTTTCAGCCCCCGAGATAATTTCGATTAATTCTTTAGTAATAGATGCTTGCCTACTTCTATTATAATTGATTGTTAATTTGTCGACTAAATCTCCAGCATTTCTAGTGGCATTATCCATTGCTGTCATTCTTGAACCTTGTTCACTCGCAGCATTCTCTAAAAAAGCTTTGAAGATTTGCACTGATACGTTTTTTGGTAACAAATCCTCCAATATTTCATCTTCGTCCGGTTCAAATTCGTAGAATGAGACGTTATCACTTTTTACCTTATCAGTCTTTTCTATAAAAGTTGGAATTATTTGCTCTGCTTTTGGAATTTGGGTAATTACATTTTTAAAATTATTATAGAAAATTAAACACTTGTCAAATTGCTCTTGTTCGTAGAGTTCTATTACTCTTTTACCAATCTCATTAGCTTCTTGAAATGTAATCTGTTTTTTTTCTTTGAAACTCTTTTTTTCAATTATATATCTACCATACTCTGTCTTAATTTGATCATGGCCTTTACTACCAACCGTAATTATTTTAAGTTCTTTCCCATCTTTTAAAATATTTTTGAAATGATTTTTTGCTAATTTACAAATATTTGAGTTAAAACCACCACATAGTCCTCTATCTGCGGTTATGACAACACAAAGATATATCTTGTCTTTACCAGTTCCTATTAATAACTTCGAAGCATTATTTTCATCTGGAATTGATTTTGTTAAATTTAAAATTATATTTTGTAGTTTATCGCTATAGGGTCTTCCTTTTTCTGCATTCTCTTGGGCCTTTTTCAATTTGGCAGCAGCGACCATTTTCATCGCTTTAGTAATTTTTTGAGTTGATTTTACGCTTTTAATTCTTTTCTTTAGGTCATCTAAACTAGGCATTGTTAGCTCCCTTTTTTTGTGCCTCTATAACTTCGACTAATTTTATTTTTATTTCATCCTCAAGTTTTCCAGATGAATTAATATTTTCCAATATTTCAGAATGCTCGTTTCTAACTTTTTCTAATAATTCTGTTTCAAATTTTTTAATCTGATTTAATTCAATATTATCCAGATAACCACTTACTCCCGTAAAAATAGACACGACTTGTTCAGCCACCGTAAGAGGTGAGTATTGATTTTGTTTAAGTAATTCTGTTAGTTTTGAGCCTCTATTCAAAAGTTTTTGGGTCGAAACATCTAAATCTGAACCGAATTGTGCAAATGCTGCCATCTCCCTGTATTGTGCAAGTTCCAGTTTAATTGAGCCCGCAACCTTTTTCATGGCTTTAGTTTGAGCTGCAGAACCTACCCTAGATACAGAAAGACCCACGTTTACAGCAGGTCTGATTCCTTGATTAAATAATTCAGTTTCTAAAAATATTTGTCCATCAGTTATTGAAATAACATTCGTAGGTATATATGCTGAAACGTCTCCAGCTTGAGTTTCTATAATTGGTAAAGCTGTTAAAGAACCCCCTCCACTTTTATCATTTAGCTTCGCAGCTCTCTCCAAAAGTCTACTGTGTAAGTAAAAAACATCTCCAGGGTAGGCTTCTCTACCTGGCGGTCTTCTTAGTAATAAAGACATCTGACGATACGCAACAGCTTGTTTTGAAAGATCATCATAAATTATTAAAGCATGCATACCATTGTCTCTAAAATATTCGCCTATAGTACATCCAGTGTATGGAGCCAAGAATTGTAATGGAGCAGAGTCTGAAGCTGTTGCAGATACTACGGTCGTATATTTCATAGCACCAGCATCCTCGAGTGTTTTTACAATCTGGGCTACGGTTGATCTTTTTTGGCCTATTGCAACATAAACACAATAAAGTTTTTTCTTTTCATCTTTTGACTCGTTGATAGCTTTTTGATTAATAATTGTATCAACAGCTACTGCGGTTTTTCCTGTCTGCCTATCTCCAATAATGAGCTCTCGTTGACCTCGCCCAATTGGTATTAAGCTGTCTATTGCTTTAAGACCTGTTTGCATTGGTTCATTAACAGATTGTCGAGGAATAATACCTGGAGCCTTTACTTCAACCCTTTTTCTTATGGCTTTAGAGGATAAACTGCCTTTACCATCTATTGGAACTCCTAATCCATCTACTACTCTGCCAAGCAACTCCTTACCTACTGGCACATCAACTATTGAATTGGTACGTTTAACAGTGTCACCCTCTTTAATTTGTCTGTCATCCCCAAAAATTACTATTCCAACGTTATCGCTTTCTAAATTAAGGGCCATACCTTTAGAACCATCGTTGAACTCTACCATTTCTCCTGCTTGCACATTGTCTAGTCCATAGACTCTAGCGATACCATCTCCCACGGTTAATACTTTGCCTACTTCAGATACTTCTGCCTTTTCACCAAAATTTTTTATTTGCTCTTTTAGCAACTTTGTTATTTCTGAGGGATTAATTTCCATCTTAGTTTTCAATCATTGTTTGTTTTATTCTTTTAAGTTTATTACTCACAGAAGTATCTATCAATAAACTTCCTACTTGGATTTTTACACCACTAATAAGACTCTTGTCTGTTTTGTAAGTAAAATCAATTTTTGATTTTATAACCTTTGAAATTTCTTCATCCATTTTACTTCTTTCACTTTGAGAGAGTTCTTTCGAAGATATTAGTGTTGCGTCGATTTTTCCCTTTCTCTTCGAACTAAGCTTAATGAATTTTTCTAAAATCTTATCTAAAAAATATATTCTTCTTTTATTAATTATTAGTTGAAGAAAGTTACTAAGGGTTTTATTCAAACTCATAATTTTTGAAATCTCATTAAATATTTTGACTTGTATTTCTATCTGGTGTGTTGGATTTTTTAAAAAATTGTTAAATTCTAAGTTTTTCTCACAAATCATTAATAGAAAAGATATATTTTTTTCAATACTATCAATCTCAGAGTTTTCAGAAGCTAACTCGAACAAAGCCAAAGCATATCGCTCTGAGGTCTCATTTGAAAATGTCTTTACTCCACTCAATGTCAATCCTGTTTAAGAATTATTTAAGAAATAAATTGTCCTAACACAGCTTAATAGCCCCTTCAAGGTGATATATTAAATTAAGTGAAATTTATTGGATCTACATCAACTGTAAGTTTAATTTTAGTCGAAATTTTGAGTTTTTCCAAAACTTTGCCTAAAGGTTTTTGACACAGATGTTTGCTTTCAGAACGTATTAACAGCCTTGTTCTAAACATTTTGTTCTTTTTAAAGATCGGTGAGTCAACTGGACCTAAAACATCTATATGGCTCACTTGCTCAATTTTCTTTTTAATTTCTAAAGCACCTCGATAACTATTTTCTCTTTTTTCTGAGGAAATGATAAGTGATATAAATCTAAAGTACGGGGGAAGATTGTTCTGTTTTCTTATTTTTAATTCATTTATATAAAAATGTTCCGTTTTATTTTCAGTTATATTTTTCAATATTTCATTATCAGGATTTATTGTCTGATAGATAATTAATGAGTCTTTTGAGAATCTACCGGCTCTACCACTTAGCTGATTATATAATTGAATATTTTTCTCCGTAGTTCGTAAATCATAACCTTTTCCAGTAAAATCTGCATCTACAACTACTATGCAATTTAATTTTGGAAAATTAAAACCTTTTGAAATCATTTGAGTTCCAACTAAAATATCTATTTTTTCCTCACCAATCTCTTTTATTAATTCTTCGGATTGTTTTTTTTATTAAGGTAATCGCTTGAAAATATTTTCACAATTTTGTTGGGAAAGATGTTTTTTAATTCTTCTGAGACTTTCTCAACTCCAGGTCCATACATAGAAAAATCACAATTTAAACTTCTATCTTTACAACTTTTTTTTGTAATATTTTGGTAACCACAATGATGGCAAATAATTTTGTTGAGTATCTTATGGTAAGTTAAATAAATTGAACAGTTGGGACAAATATGTCTGTAGCCGCATTTTTTACAAATAAGAAACGGAGAATATCCTCTTCTATTTAAAAAGAAAAGTATTTGGTTCTTCTTTTCCAAATATGTTTTAACGATTTTTATTGTTTCATTTGATATAGATTTTTTATTTAGTTTCTCTAAGTTTAAGTTTATAATTTTTGTATTTGGTAAAGGGTAATTTTGAAATCTATTTTTTAATTCAGTTTTTTTGTATTTTTTAATTTTTATATTGTGGTACGTCTCTAATGAAGGAATTGAGGTTACTAGATGTATAGGAATATTCTCTATAGATGCTCTTGATATTGCCATGTCTCTAGCGTTATATATAACACTTTCCTCTTGTTTATAAGAAGAGTCGTGTTCTTCATCAACAACAATCAGACCTAAATTTTTAAAAGGTAAAAATAAAGATGATCTTGCGCCTAAAACTATTTTTGTTTTATTTTGCGCAAGTGATAACAAAATATTTTTTTTTTTATTAATGCTTATCTTTGAATGCCAAATTGCTGGTTCGTAACCGAAAAATAATTTAAACCTATTTTTAAACTGAGTTGTGAGAAATATTTCTGGAATTAAAATTAAAGCTTGTTTGTTTTCTCTAATAATTCTTCTAATTCTTTCAAAGTATACTATAGTTTTTCCTGAACCAGTTATCCCTTGTAAAACAGAAACATGAAATTTATTCCCAAAGCTAATAAGCTTCTCCAATGCTTTTCTTTGCTCAAAATTTAAAATATATTTAGATAATTTTGTTTTAGTAACAATTGGATTTTTTTTTTTTGTTTCTTCAAAATTTTTAAAATTCCCAAGACACATTTTTAAAATCATGCCTCTCGGGACAATGTTATAAATAGAAAACCAATTTATAAATTTGATGATTTTTTTATTTAAACTAAAATTAGGAATTTTTTTTTCAATTTGTTTTAATTTTATTTTTTTACCAGTTTTCTTAATTTCATCCCACACAACTCCTATTTCCTTTTTTTTTCCAAATGGTACAATTACAACATCACCTTGATTTAAATTTTTTATTTTTTGAGTGTCACAAAAGTAGGTAAAAGGATGGTTAAAAATTTTTGGCAATAGGATTGGAATTTCCATAAAACAATTTTATTTTATATCTTTGAAATTAAAAATGAATTGGTCTTTTATCAACAGCTAAAGCTGCCTCTTTTATAGCCTCTGTATGTGTCGGATGAGCGTGGCATGTTCTTGCAATATCTTCTGCGCTTGCTCCAAATTCCATTGCTAGAGCCATTTCAGCAATCATATCTCCGCAATGTGGTCCAATAATATGTACACCTAAAACACGATCAGTTTTGTTGTCTGCTAAAATTTTTACAAAACCCTCAGTTTCATTATTAACTTTTGCTCTTGAGTTAGCCAAAAATGGGAATTTTCCAATTTTATAAGATATGCTTTCCTTTTTTAATTGTTCCTCTGACTTACCTACATAAGCAACTTCTGGTGAAGTATAAATTACCCCAGGTATAACATCGTAATTTACATGCCCAGATTGACCCGCTAGTAACTCAGCGACTGCTATTCCCTCTTCTTCTGCTTTATGAGCTAGCATAGGACCATCTATAACATCTCCGATTGCATAAATATTATTTACATCTGTTTGAAATTTTTTATTTACTTTAATTCTACCTTTTTCATCTTTTCTTACTCCCACTTTATTTAAATTAAGTCCTTCAGTATAAGGTTTTCGTCCTACGGCTATTAACGCTTTATCAGCTAAAATAGTATTTATATTTTTTTTATCATTACTTTGATATTCAATTTTCACTTCTGTACCAAGATCTTTGATTGATAAAACTTTGGAATTTAGCTTAAATTTTATTCCTTGTTTAACTAATATTTTTTGAAATTCATTGGAAATCTCTCTATCCATTCCGGGTGTTATAAAGGGTAAATTTTCTATTACCGTCACTTCTGCCCCCAATCTCTTCCATACTGAACCCATTTCCAGCCCAATATAGCCACCTCCAATAACTGCTAAAGATTTTGGCACAGAGCTTAAAGAAAGTGCAGCAGTTGAAGAGATTATATTTTTTTCGTCTATTTTTACTCCTGGAAGAGAAGATACCGAGGAGCCAGTTGCTATTACAATATTTTTTGTATTGTAAGAATTTTTTTTACCTTGGTCGTAAACCACAACATTTGTAGGTGAAAATATAACCCCCTTACCTTTCAAATAGCTCACTTTATTTTTTTTGAATAAAAACTCAACTCCTTTAGTCAAAACCTGTACGGATTTGTTTTTATTTCTCATCATTTTTTCTACATTTAATTTTACATCTGATACTTCGATACCTTGGTTGAAAAAGTCTTTTTTCGCCTTATGAAAATTTTCTGATAAATTTAGTAGACTTTTTGATGGAATGCATCCCACGTTTAAGCATGTTCCTCCAAGAGTTCCTCTGCTTTCAACGCACGCAGTTTTGAGACCTAGTTGCGCGGCTCTAATAGCACATACATATCCACCAGGTCCACCTCCGATAACAATTATATCAAAGTTATCTTCCATAAAATTAAAGATTCAAAAATAGTCGTTTAGGTTGCTCTAAAGAGTCCTTTACTATTTTTAAAAATGATACTGCTTCCTTTCCATCTATAATTCTGTGATCATATGATAAAGCTAAATACATTACTGGTCGTATTTTTATTTCTCCATTTTCTACTATGGGTCTTTCAATTATATTATGCATTCCAAGTACGGCTGACTGGGGGGGGTTTAATATTGGCGTAGACAGCATCGATCCATAAATTCCACCATTTGTAATTGTAAATGTACCTCCTTGGAGATCTTCTATTGTAATTTTTCCATCTCTAGCTTTTTGACCAAGCATGCCTATATTCTTCTCAATTTCAGCAAAAGATAGTTCATCTGTATTCCGTACAACCGGAACGACTAAACCTTTGTCTGTGCCTACTGCTATACTAATATTATAATAATTTTTATAAATGATTTCATCACCTTGGATCTCTGCATTAATTGCGGGGTAGTTTTTCAAACCAATTATGCAAGCTTTAACAAAAAAAGACATGAAGCCTAATTTAACAGAATATTTTTTTTGGAAATCTTCCTTGTAATCATTTCTCATTTGAATTATTTCTTGCATATTTACTTCATTAAATGTTGTAAGCATTGCTGCATTTTCTTGAGCTTCTTTTAATCTTTTCGCTATAGTTAGTCTCAGCCTTGTCATTTTAATTCTTTCTTCAGGGCCGTGCGAGATCTTCCTTTCGGACGGAGCGGGTTTTGATCCCATTAAACTCATTAAGTCTTCTTTTAAAACTAAACCATTTTTTCCACTGCCCTTAATAGACGAAACATCAATTTTTTTTTTCTAAAGCTATTTTTCTTGCTGCTGGGGAAATTCTTGGCTCATTATTAATTATCTTTTTACTACTTTCTTCACTTTTTTCGTTATGCTCCTCATTTAATACAAGGGGTTCTTCCTCTAAAACTAGTGGTTCATCATTAAAAATCTTATTGTTTGTCTCCTCAATAAGATTTAAAGGTTCCGCGAGTTTTTTCTCAGCCTTTTTCTGTTTGGGTTTATTTTTAATTTGTATTGGATCACTTTCTTTCAATTTTGGTGGAGAATAGTTTTTCTCATGAATTTCATCTTTTTGGTCCTTAACACTGGATTTTGTTTGTGAGATCGATCCCAGAAGAGCGCCAACGTTCACAGTTTCTCCTTCTTTTGCAGAAATGTTGTCTAGTATCCCACTTGATGGAGATGGAACTTCGACATTTACCTTGTCGGTTTCTAACTCAACCAAAGGCTCATCGGACATAACTTTGTCTCCTTTATTTTTTAACCATTTAGCAACCGTAGCCTCTGTAACAGATTCTCCAAGGGTAGGTACGACAATTTTTTCAGACATTAATTAAGCTTTCCAACAACCTTTTCTAATATTTTTTTTTGTTCTGCAAGGTGTTTATTGTAATTTCCAGTCGCAGTTGTGGATGAGGCATTTCTTCCGACGTATTTTACTCTGTTTTTTTTAAATTCTATTATTTCAAGTGTCCTATTAATGTAATTTCTAACAGTATTCCATGCTCCCATATTTTTTGGTTCTTCTTGACACCAAATAAAATCGGCATTTTCATATCTTCTTAAAATTTTAGCTAATGTTTTTGCTGGAAAAGGATATAACTGCTCTATTCTTATGATTGTTAATTTATCATTTTTTGATTTTTCTCTAGCTTCTAATAAATCAAAATAAACTTTGCCGGAACACATCACTACTCTTTCAATTTTCTTGTCTTTTCTTAGCTCAATTGTATTCGATCCCTTAATATATGCATGATCTTCAAGAACTCTATGAAAACTATTTTTTTTTGTAAAATCTTCTATTGAAGAAACACATCTTTTATTTCGTAATAAAGATTTGGGAGTCATGACTATCAGAGGCTTTCTAAAAGCTCTGTGCATTTGCCTTCTTAAAGCATGAAAATAATTTGCTGGGGTCGTGCAATTAACTACTTGAATGTTTTCTCCTGCACACATTTGTAAAAATCTTTCTAACCTAGCAGAGGAATGTTCTGGTCCTTGACCTTCGTACCCATGAGGTAAGAGTAAAACTAAACCACTTGCTCTCCCCCACTTGGACTCTCCTGATGTAATAAATTGATCTATTATTACTTGTGCTCCATTAGCAAAATCTCCAAACTGTGCTTCCCATAACACTAAAGTTTCAGGTTCTGATAAAGAATAACCGAACTCAAAACCTAAGACTGCAAGCTCAGAAAGTAGACTATCTATTATTTCAAATTTTTTCTGTTTTTTTCCCAAATTATTTAAAGGAATATACCTTTCATGACTGTCTTGATTTCTTAGAACAGAGTGTCTTTGACTAAATGTACCCCTAGCAGAGTCTTGACCCGAAAGTCTTACCGAAAAACCATCTATTAATAGGGTTGCAAATGCTAGGGATTCAGCTGTTGACCAGTCTATTGGTTTATTTTCATTAAACATCTTTTGTTTTTGTTCTAAAACTTTCCTCAAAGTTTTGTGTACATTAAAATTTTTAGGAATTTCAGATAATTTTTTACCTGTTTCAATTATTACTTTTTTATCTACTCCGCTAACTCCCCTTTTGTCTTTACCCAAACCTGGTTTGAATCTTGACCAAACACCGTCGAACCATTTCAGCTCAGATTTATAGTTTTTTGAATCATTATATTGAGTTTCAAGAAATTTTTTAAAGTCTTGTTTTTTCTTTTCTATTTCACTTTCATTCAACAAACCATCTGAAGAAATTTTTTTAGTATAAATATTTAAAGTTGTAGGGTGTGATCTTATTTTTTTGTACATTATTGGTTGAGTAAATGAAGGTTCGTCACCTTCGTTGTGACCAAATCTTCTGTAACAAACCATATCTATTACAACATCTCTATTGAACTTCTGTCTATACTCAGTTGCTATTTTTGCACAATGTACAACTGCTTCGGGGTCGTCACCGTTTACATGAAATATCGGAGCTTGCGATAATTTTGCGACATCTGATGGGTAAGGAGAAGATCTAGCGAACCTTGGTGCAGTTGTAAAACCAATTTGATTATTTACAATAACATGAATTGTTCCCCCGATATTATGTCCTGGCAATCCTGACATGGCAAAACATTCAGCTACTACCCCTTGGCCAGCAAAAGCTGCATCACCGTGTATCAAAACCGGTATAACTGACTTTCTGCTTGGGTCATTATGAAAGAATTGTTTGGCTCTAACCTGACCTAAAACAACAGGATTGACAGCCTCTAAATGAGATGGATTATCTGTCAAACTTATATGGACTACATTGCCATCAAACTCTCTATTTGAAGAAGCACCTAAATGATATTTAACATCTCCTTCAAAATCTTCTTTAGCTGAAATACCTTTACCAAAAAATTCACTAAAAATTGCTTGATAAGATTTTCCCATTACATTTGCCAATACATTAAGTCTTCCTCGATGAGGCATACCTATTTTAATTTCTTTTACTCCTAGATTACCTCCTCTTTTAATAATTTGTTCCAACGCGGGTATCAATGACTCGCCTCCGTCTAGTCCAAATCTTTTTGTACCAACGAATTTTACTTGTAAGTATTTTTCAAAACCTTCTGCTTCAATAATTTTATTTAGAATTGCTTTTTTTCCATTGTCAGTAAAAGTTATTTTTTTTTCAGGGCCTTCTATTCTATTACGAACCCAAGCCTTTTCCTCGGGGTCGCTCATATGCATAAATTCATAACCTATTGTTGAACAATAAGTTTTTTTCAATATTTTTAAAATATCATTTAAATTTCCGTACTGAAGACCAAGCACTCCATCCAAAAATATTTTTCGATTGTAGTCCTTTTTTTTAAAACCATATGTCTCTGGTTTAAGCTCTGGGTGTTCCTCTTTATCTTGTAAATTTAAGGGATCTAAATTTGCAATTAAATGACCTCTTATTCTATATGCCCTAATTAACATTATAGCCCTTACTGAGTCGGCTGAAGCTTGTTTAGATGAATTAAGATCAGTATTTTCTTCCAAAAATTTTGGTTTTGTACTTTGAACACTAGTTATTTGTCTAACTTTCTTAGGGTTCCAGCTTGGCCCCTTTAAATTACTTAAAATATTTTTAGAGTCCTCTTTAAGACCATCAAAGAATTCAACCCAATCACCAGTCAACAATTTAGGATCTTGAAGATAAAGAGAATAATACTCTTCGATAAAGTCACTGTTTACTCCTGTTAAAAATGAAGTTTTTTTATATGTTTGGTTGCTCTTATCAACTGACATGAATGATTAATAATATCACAAATTCTCTAAAATCAAGCCTTTAGTTTTTCAAAAAGTGTCTTACCTATATCCGCAGGGGACTTAGAGATAGTAATTCCTGCTGATTTCATAGTTTCAATCTTATCATTTGCTCCGCCTTTACCACCAGATATTATTGCACCAGCATGACCCATCCTTCTACCAGGGGGTGCTGTCAAACCTGCAACAAAACCAACCATAGGTTTTTTTATTTTTGACTTTTTAATAAACTCTGATGCTTCCTCTTCGGCAGTGCCGCCTATTTCCCCGATCATCACAATAGACTCTGTTTCTTTATCTTTAAGAAATAATTCTAAACAATCAATAAAGTTAGTACCATGAATTGGGTCACCCCCAATTCCAATACAGGTTGATTGACCCATACCATTAGCACTTGTTTGTGCCACAGCCTCATAAGTTAATGTTCCCGATCTTGAAACTATGCCAACTGATCCCTTTAAATGAATATTGCCAGGCATAATTCCTATTTTACATTCATCTGGCGTAATAATACCAGGACAATTAGGTCCGATTAATCTAGTTTTACTTTTTTTAAGTGCCGCCTTTACTCTTAACATATCCAAAATTGGAATACCCTCCGTGATACAAACTATTAAGCTAATTTTAGATTCTATTGCTTCAATTATTGCTTCGGCTGCAAATTTTGGTGGAACGTATATCATTGATGCATCAGCATTTGTGACCTCCTTAGCTTCTGAAACAGAGTTAAAAACCGGTAAACCTAAATGCTTTTGACCACCCTTTTTAGGAGTCACTCCACCAACTAATTTGGTTCCATATTTAAGAGATTGATCTGAATGGAATGTGCCGTGGGTTCCAGTAAAACCCTGACAAATTACCTTAGTATTTTTGTTTACTAATATTGACATTTATCTTATAGCCTTAACTATTTTTTGAGCCGCATCATTTAAATCTTCTGCTGAAAGTATTTCTAACCCTGATTTATCAAGTATACTTTTACCTTCTTTGAAGTTTGTGCCAGCTAACCTTACTACCAGCGGTATATCTATACTCGACTCTTTTGCAGCATCAACAACTCCTTGGGCTAGAACATCACATCTCATAATTCCTCCAAATATATTTATTAAGATCCCTTTTACATTTTTATCATCAATTATAAGTTTTAAAGCTGCTTTTACTTTGTCTTTACTTGCACCACCACCGACATCTAAAAAATTTGCTGGCTCTTCTCCATAAAGCTTAATTATGTCCATTGTTGCCATAGCTAATCCTGCGCCATTTACCATGCATCCTATCGAACCATTTAGTTTTATATATGACAAGTCAAATTTGCTTGCTTCGACTTCTGCTGGTTCCTCTTCATTCAAATCTCTAAGTTTGAGAATCTCCGGCCTTCTAAAAAGAGCGTTGTCATCAAAATTTATTTTTGCATCTAAACATATAATTTTTCCTTTTTTAGTTACAATAAGCGGATTTATTTCTATCAAATTTGCGTCTTTATCAATTAAAATTTTATAGATTGAGTCTATCAACTGGTAAGCTGTTTTTTTTTGGTCTTGCGTAAAATTAAAGGGTTTAATAATTTTTTCAATATCTTCTATATCCACTTTATCTTTTAATTCTATTTTTGTCGTAATAATTTTTTTTGGTTCTTCTGCTGCTATTTTTTCAATATCCGTTCCTCCATCAACACAACTAATAAAGGCAATTTTTGAACTCTCTCTATCAACTAAGCAAGACAAATAAAATTCTTTTAAAATTTCAGATGCCTCTTCAATATAGAGTCTTTTGACCTCTCTACCTTTCGATCCAGTTTGGTGAGTAACTAAGTTTTTACCAAATAATTTTTGTGCTTCAATTTTGAGTTCTTCGATATCTTTAACTAATTTAACCCCTCCAGCTTTACCTCTACCGCCTGCATGGATTTGTGCCTTTAATACAAAATTTTTTGATTTTAGTTTTTTTATTTTGCTATCAATTTCATCAAGATTATAAATTACAACCCCATTAGAAACTGGCGCACCAAATTCTGCGAGAAGATCTTTAGCTTGATGTTCATGAATGTTCATTAATATTTATTTAAACTCTCCTTTATTATTTTTTGAGCAGTAGCTTTACCTGACATAAAACATTGATCAGACCATAAATACGCCCAAGAACCAAATCGACCAACAAAGTCAACATTTAATTTTTTGAAATAATTAATAATGAAGCCTCTGGAAGTATCGTAATTTTTATCAAATATAACATTAGCATATTTTTTATATTTAATATCAATAAATTCAATATTTTCTTTTTTAATTATCTTATATTTTATTAAATTATCTACTGTATTTTTTTTTAAAAAATTTAGATATTTATGATTAATTTTTTTTTTATTATCCAAAAATATTTCTGCTTGAAGTGAACTCTTTCCTTTAGGACAGTTATTTTTTGACAGTTTTTTTGGGGCATATATTCTAGAAGCTTTAAAATCTTTATTATATATATAAAACCAAGTCCTAGTATTAATATCCACATTGAGCCCAATTGAAATAATGATACCAGCAGTGCACCTTAACTTATTTGCATGAAATTTGAGTTTTTTATTTTTTTCTTTCGTTAGATTAGAAAATTCTGGCAAAGGAATAGTTGATACTAGATTTGTATATTTAATAATTTTTTTATCTAAAAAAATTTTCTTTTTTTTGTGATCAATTAAATTTAGTTTTGAATTGAAGATTATATTTTTATTTTTTTTTAATATTTTTAAGAAAGATTCATAACCTCCATTTTTTGGATATTTCATATCACTTGAATAATATGTGTCTCTAAAAATTTTTACAAATGAACCTTTTAATAAATCCCAGAAAGATATTTCTTGCATACGAAATTTAATCCAGCTTGTAGATAAATTTTTACTTTTTGTTGCCCAATATTTCTCGGTATATTTCATAGGAAAGTTTTTAGCAAAATAGTCGCCATAGGCTCCTTTCAGCCAATTTTCATAGTTTTTGACTCTATATCTTTTATTTTTTTTTCTCGTCAAAAAACTGTATATAATTTTAATTTTCTCTGCTAATTTCAATGGATATAGATGAAACTGTGGAGAATGATCAATCCATATTTCTTTATAAAGATTATTGGGTTTTGGTTTTAACTTAAAGTATGAACTCGATTTTTTAAAAAAATTTTTTACCGTAGAATTTTTAGCATGCGAAATATGAATGAAGTTATCAAAAACAAAACGTTTAATTTTAAAGCTTTTTAGTAGACCTCCCGCAACTTTGTTCTTTTCTATTATGGTATTGTTAATCTTATGCTGATTTAAAAAATGTGACACAGTAAGTCCACTAATACCAGCGCCTAATATTACAACATGAGTTTTTTTTTTAAATTTCATAATTACTTTTATTTAATAAATGAGGTATGAGATATAATCAAACATAATAATAATTGAAAATTATGAAAAAAATATCTGTCGGTTTTTTGGTTTTTAATGAAAATGACAATTTGCAACAAACCATTCGTCAAGCCTATACGAACTTAAAAAAAATTTCCAATAATTTTGATATTTGGGTATTTGATAATAATTCTAACGATGAGTCATCAACAACTATTGAAAATTTAAGTGCTGAAATAAAAGAACTGAGACTTTACAAACAGAAAATGAATGTTGGTTATGCTCAAAATTTAAACTCTGCAATAAAAAAAATGGAAGCTGAATACATTTTTGTGATTGATGGTGATGGTCAATACGATGTTAGTGACATAGAGAACGCAATGAAATTATTAAAAGAAAATGATGTAATTTTTGGAATAAGAAAACCCAGACGAGATCCATTTATAAGAATTTTAATGTCTTACTTTTTAGGATTATTATCTAAAATAATTCTTAATTCAAAATTACATGACATCAATTGTGGATTTAGGGGTTTTACTTTTCCAGCTTCTAAAAAAATTAGTATTAATTATAATTATAACTTT
>MDTE01077824.1_pt1 | contig 15441 bp, 20 predicted proteins | sample 811231 | NCBI WGS metagenome assembly MDTE01 (sample SAMN05326651, study PRJNA326480) | marine metagenome | isolation source: seawater | place: Indian Ocean: Red Sea | collected 2010 | reverse complement strand
CCCGTCCGCCGCTCGTCACCCGAAGTGTTACCGCACGACTTGCATGTGTTAAGCATTCCGCCAGCGTTCAATCTGAGCCAGTATCAAACTCTTCACTTATTAAATTTTGAGTCTTATCGACAAAATTTTTTTAATAGCTTTAATTGCTATATTTATTTATTTAGTGAGTAAAATACAGGCACTACGCACAAATCATTCCAAATTTTTACAGATCATCTTTGATACGCTCGCTATGAGCGCATGGCATCAGATTATACCCATGTTTAATGATTTATCATAGTATTTTTTATGAAATGATTATTTTGAAAAATTTCTTCTTTCCAATACTCAAAATAAATTCATGGCCATGTGGACACAAATGATCAATTGAAGTAACAGCTTTATTATTGATTTTTATAGCATTTTGCTGAATAAGTCTCCTAGCTTCTGACGTACTATTTAAAATATTTGTAGTTTTAGTCAAGCAACTTATTATATCTATAGTCTTATTAGAATTTAATTGAATGAATTTCATATCATCAGTTAATTCTTTTTTTTGAAATCTTTTTAGGAAATTACTTTCTGCTTTGATACTAGCAGTGTCACTATGAAAACGACCTACTAACTCTTTAGCTAATTTTAATTTAGCATCTCTAGGGTTCAATTCATTTCTATTTGCGTTTTTTTTCATTCTTATGATTTCTGACTCACTAATAAAACTCAACAATAAATAATATTTCCACATAAGATCATCGCTAATAGACATGATTTTCCCAAACATGTCATTTGGTTCATCGTCTATTGCAATATAATTATTATATGATTTTGACATTTTTTTTGTCCCATCCAATCCTTCTAGAATTGGCATAGTAATATAGACTTGCTTTTCCATACCATGACTTTCTTGTATCTTTCTTCCCATAAGTAAATTAAATTTTTGATCAGTTCCTCCTAATTCAACATCGGCTTTTAGTTTTACAGAATCGTATCCTTGTATTAATGGATAGAGAAATTCATGAATACTGATTGGTTTTTTCATTTTATATCGATCTTCAAAAGCATCTTTCTCTAACATTCTTGCAACTGTTTGATTACTTGCTAGTTCAATAAGATCACTGCCACTCATTTTATCAAGCCATTTGGAATTAAATTCGATTTTAGTTTTTTCTTTGGATAATATTTTAAATATTTTCTTTTTAAATATATTGGCATTTTTAGTAATGGTTTTTTTATCTAATTTAGGACGAGTTTTATCTCTCCCAGATGGATCCCCGATACGAGCTGTGTAGTCTCCAATTAAGAATATAACTTGGTGTCCTAAATCCTGAAATTCTTTTAACTTATTGATTAAGACGGTATGTCCAATATGTAAATCAGGAGCTGTTGGATCTATGCCTAATTTGACAACCAACTTTTTTTTGACTTTTATCTTCTCTTTAAGTTCTTTTAGGTGTGTTATTTCTGAAACTCCACGTCCTATTATTTTTAATTGTTCATCTAAGTTTTTCATATTCTTTAAATTAACTATATAATAAATAAAAACAGTTTTATATCGAAATGTCTAAATACTATATAGGAACTATGTGTGGAACTAGTCTTGATTCAATTGATGTATCAATCGCATCATTCAAATCAACAAAAATCGAAATAATTGATTGTCAATCATATCCATTAAATAATAAATTAAAAAAAGAAATTAATATAAATAAAATTAATGTCCAATCATCAGAAAAATTAAATAAATTGAATATATCTTTATCTAATTTAATTAGTAAATATATCAATAAAATAATTCATAAAAATAAATTAAATAAAAAACATATTGAAGCAATAGGATATCCAGGAATCACTTTGAAACACGAACCACACAAAAAAAGATCATTATACCTAGGCAATGCTGAAATGATTTCAAAAAACACTGGTATTCCAGTAGTAGCAGATTTTCGCCAATCAGATATTAACTGTGGGGGACAAGGTGCTCCTTTGTCAGCTCTTTTTCATGCTTTTCTTTATAATTATCAACAGATGATATTTCTTAATCTTGGAGGTTTTGCAAATATTACTTTTAAAAAAGGTAATAAATTTTATGGGTATGATATCGGACCAGCAAACTATCTGCTTGATATGTGGTGTCAGAAAAAATTGAAAAAAAAATATGATTCTTTTGGAAAACTTGCAGAAAAAGGGGTAGTTAATTCAAACCTTTTAATATCTATGTTAAAAGATAAATATTTTAAAAAATTGCCACCAAAAAGTACTGGTTTTGAGCATTTTAATTGGCAATGGTTAATGCTTCATTTATCTAAATTTAGAAATCTTAATTCGCTAAATATATTGGCAACACTAACATGTTTTACTTCAACAATTATTGCGAAAGAAATAAATAAATATAATATACAAACAGAATTTATTTTTTTTGCAGGTGGTGGCTCTAAAAACAAAACAGTAGTTGATAAAATAATAAATCTAACTGGCAAAAAAAGGTTAAAAAAACTAAAAAATAATATTAACGAAAAAAATCTTGAATCTATCTCCTTTGCTTGGCTTGCAATGATGAGAATGAATAAACAAAAAATATTCAATCAATCTATAACGGGTGCAAAAAAACCAAGACTGTTAGGTTCTATCTATCATTGATCTTTATATATTTTCGACTGCTACTGCCTTGATATATCTGAGTTGGTCTAAAAATTTTATTATCGCTGATTTGCTCGGCCCAGTGTGCAACCCAACCAGAAACCCTAGATATAGCAAATACTGTTGTAAATAAATCAACTGGTATACCCATCTCTCTGTATAAAATTCCTGAATAAAAATCTACGTTAGCATAAACTCCTTTCTTGGATAATGTTTCATTGCATGCACTTTCTAATTCAATGGCAGTATCAAATAAATCAGAAACATCATCACCTTTTTCATCAAATAATTCTTTAGTCATGGTTGTTAATATATTAGCGCGAGGATCTTTCACTGAATATTCTCTATGTCCCATTCCCCAAACTACTTTTTTCTCATTGAGTGTTTTTTCTAACCAGCTGCGTACATTTTCTTTCTTCCCAATTTTTTCTAACATTGATACAACCTTTTGATTAGCCCCACCATGTAAAGGGCCAGCTAATGATCCTATAGCAGATGATATGACTTGAAAAGGTTTAGAAAGAGTTGAGGCAGTAACCATAGCTGTAAATGTTGATGCATTAATTGTATGTTCAGCATGTAATATAAAAGTAGCATCCATTATACGTCTAACTAAATCAGATGATTCGTTTTCATCGTCTAACATATTCAAAAAATTATCAGCAAAATTAAGTTTGTTTTGTGAGGGTATAGTTTTTTTATTAAATCTAATTCTATGCCAAGCTGGAACTACGGATCCTAAACTTCCGATTAATTTTGCAGCTATGTCTAAAAAATAATCTAATTTATATTCTTTTGCTTTAGCTTTTTCTGAGTCAAATTTAATCGGATAAAATGTACCTAGTGATGCTGCAGTCATTTGTAGTACTTGCATAGAATCAGTATCTTTGGGTAATGAGTTCAAAAACTTGATTAAATTTTCTGGTAAATTTTGATTTTTATTGATATCAGATTTAAATGTTTCTAATTGAGATTTTTTGGGTAATTCTCCTGCCATTAATAAATAAGCAACTTCTTCAAAGCTGCTAGTTTTAGCAAGTTCCTCTATGGAATAACCTCTATAACTTAATATACCATTCTTGCCATCTATATCTGATATTGAAGACTGGGTAGCTATAACACCATCAAGTCCCGGACGATAATCAACCATTATTTACCTTATTTATTTAAGTTGAAAAAGAAGACCCGCAGCCACATGTAGTTTTTGCATTTGGGTTTTTGATAATAAATTGTGCTCCTTCTAATCCTTCTTGATAATCTATTTTAGCGCCTCTTAAATATTGTACACTCATTGGATCAACAATAAGTTTAACGCCGCATTTGGATATTTCAGAATCACCATCTTGTATTTTTTCATCGAATGTAAATCCATACTGAAAACCAGAACAGCCGCCGCCAGTTATAAAAACTCTCAGATTTAATTTAGGATTTTTTTCTTCTTCTATTAGTTCCTTTACCTTTACCGCAGCACTTTCGGTAAAGACTAGAACATCCTTTTGAGATACATTGCTTGTTTCTGTTTGCATCATTCTCTACCTCTGCAAGTTATGCCCACAGTATAGTCGAACTCATCTAGAAAAACAATTTAACTTAGCTTGACTTAGAGTTATTTGAATCAGCTGATTTTATATAAGATGGTGCAGTTTTCGCATCTTTATTTGTATTAGATGTAGATTGTTTTTCAAGAAGACCAGCTGTCTTACCTTTGTTCCTGATTAAACTACCATTAACTGTTGCACCACCATGCATATCTAAAATATCATAATATACATTACCAGTGACTAAAGCAGTTGCATCTATTTCAATTTTTGATGTTGCTCTAACATTCCCATTTACTTCGCCTTGCAACAATATTATAGGAGCAACTATATCTCCTTCTACAATACCTTTACTGTCAATAACAATTTTCCCGTCACCTTCTTCAGATGCATTGATATTTCCTTTAACAGTTCCAGAGATTTGTAAATTTTTAGAAAATGTTATATTCCCTACAAATTCAGAATTTGTTCCAATAGCTGTGTCAGCGCTTGTGCTTTTAACACCAACTTCACTCTTAACCGTGCTGTTACCAAATATTTTCATAATTCCCATTTCCCTCTCCACTATGATAAGTGAAATTTAAGTCTAACTCGATATTACATATGATTTCAAGGATAAAGTATGATAATACCTAAAAAACTCATGTTAATGCAGTACTTTCATCAAATTGAAACATTATATTCATGTTTTGCACTGCTTGACCGGACGCTCCTTTAATTAAATTATCTAATACCGACAAAATTACTAAATTTTGATCTTTCTTATTTGAAGATGTTTGATGAATAGATATATGACAATTATTTGTCTCTTCAACATCTGAGATCTTTGGAAATGAATTTGACTCTAATATTTTTATAAATTTACAATCTTGATAAAATTCTTTATATTGTTTTGTTATTTTATCAACTTCATTGTAATTTAATTTCATATATAGTGTAGAAAATATACCTCTTTTCATGGAACTTAAATGAGGAACAAAAAGAATGTCTAATTGTTTATTATAATCATTTATAACTTGCAGCATTTCAGGATAATGTCTATGACATTCAACTGCATAAGCTTGAAAGTTATCATAACCTTCTGCAAATAATTTACTTTGATTTAAATTTCTACCTGCTCCACTGATACCTGATTTTGAATCTAAAATAATTTTTTGTTCAGAAAGAGATTTACAAATAGGTAGTATTGCTAGCAACGCAGAAGTTGGAAAACATCCAGGATTTGCTACAATTTGCGCATTTTTGATTTTGTCTTTTTGTCCAGGTAATTCTGGTAAACCATAAATGGCAGATTTCAAATATTCTGGTGATGCATGTTTCATTTGATACCATTTTTCCCAAATTTCTTTATTATTAATTCTAAAATCTGCTGAGATATCAATTATTTTTATTTCGTTTTCTAATAATTCTTTGGCCATCTTCATTGCAATGCCATTTGGTGTGGCAAAAAAAACTAAATCACAATCAATTAAATTTTCTACCTTGGGCTCCAAAAATACTTGATCTATTTTTTTATCTAATTTAAATACATCGTTAACATTTTGTCCGACAAATGAGTTGGATGTTAATGCTTTAATATTAACTTTAGGGTGTTTGATAAGTATTTTTGTTAATTCTTCTCCGGTATAGCCCGAAGCTCCCACTATTCCGATTGATTTCATTTGATGCCCACGTTTTATAAATAAAAAAGATACTTAAATTCTTTAGTCACATTATACAATTAAAGGTAGAATAATAACATGTTATGGTATAAATCTTTACATATCATTTTTATGGTGACTTGGTTTGCTGGTTTATTTTATTTGCCAAGATTATTTGTCTATCACTCAATGACAAATGACAAAATTTCTGATGATCGTTTTAAAATTATGGAGAGAAAACTATTCTGGGGCATTATGACGCCGGGTGGATTATTTACAATTTTATTTGGTATCTTATTGATTGAATATCACGGTTTCCCTTTATGGTTACAATTGAAGACATTTTTAGTATTTATACTTGTTCTATATCATATTTGGTGTGGAATTTTAATGTACAAATTTAAAAATAATAAAAATACACATGGCCATGTGTGGTATAGATTCTTTAATGAGGTCCCGGTTGTTTTTTTAGTACTTATTATTTTGCTAGTTGTTTTTAAACCCATTTAAGATTTCAGCAAATTCATCAATAATACTCTTGTAAAGTGTTCTCTTAAACTGAATAACACTATCAATTGCTGTTTTTTCATTACCCCATTTCCAATCATCGAATTCCGCATGATTTAGTGCATTTAAATTTATATCATTATCATGACCAATTAATTCTAATAAAAACCACTTTTGCATAGCACCTTGATATTTCTTTTTAGATCTTCTATATAAGTGTGGTATATGATAAACAAGCCACCTCTTACTAACACTTAATATTCTTACTTTATCTTTTGTTAATCCAGTTTCTTCATGTAATTCACGATATAAAGCTTGTTCAACGGATTCGCCCGCATCTATACCCCCTTGGGGGAATTGCCAAGCTTCAGCACCAATTCTCTTTCCCAAAAAGAATTTACCATCATTATTGACAATTATCATGCCTACGCCTTTTCTATAATTTTTCTTATCCATCATTCTCAATGTTATTGTATAATATCATCAAAAGTTTTGAAATTTAATGAACCAACTTGTCATTTTTGATTTAGATAATACTATTATTGCAGGGGATAGTGATAAAAACTGGGGTATCTTTTTAGCTGAAGAAAATATAGTAGATCAAGATTATTTAAAACAAAGTGAAGAATTTTATGAAAAATACTCTTCAGGTAATCTTGATATATATAAATTCATTGAATTTTGCTCACAACCTTTAATAAAAAACTCTATGGATCAATTATTATCCTTGAGAAACAAATTTATTCAAAATAAAATTAAACCAATAATTCTAGATAAACCAAAAAACCTTATTAGAGATCACATAAAAAACAATGATAAAGTGATTATTGCAACAGCAACTAATAATTTTGTTACACGTCCTATAGCTGATTTATTTCAAGTAGATATCCTAATATCAACTGAACTAGAAATTAAGGATAATAAATTCACTGGCAAACTAATAAATTCCCCATGTTTTAAAGAAGGTAAATTAGAAAAAGTTAATGAATGGGCTAATAAAAATTCATATGATTTATCTGATGCAACTTTCTATAGTGATTCTTTCAATGATCTACCTCTCTTAAAAGTAGTAAAAGAACCTATAATTGTTGATGGAGATGAAAAAATAATATCAATAGCCAATCAAAATAATTGGACCTGTATTTCTTTTAGAGAATAATTATATGATAGCAAAAATAAAGATTCTGATATTTACTACAATGATAATCAATGTGATTTCTATAAATACTGCTATCTCGGAAAATTTGATAATAGATAATTTAGAAAATATCCAATCTAATGAATATAAAGAAGAATTTTGTGAAAATACATCAACAAAGTGGTGTTTCGTTACTGATAAAGTTATGGGTGGAATATCGAATGGTATTTTAAAAATAGGAATGAGCGAAAAAATAAAATTTTATAATATGACTGGTAATGTATCCACAAAAAATAATGGCGGGTTTATTCAATTTAGAACTAAAGTCAAAAATCATCCAAAAAATATATTATATAAGGGTGTCCGTATTAAAGTGAGAGGAAATGATCAAGAGTATGCTATTCATATCAGGACAAAATATTTATTTCTACCTTGGCAATATTATGAATCCGTTTTTATAGCTTCTAGAGAATGGAATATTATCGAATTACCATTTAAATCTTTTAAAAAATCAAATTTCTACCAACCAACTAATGTAGCATCATCAGATATTAAAACTATTGGCATTGTAGCAATTGGGCGTGATTTTGTTGCAGATGTAGATTTGGCCCAAATTGAGTTCTACTAACTTAAAAAATAATTAATATATCCGGTTATAAAAATAGGAATCTGTAAACCAAAATTAGTCATAACTGCCTTATCATTCATTAGATATCCAGAAAACATCCATCCTATAGCACCTATAGAATGAATGAAAATATATAATGGATATATATTAAACTGAGCAACTAAAATACCAGACAATATAAAAAATGTACTTGTCCATTTTAATGTATTTACATTCATATTTACTCCTTATATTTTCGAAATTGTAATATTTTATTAAATGCATAACTGTATATCTTAAATTTAGCTATATCGAATTCACCCACTCTTTCATATAAAACGCCACCAAAACCAAGTTTAAAATAATCTACACCGGGAGATGAATTATCATCTGATATACTCCCAAAATTCATAAATTGAACATTCATATTTTTTAAAACTTTGATTAATTCATATGTCATACCATAAGATGCAAAAATTTCTCTTCCTCTTTCATTGGATGCAGCATAATGATGGAAAGCAATTCCATCAAAAATACTCATTATGCATGAAGCAACTGGATATTGTTTTTCAAAACCAGTTAAGGCAAATACCTGTGGATGATTAGATTTTTTTGTTTCTAAAAGTCTTGCAAAATTATTTATATCAATCAATTTTATATTTACTTTTTTTGTAATTTGCATCTCATTTAAAACTTTTTTAAAAATATTTTCTGCTTCATCATATGTGGTGATCTTCCACTCAAGATCATTTTTTTGAGATTGTCTAATATAATAACGATGTTTTCTTTTACACTCTTTTAAAAAAATATCTTCATCTTGTGTTGCAATATTAATAGTTTTAGAGCTAGCAACTTTGATACTCGATTTTGCTAGTGATGAAAATAATTCTAGATTTTTTTCATTTTTTTCCATATAAGGTCTGCATCTTAAATTAAAAATATTTTTTGAAATAATTGTTTTTTTAAATTCGTTTAATGCTAGTTTAGATATAGAGAGATTATTTGTATTTAAAATAGGTCCGCCTGGACACCAGGCAAATTTTATACCAAAAAATTCCTTTATTAAAATTTGTGCAATTAATACTGGAGCTTTGTCATTCAAAATAATTATTCTAGAACAATTCCAATTTTCATTTTTTTTTAATTCTCCCCATGCATATGATTGGAAAATATTTCTTTCGACAAATTGGCTTAGAAGATTATCCCATTCTTGACGATCATTTTTATCTATGATGATTGCTAAACTAGAATTATTCACAATTACGTTTTTGGTAGAGTTACACCTTTTTGACCTTGATACTTTCCTTTACGATCTTTGTATGAAGTTTCACAAATATCATCAGATTCTAAAAATATAAATTGGGCAACTCCTTCATTAGCATAAATTTTTGCTGGTAGTGGAGTTGTGTTTGAGAATTCTAAAGTAACATGTCCTTCCCATTCTGGCTCAAGAGGTGTTACATTCACAATAATTCCACATCTAGCATATGTTGATTTTCCTAAACATAAGGTCAAAACTTGTCTAGGTATCCTGAAATACTCAATTGTTCTAGCAAGCGCGAAAGAATTTGGTGGGATAATACAAACATCAGATTTTACATCCACAAAACTATTCTCATCAAATGATTTCGGATCAACAAAAGATGAATTAATATTAGTAAATATTTTAAATTCATCTGAACACCTTACATCATAGCCATAACTAGATGTACCAAAAGAAATAATATTTCCTTTACCATTCTCTTTTATTTGATTCTCTTGGAAAGGCTCTATCATCTTATGTTTTGAAGCCATTTCCTTGATCCACTTATCTGATTTAATTGCCATGAGATACTTATAATAACATATTATAATTTTATGCTATCATACAGAACATGAAAATATTGTATGTAGACATGGATGGAGTCTTGGTAGATCCAGATTCAGCTTTACCAAAATTAAGCACTGAAATCAAAAATAAGTATAAAGATAATATTTATGATGCACCTGGATTTTTTGCTTTGATGGATCCAATGCATAACGCAATTGATTCATATAAATATTTGTGCCAAAAATTTGATACCTATATTTTAACAGCTGCACCATGGAATAATCCTACAGCTGCAAATGACAAAATTGATTGGGTACAAAAATACTTAAATGATGAAGCATTTAAAAGAGTAATTATTAGTCATAATAAAAATTTAAATAGTGGTGATTTTTTAATTGATGACAAAATAAGAAATGGTGTAGATAAATTCAAAGGTACACATATACATTTTGGTTCAGAAAAATTTCCTAACTGGAAATCAGTTGTAGAATTTTTAGATGATCAAGCTTGATTAGTCATTTTGTATAACTATTTTAGGAAATGCAGAACTGTAATCTTTTTTACGCATTGATAATGTAGCTGCCATTTTCCTAGCAATTTCCCTATATGCCATTGATGATGGAGATTCAGGATCTGATGAAACAGTAGGAGTTCCTTTATCCATCTCTTCTCTGATACGTTTTTCTAGAGGTAATTCACCTAATAATTTAACATTATTTTCATTTGCCAACTGTTCACCTCCACCTTGTCCAAAAATACTTTCTACAGTTCCACACTTAGGACAAACAAAAGTACTCATATTTTCAACAATACCAAGAACAGGAACTTCAACTTTTTCAAACATTTTTAAACCTTTTCTAGCATCTATTAATGAAATATCTTGAGGAGTGGTAACTATAATTGCTCCACTCACAGGAATTTTTTGACAGAGTGTTAACTGAACATCTCCTGTGCCAGGTGGTAAATCAATTATTAAAAAATCTATATCTTTCCAATTAGTATCTGTCAATAATTGTTCTAATGCTTGTGTAACCATAGGTCCACGCCAAATCATTGGTGTTTCCTCTTCAACTAAAAGTCCGATAGACATTGTTGGTAACCCATGTGCTATCTTTGGTTCTAAAGATTTACCATCTAGAGAATCAGGTCTACCACTAACTCCCATCATTTTAGGAATACTCGGCCCATAAATATCTGCATCTAAAACAGCTGCAGAAGCACCTTCTTCTTTCAAAGCTAGAGCTAAATTAACAGCAGTAGTAGATTTTCCAACACCGCCTTTACCGGATGCTACAGCAATAATGTTCTTAATTCCTTTAATTCTTTCAACGCTTTTTTGAACAGTGTGTGGGATAATCTCATAATTCAAATCTAATTTTATGTTTGCTTTTGGATAAGCATCTTTTATTTTCTTATGCAAATTCTCATGAAATGCTTTCATGATTCCTTCCGCAGGCCAGCCAAGCGTTATTTTTATAGAAACATTATCACCATTTACATTTATATCTTTTACAGTATTCGCCGTGACTAAATCTGTTCCCATATAGGAACAATGGTAATCTTTCAATATCGTTTCTATGTTTTCTTTTTGCATAACCTCAGTTCTTTTAATGTTATTATAAAATTAAGATTGGTATATTATAACGTGTAATCACAATAGTTATAGAAAAAAAATTGAATCTATGAGAAAAATAATTGTAACAAGCGCTCTACCTTATGCAAATGGATCTATTCATTTAGGACATCTTGTTGAATATTTGCAAACCGACATTTGGGTTAGAAATCAAAAAATGAATGGAAATGATTGTGTTTATATATGTGCTGATGATGCTCATGGAACACCTATAATGTTGAAAGCTAAAGAACTCAACATAACACCAGAACAATTAATTAAAAAAATACATAAAGAGCATATAGACGATTTTGCAGATTTTCAAATTGAATTTGATAATTATCACACAACTCATTCAAATGAAAATAAAATTTTTTCTGAAATGATATACAACAAGCTACTTGAGAATGGAGATATAGTATCAAAAAATATTAGTCAATTTTATGATGAAAAGGCAAAAATGTTTTTACCAGATAGATACGTAAGAGGTGATTGTCCAAAATGTGGATCTAAAAATCAATACGGGGATTCATGCGAGGAATGTGGAGCTTCATATTCATCGTCTGAAATTAAGAATCCTATATCTACTATAACTCAGTCAACACCAATAACAAAAAGTACGGAACATCAATTTTTTAAATTAAGTTCTTATGAAAAATTTTTAAAAAAATGGGTAGATAATGGAACATTACAACCAGAAATTAAAAATAAACTTGATGAGTGGTTGTCTGAAGGTCTTTCAGATTGGGATATAACTCGAGATGCTCCTTATTTTGGATTCAAAATACCTAATACGGAAGACAAATATTTTTATGTATGGCTAGATGCGCCAATAGGATATATTGCTTCATATAAAAATTTTTGTGATAAAAATAATAAAAAATTTAATGAAGATTGGGATAAAAATACAAAAACAGAATTATATCATTTCATCGGTAAAGATATTGCGTATTTTCATGCATTATTTTGGCCAGCTATGTTAGAGGGCTCTGGACTCAAAAAACCTGATGCTATTTTTTGCCATGGTTTTTTAACTATTGATGGAGAAAAAATGTCAAAATCACGAGGTACATTTTTTAATGCCCGTACTTATCTTAATCATTTGAAACCAGAATACTTAAGATACTATTTCGCGAGCAGACTAAATAATAAAATAGAAGATATTGATTTAAGTTTTGACGATTTTTGCTCAAGAGTAAATTCAGAATTAATTGGTAAAATTGTAAATATTGGAAGTAGATGTGCAAAATTCATTAATAAAGATTTTGATAATAAATTATCAGAAAAGATAAATAATCAAGAACTAATAGATACATTATTAAATAATAGAGATAAAATTATATCTAATTATGAGAACAGGGAATATTCAACTAACATAAGATTGATTGCTTCGATGGCTGATGATGTAAATAAATATTTAGATAATGAAAAGCCGTGGATAAAAATCAAAAATGAAAAAGAAAAATCCGTTGTACAAGCGATTTGTACCGATGGATTAAATGCATTTAGAATTTTAATGGGTTATCTGAAACCAGTCTTACCAAAATTATCTAATAAAGTTGAGGATATTTTAGATTGTCCATCAATGACATGGAATAATATTAATTCATTACTGCTAGAAAAAGAAATTAAAATATTTAGTCCTATAATTACAAGAATAGATGAAAAATGGATTATAAATATGAAAAAGGAGAATGATAATGTCAAATAAAATTACGATTGATGATTTTTTAAAACTAGATTTAAGAGTTGGTAAAATTCTAGAAGCTAGAGCAGTTGAAGATTCAAGAAAAATGATCGAACTTAAAATAGATATAGGAGAAAAAGAACTGAAAACAGTATTTGCTGGAATAAAGAAATCATATAATCCAGAAAATTTAATTAATAAACTCGCAGTGGTTATTGTTAATTTAGAACCAAGAGAAATGAAGTTTGGTACTTCAGAAGGTATGATTTTAGCTGCTCAAGATGATGATGTTGTTATTTTACAGCCTGAAAAGGAGATCAAACCTGGGTCAAAAATATCATGAATAAAAAAAATGATATATTAATTCAAAAGCTTATTAATGCTCTTCCACAATTGCAGTGTCAAAAATGTAAATATGATGATTGCGCAAGTTATGCTCAAGCTATAGTTTTAAATCAAGAAAATACGAGTAAATGTGAACCGGGTTCTACAAATACTGAAAAACAATTAAAAAATATTTTGTTAAATAATACTGAGAATAAGAATCAAAAAATAGAAAATTATAAAATAGCATATATTGATACTAGTAATTGTATTGGTTGTAAAATATGCCTAAAAATTTGTCCTGTTGATGCAATTATTGGAGCTAAACATCAAATGCATTATATTATTGATGATTTATGTAATGGATGTGAATTATGTATTTCAGAGTGTCCTGTAGATTGTATGAAAATGATTGAAAATAAAAATAATAAATCTTGGATATGGCCAAGTATTAAATCAGAAAAATCAAAGCAATATTATTATCAGAAATTAAAAAGAATTAATTCAAAAAAAATCAGAGTTAATACTTCTTTAAATGATAGACATCAAGAAAATCAAATAAAAGAATATTTACAAAATGCCATAAAAAAAGAATCCGCAAGAAAACGAAATTTGAAACAATATGAATAGATCAAAAGTCTCAAAAATTTTTGAGATTCTTAAACAAGATAAACCTTCGCCAGTTACTGAGCTAATATACAAGAGTAAATTTCAATTATTAATAAGTGTAATTTTATCAGCTCAAGCGACTGATAAAAGTGTTAATACGTCTACATTAAGATTATTCAAAATTGCAGGTACACCTGAAAAACTATATAAATTGGGAGAAAAAAAATTAAAGAATTATATAAAAAATATAGGTCTTTTTAACTCGAAAGCAAAAAATGTTATAAAAACTTCTGAAATAATTTTAAAACAATATAAAAACAAAATTCCATCTAACAGAGAAGACCTACAAAAATTACCTGGTGTAGGCAGAAAAACGGCTAATGTAGTTTTAAATAATGCTTTTAATCAACCTACGATAGGTGTGGATACACATGTTTATAGAGTTTCTAATAGATTAGGATTGGCTCCTGGTAAAAATGTTCTAGAAGTTGAAAACAAACTAGAAAAAAATATTCCAAACAAATATAAAAAGCATGCTCATCATTGGCTAATCTTCCTAGGAAGATATACTTGTTTAGCTAGAAAGCCATTATGTGTAAAATGTAAAGTTATTAAATTATGTGAATATAAAAAGAAAGATATTAATGATTAATAAAGAATTTTTTATTTTTTTTACAACAATAGGATTAGCTATATTAATAGGATTTGAATTCTCATTGTCTATTATAGTATTAATTTTTATTACACTAATGTTTCTATACCTATTCCTCAACAGAAAAAACAGAATGATTGGGTTACCGTCTTTGGTTGCAACATTAACAGTTTTATTTGTCTTATATTTATTTGGTTTAATTGGTAACTGTCATCTATGCACTACTAAAAAAGATGGTGTAATTTTCTTTTGCAATAGATTAATTGATATGGCTCCATTAAATTATGAACAACAACTAGGAGATAAAGCCTGTATAAAAGAACTCATATGGGTTTATCCATAAATTTATAATTTTTTAACTAACTTCCATATTTCTAACATTTCTTCAGGTTCAGCAAACTCTTTTCCTCTTTCTTGAAGTATAGTAATTACTTTTTCAAACCTTTGTTTAAATTTATTGTTTGCTGATTCTAATAATTGACCTGGATTAATTTTTAAATGTCGAGACAAGCTGATTAGAGTAAATAACAAATCACCTAATTCTTCTTGTATATTTTTTTCATCACCATTGTTTATTGCATATTCAATTTCTGCTGTTTCTTCCTTAATTTTCTCAATAATACCATGAACTTCTAACCAATCTAATCCAATTTCTTTAGCTTTGATTTGAAGAATGATAGATTCATCAAAAATATTTTTCT
>MDTE01183363.1_pt1 | contig 15443 bp, 8 predicted proteins | sample 811231 | NCBI WGS metagenome assembly MDTE01 (sample SAMN05326651, study PRJNA326480) | marine metagenome | isolation source: seawater | place: Indian Ocean: Red Sea | collected 2010 | reverse complement strand
TCGTCTTCGTCGACGGTATCGTCACAGTTGTTGTCGATCCCATCAGTGCAGTCTTCGAACCGATGAGGATGAATGAATGGGTTGCGGTCATCGCAGTCCAGCAGCGTCCCCGAGAGCGCACAGGCCCGCCAACCATCCTGATCGATGTCCTGCTCCACTTCGGGCAAGACGAAATCGCAATCCGTATCGAAGCCGTCACAGATCTCTTCTGCACCGGGAAAGACCCCGGGGGCCCAAGGCTGACAGTCCTCGCAGTTGGGTGACGAGTCACCATCCTGGTCGTCGTCAGGCGCAAGGCCATCGCAGTCCAAATCGATGCCGTCACCGCAACTCTCCTCGGCACCGGGGAAGCGGGTCTCGTCCTCGTCATCGCAGTCGCCATCACACGCGGCAAAACCATCCTCGTCCTCGTCGGCCTGTCCCGAGTCTCCGTTGCAGTCGTGGTCGGTATCGTCACAGAGTTCGGGCGCACGAGGCGACACCGTGGCATCTCGGTCGTCACAGTCCCCACCACATGCTGACAGACCATCACCATCCAAATCGCCACACAAGATCAGCCAGGCCCCGCCACACTCGTCTGCCTCGCAACCCGTCCCGTCCTCGAAGCCCGACAAGATCAGGAGGTCGTTGATGCCATCGCCGTCAGCGTCCCCCGGACCACCCAGGCCCAGGCGTCCCGCAGGATCAACATCCGCCTGCCCTGGTGTCGAGAAAGTGACCACCACAGGCGGTATGCCCATGTCGAGCCATGTAGAGGGATCAAAAGACTCGAGCAGACCGACCTTCGATTCATCGCCCTCACCGAACCGCAACCAAACCCCCTCTCCTAGGCCTCGCTGGTTGCCAGCAGGAGCCAACTGGAGACCATCGGTGCTGTCATAACCCCCGGACAGCTGGAAGGAGACGTGGGCATCCACCAGAGTGAGATCGGACCGCGGCCCCGCTTGCCCCTGCACAATGCGACCCTGCAAGAGTTCCCCGAACTGACTCACAATGGCGAACTCATCGCCGGCAATTCCGTCCAGGTTGCCGAGCCGGGCAAAGGGAACCACCGTCGGCACGACCTCCGACAGCGAATCGACACCGAAGTCACGATCGAAGAGGAACAGGGGCCCGGCACCTGACTGGTCCAAGCTGTCGCCGAGAAACACGCTGAGCGCAAGGTTCAATGCGTTGGCGTCCTGGGGCGGAAACAGGGGAGGCTGCTCAGGACAGCCAATGGCGATGTCCTCGGTTCCATCGGCATCCACATCGCCGACTGCGGTCGCCGTCAGCGGCTGCAGGCACCGAAGATCCGACCGGCCCTCTATTGCCCAAGTCGCAGCAGTCACATCGGTCAACAGAGCCCGGATCTGGGAGGAGCCGTGAAAGATCCAAGCCACCGGCTGATCAGGCTCTTCGATCGTGAGTCCAGAGACGAAGAAGTCATCGAAGCCGTCTTCATCCAGATCGCCCAGCGGTGCCAAGCGTTCCCCGGCCCGAGTGCCAGAGACAGGCCCCTCGTCGTCCGACTGGACGGGCGTCGCCCGCACCGAACCGTCGGGTGTCGCGACCACAGCACCCCAGGGTTGTTCGCGCCCGTAGTAGAGGACAAGGAGCCCCTCGTAAGAGTCCTCTCCGTCCGTGTCGGTGGCCTCGGGGCACGCAACACCTAGATCGTCGTAGCCATCTCCATCCACGTCGCCCAAGCCCGCGTAGCGGATCGACTGCTCTTCGAGACGACATCCATCAGGGAGCACCAACTGCGTGTCCCCTGCTCCCCCTCGTTCGAGGACGTCGCCCTCACCAAGATCCGTACTCCCGAAGAAGATCTCCAAGGCATTGTCCACACCTGCCTGGAGGACGATGTCGTCCGTCCCGTCGCCATCCAGATCGCCCGCGAACCTGCCACCTTGTGCATAGAACCGCTCCCCGGCCCCGGGGGTCTGGTCCTTGATGGTCAGTTGAGCGACTTGATTCGGATCAATGGAAGGAAGAGCCGTGGGCTCGAGACCACCGGCCCGGGCGAGCCCCGGAACGAGCAAGGCAACTACGAGTCCCACACGGCAAAGGATCTCTGGTGCTTGAGCCATGAATAGGACCCTAGCAAGAAACAGCCCCGGCTCGCCCGTGCGCTGGTTTTCGGTCCCGCCCAGTCGACACGGCTCCAGTTGATAGGATCCCAACATGGCTTCCAGCATCCAGCAACTTCCAGGTCTCTGCCTAGCCATCGTCATCGCCCTCGCGATCAGCTGTACGACGTCGGAACCTAGCGACCCTAAGAGCGCCCCAACCGAGACCTCGACCGACAGCGTGTCGACGACGGCCGAGCAACCCCGGCAGCGCGAGAGGACATCGGCCGATACCGGCCAGGTGCTCGCTGCACTCGACCAGTTGTTGGCCATGCCGAGACGACCGGCAGCCAACGCCATGGATCCGGTAGCGCTCGCCGACCAGATCGAAGCGTGCTGCTGGACTGGCCCGGACAACTGCAGCCAATGCCTGGACCGGGTGGCTGCAAGTCAGCGGTCTGCCGGAGACCTGTGGCCCACCTTGGGTCGCTTCCTCGGGCCCCTTCGAGACCAAGCGGAGCTCGGCATTGAGGGGCTGGGCAGCTCACTCCTAGCCGACGGAGCCGGCACGACGCGGGACCGCCTGTTTCGCATGGCAGTGGCCAGCTCCCGGACGCGTCGTGGACCGGCTGATGAGCAGGGGTACAGGGCCACGACCCTCCCTCTCGTACCCAGGGCCGGAGCGCCCCTCTGGCTCCTCGTCGAGTTCCCGGCACCCTGCCCTGAGTGTCGAGGCACGGTCACGAGTCCCGACGAGCAGGGCAGGATGGACCTTGAGTTGTCTTTTGATTGCCCCAACGCAAACCTGAAGACTAGCTTCGAGGTCATGCCGGGGGCGTCCCGGGCCGTGTGGGCACACCGCCTGGACGTGATGCCGGCTGGTGCCTTGACCCTCCACATCCATGGCAACCAGGAACCACTCTTGCGCGCGGAGCCTGGGAGCCCGTCGTCAGTTGGGCCTCAGCCCACCGCCCGGGAGCCAACGCTAGAACCACCCGAGCGTCGATGAGGCCGCACATCATCGGTCGGCTGCAAAGCAGCTGCATGCCCATTGAAGGGCTCAGTGCATCACCAACCGACAAGACCGCTGATGAGCACCTGGTGGACGATATCTCCCGTGCCCCCTTGGAGGGCCCCACCCAAGAAGAGGTGTCCACCCTGCACCCGGAGCGCCAAGCTGGGAGCCCGCTCGCCGCCCCAAGGTAGCTGGCCGCCCACACGCACGGCCCAGTCCAACTCACTACCCAGCAAACCACCATTGGGGGCGAAGTCGTGATGGTTGCGGGCCATTCCACCAGCGCGGAAGCTGTAGAAGGGATGCTGAACAGGTGCTGAGCTTCCGGCGAACATCAGCCCGCCTCGCAGATCAAGCCAACGAAACGGTACCACCTGCACTACCGGCTGCACGTACATCGCTCGACGGAAAGCCCCCTCGGTGGCCAGGGAGTCGACTCCGTCAGGGGGTGCACCGCTGTGCTCCGGGTCCACCAACAGAGCATGTGCGGCGGCGTCGATGCCGCCGAGCACCTGGTCGAACAGAATCAGGCCCACGTCGAAGTCACGGTCGAAGGTGAAGTTCTCCAGAAAGGCATCGTCTGGATTCTTGTCGCCCGAAGCCCAGCCACCACGGACGTGAACCTGTAGTGCATCACCCTGACTTCGGAACGTTGCTCGTGCAGCCACCCCGGCGGCTCGAACCTCAAGCTCCTGCCTCTCGTTGTAGCTGAGGCTCCTGTCCGTTCGTCCCAGCACACCCGCAGCTTCCACCGCCAGCTCCAGAGTCCATCCGGTGGCGCCGAGCGCTACGGGGAGGACGCCGAACCCATCAATGACCATCAAGTCAGAGCTGCGATCATCCGCCAGCTCGTCCTGGTGCCGATGAACGAGATAGACCCCTAGGCGACGTGCATCTGGGGGCCGATAGAGCACGGAGAGAATCGCCTGGGTCGCGATCTGGCCATCGGCTATCTGAGCCATGTCGTCGGCAAGCACCATGTCCGCAGCAGCCGTGAGATAGACATGCTCTCGCCCTGGAAACCCTTCCGCCTTTGCAAAGGGCCGAGTGGTTCCCCGGAGTCGCAAGACCCGATCGCCAAAGTCTGTACGACCAAACAACAGGTCCTGGTCCCCGTCGTTGGCCAACATCCCCAAGCCCCAGTGGGAGGTAACCAGGCCCGCCTCCAGCTGGCCCAGGTCGCTGTCCAGCCGAACTGCAAACCGTCGCGGCACGAAGCCATCTGGAGTGATCACAGCCCGCTTGTGTCGGTGTCGGTCGTCCACCTCGCCGGGAATGTCCCAGAGGTCACCGGCTAGCTGTCCGGTGAGCAGGTCCCACTCCGTGCCCAGACGAAAGCGTCCCTGTCGAACGGCCACTGCGACCCGAAAGCGTTGGTCCAAGACAGCCGCCTGGCCCAGCATGGTCCCCTCAGCATCCACCGGAAAATCAGACAAGAATGTGCCCTGAATCCGATAGTCGAGCGATAGGTCGAGCGAAGCCATCCCTGGCTGCTTGGGCCTCAGCTCAAAGCGCTGGTCCGCGAGCGCCGTGGACGAGAGCAGTAGGGAACCGGAGAGGGCCGCCATCAGGCCCCACAAACGCAGAGACCACATAGTCACTCCCCCCCCTCAACAACGTTGGATGGCGCACTGGTAGACGCCTGGAAGTCGTCCACACTCGTGCCACTGGGTGGAGGGAGCTGGAAATAGTCGCAGTCTCCTGACTCGAGGCAGCGCTCATCGCTAATTACGCCGCCCCGTGTCTGAAGATAGTGGCCTGCCTGGTGCATGACGAACGACGTCATATCAAAGGCAGCAGCAGGATCCGGGAACTCGAAGCCGTGACTGCCATTGGGCGACACATAGGGGATGCGCATGCCCGACACACCCGACTCAGTCTCCACCTGAACCCGAAGGGGAACGCTCGACGGAGCTCCGGTCTCGTCTGTCCCCTCGTCCAAGTCATCGGGATCGAAGAGCAACGGCGCACCGGTCTCTGGGTGAGTCCAAGGCCCGTGTTCCTCAATCCCACGCACCACCTCGGTGTCGATGAGGAAGCGGTCGATGGACTTGCCATACCGCGGGTCATCGCCATGGAGGGGCCAGAGGCCCGCAGCGCGGCCCAGGGCGATCTCGGTGGCCACCGGGACGATGTCGTCCCCCACAGTGGGAACAATCAAGACGTTGCGAGCCTCTCCGCCCAGCTCCTCGAAGGGCCGCTGGAAGTAGTGGGGCGCATAGGCAACGGGATCGCCGGGCTCAGTGGCCATGGCCAATGCGCCAACGACACGACGCAGCCGGGGCGTGCCTCGCTGGTGGGCCATCCCGGCAGTCCCGGCGATCAACGGGGAGCCCGCACGCATCGTCACACCCTCGTGCACCACGTCGGACTCAAAGCTGTCCAGGACCACCACGACTTCCCCCGCAGCGTCATAGACGGTCACCACAACGGGGTCCCCCAGACCTTCGTTGCCCTCGATCTCGTAGGCAACACCGTCAATGGGGCCGGTCGTAGGCATGCCCGTGGCGATGGCTTTCTCGCCCGGGTCCATCGCGTCAGCGGCGACAGCTAGACGGAATCGTCCGTCATCTGGAATACCCACCTCTCGCATCTCACCATTGCTTTGGTTCATAACCCGAACGGTGCCCCCAATGGGGATGGAGTCCAGGGTCGCCACGTGCAGTTCCCTCATCTTGCGCGCAGAGTTCACATACTGAACAACGCGAAGACGGCCATCGTCCTCGGGCATGCCCAGGAACATGGGCCCGAACAGCCGACCCGGAACGGCCTCCACGGCCCCACTGATCACCGTCCGCCAGCCAGCATCGATGAGGCCCGCTCCTGCGACCACAGGAATGGCCGCCGAGAATCTCGGCTCAACGGCGACGGCCACCGCCGAGTTGATCCCGCCGAGAGAGCCCCCCATCAGCACGAACTCGGCGTCCGGACCGCCCAAGTCCGGCGTACCGTTGCCGTCCCAGTCGCAGCCGACCTCGTTTTGACCGCCACCATCCACGTCGATGCCCCAGGAGTCCACGCCACACTGGTCCAGGCTGCGGATCATTTGCATCCAATCCAGGGCCGCCTGACGAACCATGTCGCGCATGTGGAAGGGGTCCGCCACCCACATGTCCGCACCCGAGTCGGGATCGCCGTCGTTGTCCACATCGGCCTGCCGCGAATCCCCTAAATGTTCCAGAAAGCCCAGCAGGCCGGCGGCTTCCAGGACGGGCGTGAACAGTTCTTCGTCATCCTGGCCCAGGGACACGCCATGCCCCGGGAAGTCCATGGAACAAGCAGCCAGGCCCACCTTGGCCATCGCCCAAGAAAAGATCAGGAACTCGACCCGAGACGAACCGTAGCCGTGCCCGTAGATGGCCACATCGAACGGTTGCTGATAGGTGTCCGTCTCTTTGGGAATCACGCAGGTGTAGGGAACCCGCTCCGGCTCGGCGAGCAACGTCCCTGACACGGGGTCCAGCTCCCATCGCTCGTCCGTCTTGTCGCGTCCACCGTCGTCGCGATCGAACAGCAAGTCCACCGTGTCAAAGGCCCCACCCACTAGGTGCGAGGTGTAGCTGAACCCCTCGAGCATGAACTCCTCGGAGGCCTCTGGAAACAGGCCCAGCGTGCCCAGAATGCCGATGACCCGGTCCACGGGCAGGGCATAGGTGTTCGTGACCCCCTCCAGCTCGTGCAGGACCGCCGGGGGGTAGAGCTCGGCTGGATACGCATCCTGCAGGAACGCGTAGGGGCCCTCTCCATAGAGTCCGAGTCGTATGTCCACGAGGTCGCCCGTCATGCGACCGGTCGTGTAAGTCCAGGCGTAGGCGACGTCGTCGATGCTCAAGTCCACCTGCGCGAGCAGTGCATCCACGGGTCGCAAGGCCTCGGTCTGGCGTAGGTGGTGGACCCAGTCCCACGGAGAGCGCACCGACTGCCCGTCCACCCCCACCAAGCGCTCGGTGAGAACCACGGCATAGGTGGTCTCCTCCCGAAGCGGCAGAGCCGGCCGAAAGATGAGCGTATCGGTCTCGCGCTCGTACCAAGTAAGAAGATCAGCACGAGGATCTCCCCCCAGTGGGTATACGTTGGGGCTGTCCAGCACCCCGTCGTAATCGGTGTCCTCGCCGGGGTCCATCACCCCATTGCCGTTGACGTCCTCCTCTTCGGTCTCCAGAAAGACAGAGGGGCTATTGGACCTCGGATCATTGGGGAAATACCGATCTGTCTGCCACAGATCGCCTGGGAACCGTCCGTGGCCAACATCCAAAAAGACCAACTCGCCATAGCCATCGGAGGACGGGTCCACGTCCACCAGAAAGAACGCGTCATCACTGAAGTCGCCATCGTCCTGATGTCGCGCCGCGATGTTGTCGAGGTCCAGAGGACTGTCAAAGCGCACCGAGATGGGGGTAAAGACACCAAAGCCAGTCATCTCGTTGATCTTGGCGCGGGCCTCTCGCTCCAGCTCAGTGACCGCATCAGCGGCGAAGTTCATGCGCAAGCCCGTCGGCGACGTCGGGTCCACTCGAAGTCCCAGGTCGTTGGGAAACGGAAGCTCGGGAATGGGCTCTGCGTCCCAGTCCACGACAACCGCCGGGCCAGCCCCAAAGGGAGTCGCACGTAAGCCCTCCGGCCCGTCCGAACACGCAGACAGAACAGCCACGCAGCTGAGCAAAGACACCAAAAGACGAGTCATCAGGTTCCTCCGATGGAGTGCGAGAGAATACACCGTCCAGCGGAGAGCCCAGGCCGGACTGTCAGCCCGGAGTGGGTTGCTCGCCGAGCGCCTCGAGAATGTGACGACTGACCCCCAGAGCCATGAGGACACGATTGGCTACGTTGCGTACCGACTGGTCCAGGTCGAGCGAACCGTCGTTGCGGTACTCCGGCTGGTGGGCATCGATGAGCGACACACTCTTCGAGCCCAGGTTCGCCTTGAGCAGCTCGACGCTGGGTTGCACGTGATCAATGTAGAACTGGTATCGCCGCTCCAGCATCTCGGGTGTGTCGTCGCTTCGCTGGCGTCCCAACGCACGATTCTGCATCTCTGTCTTCGACACCGACAGGTGAATGACCTTGATGATTGGGATGTGGAGTCGTTCAGACAGGGCCAGCACATGCCGTGCTGCCGCCTCAGTACGCGGATAGCCATCGAGGATGATCACGGCCTCGTGTTGCGAGGCGCGCTCCGCAATGACTCCCTCGATGATGTGCTCGGACCAGGCATCGGGAACAAGCAGACCTGCCGTCACGCAGTACTCTAACCAGTCCAGCTGCGAAGGCTCTGTACCAAAGCGATCCAGCAGCTCGACCTCGTAGGATCTCGCCTTGGTCACCACCGATGCGTCGTTGTGGTCAGGATCGAAGATCAGGTGCTCGGGCCAGATGTTGAAGGTCTCACCGAGACGTTCGCGGAACTCCGCGTCGCTGCGCGCTCGCTCCACCGTGCTGCGCAGGGCATCACCCATGGAGATGTGGTCTTCCCGCGGCAGCTGAAGTGTCTTGCGAAGCGCGCTCGCGATCGCACCCTTCCCACAGGAGCTGGGGCCCGAGAGGATGATGATCCCGCGACCTCTCGCGCGAACGGCAGTGACTAGGCCTAGGGCCGCTGATGGACGCGAAGGGGCGGGTTCAATGTACTTCAAGCTGGACTCCTGAAAGCTCAATGATTCTAACCAATCCTGCACCGGTTCTGCCTCAGCCCTCGCTGAGTTCGCTCGCTCCACTCGTTCTTTGAAGACCGGAGCGCCTGTCACCGACCCATCCTTCGTTTCCCTTCAGCCTCGAACTGAAGGAGGTTGTCCGGGAGCGTCTTACCAGTAACCAGGTTCGAGGCAGCCCTGGGCAGCCGGCCTCCGGGGTCACTGGCGACTCGGTAAATCATGCGACTCCGGCCAGGGCTCAGGGGAACAATCTCCCAGGAACCATAGTTCACGGGGGGCAGCACCGCCGACGCGTGCTCCGCCAACACCGCATCCCGTTGCGCAGGATACAAGTTGGGGTCGATACCTTGCCAGGTCTGTAGGTGGTGACCCTTCACTCCACCTACATTCCGGTGAATGAAAGCGCGACAGAACCAATACCGGTCAGCCGCAAGCGTCCAGGCGGGGCTGTCCAGCAACTGAAAGAAGTCGATCTGATTGCCCTCTTTGTGGAGCACCACCGAGTGGGTCAAGGGGATGTCCCGGGACAGCCCTGCGTGGCTGGCGATGTCGATCACCGCTTCAAAAAGGATGGTGCTGTCCACATCGACGTCCTTGACGCCCTTGAACACCCAGTTGACCAAGCCCGGGACCCGGCGACGATAGATGTCCACGCCCCCGCGACCATCCAGTTGATGGACAACCCACCCGTCGTCGGCATGAAGCGCGGCCAGAACCGCCTTAGGCCCAGGGTCCTGAACCGATGTCTCAGCGCGTGCACTGCCCGGAGCCCAGCTGGCGAACGACAGAAGCAGGGCTCCGAGAAGCGGGAGACGAGCCCATGCCGAAAAACCTCTACTGTCGGCAGCATCTGGGGAGAGCCAACTGGCCATGATCTCGATGGACACCTCCGAGACCTGGGATATTCAACGCGTAGAAGTCGATGTCAAGCCCCAGGCCTCGCTGCAGCCGCTACACTTGCGGTCCCGTGCGCATCCTGCTGGTACATCCTGCTGATTTTCCCGACCCCAGTCGTCCTGCACCACTGCTGCCCCCGAACCAGGCCCCACCACTGGGGCTGGCCTACATCGCGGCCTTTCTGCGCGAGGGCGGACACCACGTGGCCATCCACGACATGTGCCACACGAAGTTGGACCGTCGAGAGTTCCTGGCGCGGGTTCGTGAGCACGCACCCGATGTGCTGGGAATGGGCCTCTACACCGTCACTGTCCCCGTGGCCCGGGAGATCGCGCAACTCATCCGTACGGAACATCCCCAATGTCAGATTGTCGTCGGTGGCCCTCACCCGGCCGGCGCTCCGGAGGAGTGCGCGAGAGACCCCCAGTTCGACTTCGCTGTCGCCGGTGAGGGCGAACACACGATGCTGGAGTTGTGTGACGCCCTAGAGACCGGTGCCGACGTAAGCCAGGTCCCAGGCCTCTGGTACAGCGAAGATGCGCGAGACCCCACCTCTCCCATTGTTCAGACTCGCACGCGCGGCTGGATCGAGAATCTCGATCTTCTCCCCTGGCCAGCCCGAGACCTGCTGCCGCCCCTCGACTCCTACAAGATGACGATGTTCCAGTACCGGAACTGGCCCGCCTCCACCATCTACACAAGTCGCGGCTGTCCCTACTCCTGCATCTTTTGTGAGCGGCGTGAGATTCTGGGCAACAAGTTCCGAGTGCACTCTGCGAAGTACGTTGTGGACGAGATCGAACACTTGCAGCGGGACTACGGGATTCAAGAGATCTTCTTCTACGACGACACGTTCACCCTGGACGCTCGCAGGGTCCACGCCATCTGTGACGAGATCCTCCGGCGGCAGATCCGCATCTCGTGGAACATCAGCACGCACGTGAACACGGTGAGTCGCGAGCTCCTGCACACCATGAAGAAAGCCGGGTGCTGGCAGATCGCCTATGGCATCGAGACCGGTGACCCCGAGGTGATGAAGGCCATCATGAAGGGGACGGACCCGGACACCGTACGCGAGCGCATCGCTTGGACTACGGAGGCGGGCATCGAGGCCAAGGGCCTGTTCATGATCGGCCATCCCACAGACACAGCGGAGTCCATCGACCGCACCATCGAGTTCGCCCGCTCCCTCCCAATCATGTCGGCGAACTTCAAGATCACGACACCATTCGTGGGCACGCCTTTGCGCGAAATGGCCACGGACTATGGGGAGCTCAACGCCGAGGACTACCGCAACTTCATGGGCGATCCTAGCGAGGTGGTCTTCGTGCCCAATGGACTGACCCGCGAGTATCTATTGGGAGTCCAACGCCGCGCCTACGCGCGCTTCTACAGCCAACCCTCAAGACTCGCGCGCATCGCAGCCACCATGGCTGGCACACGCAACCTGGGAAAGTGGGTGCTAGGCGGTCGAATCATGGCCCGCCTGCTCCGCCACCAGGCACAGGGGCCGAGGGAGGGCGTGCTGGCCCAGTTCATGGAGTTCGAACACTGAGATGGCGCGCATTCTCCTCACCGCGGCCCCTTGGACCTATCGGCAACTTCGCTTTGCCAATGGTCAGAGTCGACTCCGGAGCTTCGCGGGCACACATCTGTTCAAGAAGGAATCGACCATCAACGGCAAGATGCCGTTCTGGAGCCTCCTCTATCTAGCGTCGTGGCTTCGCCGAGAAGGACACGATGTCACGTATGTGGAGTCCTACGGCACCCCAATGGAAGCCTGGCTGCGCGAGATCGAGGTCTTTGACCCGGACATCATTGGGCTGAATGCGGTCACCTGCACCTGGGCGGCGACTCAGGACGCTCTCGCGGAGGTCAAGGCTCGCTGGCCGCACTGTCTCACGGTACTGGGAGGAGCCCACACGAACGTGGGCAAAGCGCAGGTCCTGATCGACTGCCCAGACCTGGACGTCGCTGTCTTTGGCGAAGGAGAACGCACGCTCTCAGAGATCACAGAGCGCTTTGTCAATGACAGCCGAGATTTCAGTGGTGTCGCTGGCTGCGCTTGGCGCAACAGTGCAGGTGAGGTTGTCCAAGAGGCAAAGCGAGCACTCATCGAGGATGTGGACGAGCTCCCCTTCCCTGCCCGCGACCTGATGCGTCAACCGGAGCACTACAACCCCCGCCTGAACATCTACAACCGCCAACACAACACGGTGATCTTTTCCGGTCGAGGCTGTCCCCTCACCTGCTCTTCTTGCCATCTACCCGCCATCGGCGCCCTCAAGTTCCGCATTCGCAGTCCAGAGCACGTCTTTGAGGAGATGGCCCTGTGTGAGGACGAATTGGGGATCACCGACTTTGGGTTCTATGACCACTTCGGAATCTTCTCGTCGAGCGAAGAGACCGCCCTGAAGTTCTGTGACCTGATCATCGAGAGTGGCCGGCAATGGACGTGGACCGTCACGTTCTGGTCCTACGACTTCACTGCCAGGCTGCTGGAGCGTATGAAGCGCGCAGGATGCTGGCGGATCGACACCGTCCTGATCTCCGGCGTAGACCACAACCTCCGCACGGCAACGATGGGCTCGCCGCTCACCGTCGAGACCTGTGAAGCCGGCGTTCATCGCATTCGAGAGGCCGGCATGCAGGTCGCTGCGCGTTTCTCCCTCGGCATCGACGGCGAGACGCCCGACGAGGCAAGAGAAACGATCGACTACGCCTGCCGACTGCCCCTGGAGTGGGCCTTCTTCACACCAGTCAACCCAGTGTACGGTTCACGACTCTGGCGTCAGCTCGACAAGAAGGAGCGCTTCGTTCACGACCAGCGCTCCATGAATATCTTCAACGTGTTCTACGAGCCCACGGGCATGACCCGGGAAGAGTTGAAGTCGCTTCAGGCGGAAGCCTATCGGCGCTTCTACGGCCGACCGAGCTTTGTAGCCAACAAGATTCGGACGCTGGCGGACCCCACAGCGGTCCGGCGCAACCTAACTGTGGCTTCTCATCTAAGCCGGCACCTCATGGGCATGTGAACGCTGGTACACTTCCGGCGGTCGCGCTGTACTGGAAGGCAGCCACGACCAGTCGATAATTACTCTGAGCAGGGAGGCCCTAGTGGCCAACGCCGCATCGGACGGGATCCCCTGCCTGGTCCCGGTTGAACTCGAACTGGCAGACGGCGCCAGTGCTCGTGGTTTCATCACGCGGCTCTCGCCGCTCATGGCCACTGTGAGTACCGATCCTAGCCTGGACGTGGGACAGGCCCTACGACTTCGCTTCCATCGCCCGACAGACGGCCAACCCGTCGATGTGGAGGGCAAGGTAAGCGCACTGGTCAGCGAGGGCGGACTATGGCGGGGGCGGCCGGCAGCGGTCGTGGAGTTGAGCCAAGCCGTCCAAGACGACTTTGCGTCCGACAGCTCCGACCTCCGAGTCCGCGTGCCCAGCCGAGAGCGACGAGGAGCTGAGCCTGCGCGACGGGCTTCCGACGTTCAGGGCGTGAGCATGGGCAAGACGTTCAAGGCGTCGGGGCTCGGTAGGCGACGTCGAGCGGGCCCGGCCACCTCGTCGTCCACACAAATCCCGCCCGTCACGGAGGCGCCGACGGATCCGGGCACCCCACCCCGAGATGGTCAAGCTGCCAAGGCTCCTCCGAGTACCCCAGCGCCGCGACCGAGTGCTGCGGACGCCGAGCTCCGAGAGCTCGCCTCCATCGATGTGAGTCATGACGTCCCGCAACTACAGCCCTCGGCTAGTGACGAGGCAAGCCCCGACGCAGAGGACGACTTCTTCGGGATCTTCGACGCAGAAGACGAGTCCGAGTCCGCCCCAGGCGTGGGCCCATCAGAGACCGCAGCCGCGGCGGAGGAGGACTGCGCTGAGAGCGTGCTCGCTACCACCTCCTACCCCGAAGGAATCGGCGGTATAAGCACATCTCCTCCCTCCGTGGTCCTAGGCCCAGGCCAGGTAGCTGCCGACGCCAAGCCTCCGATCCGGGAGGACGAGGACACACTTCGCTCCGGGACCACCACAGGAAACCGTCGGCCTCCGTGGGAATCAGGGCCTGCCGAACAGCAGGACCCTTCGATTCCCCGCCATGTGCGCATTTCGTCCCGGATCGAGGTCACCTTTTGGGCCCGAGGGCGCAGTAACTCGGCAATCGCTCAGAACTTCTCAAAGGAAGGGTTGTTCCTGTCCTTTGCCGGAGACCCCCCCATCCGGGGTGCCATCGTTCGAGTCGAGTTCCCGGTCGCCTGGGCCAGTGAGAAACTGCCGGTTCGTTTCAACGCCGAGGTGCGCTGGCACCGAAGCGATCAACCCAACCTTGCGACGCCGGAGGGCTTCGGAGTCCAGATTCTCACCTTCGAGAGCCCCAAAGATCAGGCTCGGTACGAACAATTGCTAGCCCTTCTACTCCAGGTCACACCCAACGAAACCGAACCACCTCCGGTGCGTTTCTACAACCCGAAGACACGCAACTGACGATCCCGCATCGCTCCGGCAGGACCCGAATCGATGAAGACCCAAGAAAACCAACCCACACTTCGATCTACCAACAAGCCAGCTGTTGCTTCGACGGCAAGCTCCCCACTGCGCGCAGTGTCGACAGTGGCCGAGTCGCTTCGACGCAGCCCCGGCGCTGAAGCTTCCCAGCCGGCCATCGACGAAGTTCAACAGAGCCTCGAGTGTCACCAGGTCGTCCTCTATCGCTTGGAGGGCGATGCCTTCTTGCTAGAGGCAGAAGCCCATGACGGAAGCAGCGAGCCTGCTAGCCAGCGAATCAGTCGACAAGACGGAATGGTGGCGGCAACCAACCCGCAAGAACTACGTCTGGTTCTTGAGGGAGCCACGGGCGAGCCCGTCGGCCTACTTCTCCTACAGACAGCAGGCTCCATGGGGCAGGAGCGATCGCTGCTGCTGGACGTGTTCGTCGAGTTGCTCTCGAACCACCTGTCTCGCCAGGCCGCGGACAGCACTCTGCTCCGCACCAGCGCACGGTTGGCGAGGCTCAATGACCTCACCCACAGGCTCAGCAAGCACAACGAGCTGCCGGCGCTGATCGAAGAAGCTACAAGCGGTCTTCGCGAGTTGATCGGGATCGGCGAGATCGCCGTCTACCTAATTGACGAAGGGGCTCCGGTCCTCGCTGCCAATCAGGGCAGCGGCTTCCCGTTTCCCAAGTCGATTCAGCTGACGATGACCGACGGCACGCCCGTCCTTGGCGAAGCGGGAGCGGCCCAGGTGATGGTTGGTGACGCGGTGCTCGGTGATCGAGAACTGATGGTCCAGTTGCTGCGCGGCAGCCAGGGCATCAACGGCGCTCTGCTGATCGGGATGGACGACAAGAACCTCGCCGCGGACCCGGAAGTTCGTAGCGGACTGTCTGCGCTGGCCAGCCACCTGGGCATCGCCATCCACAACACGATGCTCATTGAAGAGATCCGTCGTCAGGCAATCTACGACGACCTCACCGGCCTGGCCGGTCGACGACACTTCCTCGCTGAGCTCACCCGAGAGATCACCCGAGCCCGACGCGGCGGTGGGCCTCTGTCCCTTCTGATGGTGGACGCGGACCGGTTCAAGGATCTCAATGACACCTACGGCCATCCCGCAGGAGACGCCGCGCTGGTTGCGATGGCGAGGGCGCTGGTGGATGGCACACGGAGCATCGACATTGTGGGCCGACTAGGTGGAGAGGAGATGGGAGTGGTCCTACCGGGGGCAACCGCTGACCTGGCTAGCCTGGTAGCTGAGCGAATTCGAAGCTCCATCCAAGCCCTGCAGATCCCCTGGAGCGGCGGCACACTGAGCTTGACCGTCAGCATC
>MDTE01168179.1_pt1 | contig 15444 bp, 14 predicted proteins | sample 811231 | NCBI WGS metagenome assembly MDTE01 (sample SAMN05326651, study PRJNA326480) | marine metagenome | isolation source: seawater | place: Indian Ocean: Red Sea | collected 2010 | reverse complement strand
CGACATGACTTTAAAGAAGGTAAATCAAGATATGAACCAACGACTGATGAACATCACAACCATCTAATAGATATCAATACGGGTGATATAGTTGAATTTGTAGATAAAGACGTTGAAGATTTGCAAAGAAAAATTGCACAGAAACTAGGCTACAAATTAGTAGATCATAAATTAGAATTATACGGTTCAAAATTAAAAAAAAATTAAAACCTTGAAAAAAAATTTTTTTATTAAAACTTTCGGTTGTCAAATGAATGAATATGATAGCAATCGTATTTCAGATTTAATTAAAACAGTGGGTTATAAAAAATCAGAAACTATAGAAAATATTGACTGTTACGTTTTAAACACTTGTCACATTAGAGAAAAGGCTACCGAGAAGGTTTATCACGATATTGGTAGATTAAAAAAAAAATTTCGCAATAAAAATAAACCAGTAGTCTTAGTCACTGGTTGTGTTGCACAAGCTGAAAACGAAGAAATGCTTAAAAGGGAGAGATATATTGATGCTGTAGTGGGACCGCAATCTTACCAGAACATTCCAAAGATTTTAGAGGATATTGATAAAAAAAAAACTAGATTAAATTTTACAGACTTTGATGTCATAGAAAAATTTGACAGTTTAAATGCATTGGAGAACAATCGATCTAAAACCTCATCTTTCATAACTATACAAGAAGGTTGTGATAAATTTTGTAACTTTTGTGTAGTTCCATATACGAGAGGAGCTGAATACTCCAGGTCAGTAAATGAAATTTTAATTGAGGCTAAAAAATTAACCTTAAACGGTGTAAAGGAAATTGTTCTATTGGGTCAAAATGTTAATGCATATAATTTTATTGAAAAAAATAAAAGTTTTAGGCTTTCACATCTAATAAAAGAACTGGATAAAATAAATGATTTAAAAAGAATTCGTTACACCACGTCACACCCTAACGATATGACAAGTGACCTAATTGATTGTTATAAAAACACAACTAAACTTATGCCTTTTCTCCATTTACCTGCTCAAAGTGGATCAAATAAAATTTTAAAAAAAATGAATCGTAAATATACAAAAGAAAAGTATTTATCAGTAATATACGAAATGAGGAGAATATTGCCAAAAATAGAATTTTCAAGTGATTTTATAGTTGGATACCCAGGAGAAGAAGATAAGGATTTTGATGATACAATTGATTTAGTTGAAAAAGTAAAATTTATTAATTCATTTTCTTTTATTTATAATAAAAGACCAGGTACTCCAGCTTCAGATTTACAGCCTGTTAATGAAAAAGTTCAAAAAAAAAGGTTACTAATTCTCCAAAACTTGCTTCAGGAAATTCAATTTAAAAAAAACAAGAACAGAGTAGGAAAATTTAAAAAGGTATTAGTTGAAAACAAAATGAAAAATCAAAGTAAATTTTTTGGAAGAACTATAGAATTAACCCCTGTGGTTTTTGATGCAACCGAGCTAGATGTAGGAAAAGTTGTAAATATTGAAATAACAAATTGTAACAAAAATACCTTGTTTGGCTTCAAAACAAAATCTGAAAATGAGGTAGCAGCGTAATGCTCGAGGCAAAAAATTTAGAAAAACAAATTCATATAAAAAAAATTGATAATAACACTTTAAATATAAGAATTTTTGACAATAAACTACTAATGGCAGTTGTTGGAGAATTTAATAACAACTTAACCGAAATAGAAAAACTTACTGGTACTAAGCTTTTTTTTAGAGGCAATTCCATTTTGGCCAAGGGTGAACAGCATTCAATCAATGAGGTTTCGGAAACACTGAAATACCTAGTTAATAAATTTCTTATTACTAATTCAATTGAAAGTAGTGATATAATTTATTCAATTAAAAATAATATGTCAGATATAAAAGAAAAAGATAAAAGTAATGTAAGACCATTGGGACAAATAATAAAGACTCCTAGAAAGTCGGTTGTTCCAAGATCTAAAAAACAATCTGAATATCTGGATGCGCTGCTTAACGAAAATATAGTTATATCTTTAGGACCAGCTGGAACTGGAAAAAGTTATTTAGCAGTATCAGTAGCTGTAAAAATGTTAATGGAAAAAAAGGTAGAAAGAGTAATTTTATCTAGACCAGCTGTTGAGGCAGGTGAAAGATTAGGTTTTTTACCTGGTGACATGAAAGATAAAGTAGATCCTTACTTAAGACCACTTTATGATGCCTTATATGATTTGTTTGGTTTTGAAAAAATTCAAAAAAAAATCGAGTCAGGCGAAATTGAGATAGCACCATTAGCTTTTATGAGAGGTAGAACTTTAAAAAATTCTTTTGCAATATTAGACGAAGCACAGAATGCTTCAATGACACAAATTAAAATGTTTTTAACAAGAATAGGTGAAAATTCTAAACTAGTTGTGAATGGAGATCCTTCACAGATTGACTTAATAAATAAAAGTGAATCAGGATTATTAAAATCAAAAAAAATTTTACAAGATGTAAAAGAAGTAAAATTTATTGAATTTGACGATAAAGACGTTGCTAGGCATCCTTTAGTTGCAAAAATTGTAAAAGCTTATCAAAAAAAAACTGATGATAAAAGTTGATGTTCTTATCCAAGAAAAAAAATGGAAAAAATATATTTCAAATCCCTCAAGGTATTTAAAAAAAGAAGCTAATAAAATAAAAAATTTAATACCAAAAGTAAAAAATAAGAAAGTTTCTTTTTCAGTTTTATTAACTGGTAATGAAAATATTAAAAAATTAAATAAACAATTTAGAAATAAAAATAAAACAACCGACGTTTTATCTTTCCCATTTTATAATCCAGCACAATTAAAAAAAACAATAAGAAATAAAAAAAATGTTTATTTAGGAGATGTAATTATTAATTTTTATAAAATCAAAAATTCTAGTAAGAAAAAAAATATTAAAGCTCAATTTAATAAACTTTGGATACACGGATTGTTACATTTAATGGGATATAGACACACCAAAATTAAAGATTTTCATACAATGGACAAATTAGAAAATAAAATCTTAGTAAAGTTAAAGCATTAAAATGATAAATTTTTTTAATAAAAGATTTTTTATTTTATTTGTATTTCCTCTTATTATTGGTGGGCTTTCTGTTTTGAGTTTTCAGCCGTATAATTTTTTTTTTATAAATTTTCTACTGTTGCCTACATTATTTTGGTTAATAATTTATGTGAAGAAGAAATCTAAAAGTATTTATAGAAAAAAACCATTTGTTAAAAATTTATTTTACCTAGGAACTTCTTATGGTTTTGGTTTTTTTCTATTTGGGCTTTATTGGATAGTTTATTCAATGACTTTTGATGATGCTTTTAGAGTATTTATACCTTTTGGATTGTTTTTAATACCACTATTTTTATCTTTATTTTTTTCAGTTCCAATAATTTTATCTGGATATTTTTTAAATGAAAAAATATCATCAATCTTTTTAATTAGCCTTTTATTTGGTGGTGCAGATTTTCTTAGAAGCTTTATTTTAACTGGTTTTCCTTGGAATCTTTGGCTTTACAGCTTATCCGGTGATTTGGAAAGTTTACAAATAATAAATAGTATTGGTTTTTTCTCATCAAACTTAATATTAATAACTTTTTTCTTTTCACCTGCTGTAATTTTTTTTAAGAATTCAAAAAAATATTTATTATTGGCTTTTTTAATAATTTTATTTTTTTCGAATTACATATATGGCTCATTTAAAATTAATACTAATCAAGAGAAAATTCATATAAATAATAAGACGATCAACTTCAAAATAGTAACTGGTGATTTTAAATTATCCGAATTTAAATATCCTTTGGAAATATCCTCAAAATTAATAAAACTTAGTGAACCAGAAAAAGATAAAAAAACTATTTTTATATGGCCAGAGGGGACTTTCGGATCAGAAGATTTTTTATATATAAAAAAAAACTCTAAGATTAAAAACTTATTTCAAAAAAACTTTTCGAAAAATCATTTAATAATACTTGGCGCAAATATGAAAAAAAAAAATGAAGAATATTTTAATAGTATGCTGGTAGTGGACAATAATTTAAACATTGTTTCACGATATGATAAAAAAAAACTAGTTCCCTTTGGTGAATTTCTGCCTTTTGAAAATTTTCTTGAAAAGTTCGGTTTGAAAAAGATAACACCTGGCTATTCTTCTTTTACTAGTGGTAAAGGCGAGTCCATATTAGAATTTAAATTTCATGGCGATATAATTAGATTTTTTCCTTTTATTTGTTACGAGATAATATTTCCTAACTTAATAGAAAAAGACTTAAACGAATTCAATTTTTTGATTAATATATCTGAAGATGCTTGGTTCGGAGAGAGTATTGGTCCATACCAACACTTTTCAAAGTCAATATTTAGATCGATAGAGTCTGGAAAATACCTAATTAGATCTGCAAATATGGGCAAAAGTGTTTTTATTGATCCAAATGGAAGAGTCATTAAAGCCTTAGAAAGCATTGAAGCTGGCAATATTGAGCTTGAAATCCCCTTGAACAAGGCACAAGAAAAACAATACAAAAAAAGTTTGATATTTTTATTTGTTTTATTTACATATGTTATTACGTATTTCATATTACGGAGATTTAAAATTTAATGAACTTAAATAATTATTTTTTTACAAGCGAGTCTGTTTCTGAGGGACACCCAGATAAAGTTTGCGATCGTGTTTCAGATATGGTTGTAGACAGTTTTATTTCAAAAGAACCTCAATCAAGAGTAGCTTGTGAAACTCTTACCACAACAAACAAAGTAATTTTGGCAGGTGAAGTTAGAGGCCCTGAAATTAAAAAAGATGAGTTGACAGAAAAAGTTCGTAGATGCATCAAAGATATAGGTTATGAGCAAAAAGGCTTTCACTGGAAAAATTGCGATATTGATATCAATCTTCATTCCCAGTCTACAGATATAGCCATGGGGGTTGACTCAAAAGGCAATAAAGATGAGGGCGCAGGAGATCAGGGAATAATGTTTGGTTATGCGTGTGATGAAACTGAGGTTTTAATGCCAGCTCCAATTTATTATTCACATAAAATTTTAGAGATGATGGCCCTGGATAGAAAAAAAGGAATAGCTGACAAGTTAGAGCCAGATTCAAAAAGTCAGATTACAATGAAATATGAAAATGGAAGACCGGTCAAGGTCACATCTGTTGTGATCTCAACCCAGCACTCCCCAACAGTCAATCAATCCCAGGTTAAAGAAATTGTCAGACCATATTTAGAAAAAGCTATCCCACAATCTTTGATTAAAGACTTAAAAGATGATGAATTCTATGTAAATCCAACTGGCCAGTTTATAATTGGTGGGCCAGACGGAGACACTGGTCTAACTGGAAGAAAAATTATTGTAGATACATACGGGGGAGCAGCTCCTCACGGAGGGGGTGCTTTTTCAGGTAAAGACCCAAGCAAAGTGGATAGGTCAGCAGCCTATGCAGCAAGATACGTTGCAAAAAACATTGTGGCATCCAAAGTTGCTAGCAAATGTTTGATTCAATTATCTTATGCAATTGGGGTTTCTAAACCTTTGTCAATTTTTGTAAATCTTTTTGATGGTGATGAAGCCAAAGCAAAACATATTCAAAAATTGATAAAAGAAAACTTTGACTTAAGTCCTAGGGGGATAAGGGAAATGTTGTCTTTGAACAAGCCAATATATGAGTGTACAGCTGCCTACGGCCATTTTGGTAGAAAACCTGGTGCTAATGGTAGTTTTTCGTGGGAAAAAACTGACAAAACAATGGTTTTTAATAAGTAATTCTTGAAAAAAGCGAAAATATAAACTAAATAATAATTACATTACCTGATTTACAAAATGGGCTTTTGCCCATTTTTTTTTTAGGCGAAAAGAAACTTATGCTGAATAGAGGTATAGACAAACAAGAACTTTTAAGAGTGGTAGACTCTGTTGCCAATGAAAAGTCCATTGATAAAGAGCTCATTCTGACTTCTATGGAAACTGCAATACAAAGAGCAGCTTACAGTAAATTTGGATCAGAAAACGAAATTAAGGCAGAGATAGATAGAAAAAGTGGAAATATTAAAATTCAAAAAGTTCTTACAATAGTTGAAAAAGTTGATGATACTGCAAGAGAGATATCTCTAAAGGACGCCAAATCCTTAAAAGAGACAAGTGACACTCTTAAAGTAGGAGATAAAATATACGAAGAACTTCCCCAAGTAGATTTCGGAAGAATAGCTGCTCAAAGTGCTAAACAAGTTATATCTCAACGTGTTAGAGAAGCAGAAAAGAACAGACAGTACGAAGACTTCAAGGATAAAAAAGGACAGATTTTAAGCGGAGTTATTAAAAGACAGGAGTATAGCAATGTAATAATTGATCTAGGAAGAGCCGAGGGATTCATTAGAAAAGAAGAGCTGATTCAAAGAGAAATACTAAAAAACGGTGATAGAGTTAAAGCTTATTGCTATGATGTAAAACAGGATGCAAAAGCTCATCAAATCTTTTTATCAAGAGCGCATCCACAATTTCTTGCAAGATTATTTTTTCAAGAGGTCCCAGAGATCTACGAAGGAACTATTGAAATCAAATCAGTTTCAAGAGACCCGGGTAGCAGAGCCAAAATTTTAGTTTATTCGAAAGACTCGTCTTTAGACCCAGTTGGGGCGTGCGTGGGCATGAGAGGAAGTAGAGTACAAAGTGTGGTTAATGAGCTGCACGGAGAAAAAATAGACATAATAAAATGGACAGAGGATTTACCAACTTTAGTTGCTGAGTCATTATCGCCGGCAGAAATTCAAAAAGTTTTAATAGATGAACAAAACAAAAGAATTGAGGTTATTCTTACTGAAGAAAATCTTAGTAAAGCTATTGGAAGAAGAGGTCAAAATGTGAGATTGGCATCAAAATTAATAGGATATGAGATCGATATTTTAACTGACAAAGAAGACTCAGAAAGAAGACAAATTGAATTTAAAGAGAGAACAGATAACCTTATAAAAAATTTGGAAGTAGATGAGACTTTAGCCCAGTTGCTTGTATCAGAAAACTTTTTAAGTATAGAGGAAATTTCACAGACGAAACCAGAGGATATTCATAAAATAGATGGCATAGATGAATCAACGGCTGAAGAGTTAATATCAAGGGCTGCTGAAAGTCTTAAAAAGGAGAAAGTTGAAATAACAAAAAAATTAAAAGATTTAGGAGTCGAAGATACTCTTGTTAATTTGGATGGAATGACACAAGGAATGCTTGTTGTTTTGGGAGAAAAAAACATCAAAAAGTTAAATGATTTTGCCGATTTATCATCAGACGAACTAATCGGCGGGTTTGACGAAATTAAAGGTAAAAGAATTAAGATTAATGGTTATCTAGAAGATTTTGCCCTTTCTAGAGAAGAGGCAGATAATCTAATAATGTCTGCTAGAAAGATTGTGTTTGGAGAATAATTAGAATGGAGAAAGATAAAAATAAAAAAAGAACACTGACAATATCGGGAGGCTTTGGAAAGAAAATATCTCCACCACAAACATTTACGAAATCAGAAAAAAAGCCTTTCAATATATATAAAAAAAAATCACAGGGAAATTTTTTAAAAAAGCCTAGTCAAGGTTTTTTAAAACCTACAGATAAGCCGAACAAAAAAAATTTTTCAAGGAAATATGCCGAGCAACAAGCAACAAAAAGATTTATTCATGCAAACACAAAAGATTTTACAAAAACAAAAACGAAAACCGGAGATAAAAATAAAAACCTTGACTCTAAAAGAGAGCTAAAGCTCACAATTTCTAGAGCTATGAATGTTGAAGAATTTGAAATAAAACAAAGAAGTTTGGCTTCAGTCAAAAGGGCAAGACAAAAAGAAAAAAAATCAAAAAAAGATGATGTTAAAAAAGAATTCAAAAAAGTAATTAGAGACGTAAATATTCCTAACAAAATAACTATTCAAGAACTTTCAAATAGAATGGCGGAGCAGTCTAGTGGAATAATTAAGTTTCTACTAAATATGGGAGTCCAATCTACTATTAATCATACGATAGATAAGGATACAGCTGAATATATAGTTAAAGAATTTGGACACAACCCTGTCTTGGAGAAAGCCCCAGCTGTTAGTCACGAAACAAATAATAAAGTAGATCAAAAAGATTTGAAACCGCGCCCACCCATTGTGACAGTGATGGGTCATGTTGATCATGGAAAAACATCTCTATTAGACGCATTAAGAAGCACAAACGTTGTTTCAGGTGAACATGGAGGTATAACTCAACACATTGGAGCCTATCAAGTTTCGAATGGTAAAGATAAATTAATTACTTTTATAGACACACCAGGACATGCCGCATTTACTGAAATGAGGGCAAGAGGGTCAAAAATAACTGACATCGTAGTTTTAGTAATAGCAGCAGATGATGGAGTTAAGCCTCAGACTGTAGAAGCTATTCAGCATTCAAAAGCTGCGAAAGTACCAGTCATTGTAGCAATTAATAAATGTGATTTACCCGGTTCAAATATTGAAAAAATAAAAAACGATTTAATGCGTTATGAATTAATCGCTGAAAGTTTAAGCGGAGATACTTTATTCGTTGAAGTTTCGGCAAAAACTAAAAAAAATCTAGATAAATTAAAAGAAAGTATTGTTCTTCAATCTGAACTTTTAGACTTGAAAGCTTCAAAAGCTGGTAATGCACGAGGAGTTGTGCTGGAAGCGAAAATTGACAAAGGCAAAGGACCGATAGCAACAATATTGGTCACCAATGGGGAACTAAAAAGAAGTGATTATTTTATTTGTGGAAATACTTTTGGAAAAATCAGGGCGATGATAGATCATAATGGCAACACAGTAAATAATGCTTTTCCTTCCACACCAGTTGAAATACTTGGATTAAATGAAAAGGCTCAAGCTGGTGATGAGTTTTCCGTTGTCGATAACGAAGAAGAAGCAAAGAAAATTAGTGATTTTAAAAAATCTGGTATTAGAGAAAGTAAAGTTTTCATTTCTCCAAATAAAACAAATATTTTTGACAAAGAAAATACAAAGAAAGAGCTCAACATTATATTAAAATCTGATGTTCAAGGATCTAACGAAGCGTTAAAGAACGCAATTGATAAAATGGAACATCCAGAAGTAAAACCTAAAATAATTTTATCTGATATAGGCATGATAAATGAAACAGATGTATCTCTTGCAAAAGCGTCAAATGCTATTATTATTGGATATAATATTAAACCAAATAGGGAAGCAAAAAAATCAGCTGAAACTCAGAAAGTAAGAATTGAGTTTTTTAACATAATTTATAAAGCAATAGAGTTTGTAGAGAATAATCTATCAGGATTATTAGAGCCAGAAAGAAAAGAAAAAATAGAAGGCATGGCTGAAATTCTTAAAATATTTAAACTATCAAAATCTGGCAAAGTTGCTGGATCAAAAGTTACTGAAGGTGAGATTAAAAATAACTCTAAAGCAAGAATTATAAGAGATGGTAAAGTAGTTCATGACGGAAGTATAACTAGTATATTCCGTGAAAAAAATGCAGTGAAAGAGGTTAAGAATGGACTTGAATGTGGAATTGCATTTAAAAATTTTGCGGATTTTAAAGAGAGAGATATAATTGAGTCATATTCAGTTGATGTAATTCAAAGGGAAATACATGATTAAAAATTCAGAATATTTAAGCCCAAATCATAGAAAATTAAGAGTTGGAGAGCTTATAAAGCAAAATCTTGGACAAATTTTTCTAAGAAATGAGGCTAAAATACCATCTTTTAATACGAATTTAATTACCATAACTGAGGTCAAAATGAGTTCGGATCTTAAATCAGCAAGAGCATATGTTATTCCCTTAGGAGGTAAAGAAATAGAAAAGACAGTTAACACCTTGACCGAGTTTTCTTATCTTGTTAGAAAGGCTTTATCAAAGAAGCTAGATATTAAATTTCTTCCTAGATTATATTTTGTTGGAGATAAGTCCTTCGATTATGCAGAAAAAATTGAGAAGTTAATAAAACAGAACAAAAGTACATGAAATCAAAAAAAGAGATAATAAGTTCATTGGCAATTCACAAAAAAGACGTGGGATCAGCAGTAGTTCAAATAGGTTTGTTAAGTGAAAAAATTAACAAGCTATCTGAGCACTTTAAAAGGTTCAAAAAAGACAAACACTCTTTTAGAGGATTGACAAAATCAGTAAACCAAAGAAAAAGATTGTTAAAGTATTTGAACAAAAATGACCCAAAAAGTTATAACGATATATTAAAAAAACTTAATTTAAGAAAGTAGATGTTTAAACAATATAAAGAAGAAATAGATTTTGCAGGAAAAAAATTAACTTTAGAAACAGGAAAAATTGCTCGCCAAGCAGATGGAGCAATAATTGCAACACTGGGTGAGACTATAGTTATTGCAACAGTTGTGGGTGCAAAAAAAGTAAATCCAGAGACAGATTATTTTCCTCTTTCAGTTAATTACCAGGAAAAGTATTATGCTGCGGGAAAAATCCCAGGAGGTTATTTTAAAAGAGAGGCAAGACCAACTGAGTCAGAAACTTTAATATCTAGATTGATTGATAGACCTATAAGGCCTTTATTTCCTGATGACTTTAGAAATGAAGTTCAAGTTTTACCAACAGTACTTTCATATGATAATGAAAATGAGGCTGACATATTATCAATAATTGCTTCTTCGGCAGCTTTATCTATTTCAGGATTACCCTTTAAAGGACCAGTAGGTGCATCAAGAGTTGGATACATAGAGGGAAAGTGTGTTTTGAATCCAAATAAAAAAGATATGGAAAACTCAAAATTAGATTTAGTTGTAGCCGGCACTAAAGATGCTGTACTGATGGTCGAGTCAGAAGCTTCAGGCCTAACAGAAAAGGAAATGTTAGATGCAGTTAAATTTGGTCATGAAGGATTTGTTCCAGTAATAAAAGGTATAGAGAAATTGGCAAAAAAATGTTCAAAAGAAAATTGGAAGCTTGAAAAGAAAAATTATAGCAAAGTTTATAAAAAAATTGAAAAAGAACTTACCAAAGACCTAGAAAAAGCATTCTCAGAAAAAGATAAAAAGAAGAGGTCTGAACTAATAAGTTTAGCAGGAGATAAATGTAAGACCATGTTCGAAGGTAACGAAGATTTTTTAGAACATGAGGTAATGTTACAGCTTAAAAATCTTGAGAAAGATATTGTTAGAACTAGAATTATAAAAAGTAAAAAACGAATAGATGGCAGAGGTTTATCAGATGTAAGACCGATTAAATGTGAAGTTGGAATCTTACCGAGAGTTCATGGTTCAGCCTTATTTACGAGAGGTGAAACTCAAGCTTTAGTAACAACAACTTTGGGAACTACAGATGACGAACAAAGAATTGAAAGTCTAGAGGGTCTTAGAAGGGAAAGATTTATGTTACATTATAATTTTCCACCGTTTTCCGTTGGAGAAACAGGAAGAATCGGAACAGGCAGAAGGGAAGTTGGACATGGAAAACTAGCTTGGAGAGCTCTAAACTCTTCTCTGCCTAAAAAAGAAAATTTTCCTTACACCTTAAGAATTGTATCTGAAATTACAGAATCCAATGGATCATCATCAATGGCGACAGTTTGTGGATCCTCTTTAGCATTAATGGATGCAGCAGTTCCTATTGCTGAACCAGTAGCTGGGATAGCTATGGGACTAATTAAAGAAAAAGAAAAATTTTCTATATTATCCGACATTTTAGGAGATGAGGACCATCTAGGCGATATGGATTTTAAAGTTGCAGGAACAAAGGATGGCATTACGTCCTTACAAATGGATATAAAAATCACCGGGATAACTTTTGAAATTATGGAACAGGCTTTAGCCCAAGCAAAAGAAGGAAGAGTTCATATTTTAAATGAAATGAATAAAACAATTAAATCTTCAAGAAAAGAAGTAGGAAAACATACTCCAAAGATGGAAACAGTAAAAGTTGATAAAAAAGATATAGCTACCGTTATAGGCAAAGGAGGTGCTACTATAAGAGAGATAGTAGAGAAGTCAGGTGCGAAAGTAGATGTAAAGGATACAGGAGAAGTTACGATAGCAGCAGCTAACGACGAAACTAGAAAAATCGCACTTAAAATGATCAGGGATCTAGTTGCCAAACCAGAAGTTGGAAAAGTTTATAAAGGCAAGGTTGTAAAAATAATGGAGTTCGGAGCCTTTGTAAATTTTTTAGGAAAGCAAGATGGTCTTGTACATATTTCCCAATTGGCAACTAAAAGAGTCGAAAAAGTTACCGATGTAGTTAAAGAAGGAGATGAGGTTTCAGTTAAAGTAATAGGTTTTGATAGAGGAAAAGTTAAACTTTCTATAAAAGAAGCGGTTTAAATTTTATATTCAAAATTTTGACTTTCTTCGTTTACCCGAAGTTCTTTCGCTCCATTTCGCAAGTGAAAATTTCTAGCCATATCAGTCAAAGGTGATAAAGTTATCAGCCTATTTAAGTGATTTGATTTTTTAATTTTTTTAAAAGCTTCCTTAACAATTAATTTTCCACCACCTTTTTTTTTGGACCAAACTGTGTAAGCAATTGCTATTTTTCCAATATTTTTATCTCTTCGAGACGCGCTTTGTAAATGAGCATCTTGTGTCATTAAGTCGAATTCATTAATTGTTTTCGGAATTTCATTTGTAAATCCAAAACACATTATAGCACATATTTCCTTTTTATATTTAACACCAAAAATTTTACGTCCATAAGTGGTTCTGAACTTTACATCTAGTTCAGGTCTAATTGGATCTTCATTAGTATTGCAAGTTTCAAGTTCAATCAGCTCAGCTCCTTTTATCCAATCAAAAAAGTTATCCAATTTTTCCTTAACAGCTTTATTAAATTTTTTCATTTTATCACCAACATAATTTTAATTTTTTTGATTTTTTTTTAAAATGTAAAAAATGCATAACAGCTATATTTAATATAATATGGTTAAAGTTTATGAGATATCTTTAGGATTTGGCATTCCCACTTTATTATAACCTGCATCAACATAATGGATTTCTCCAGTCACACCAGCCGCGAGGTCGCTTAACAAATATAAAGCAGATTTACCGACATCATCTATGTCTACATTTCTTTTTAATAATGAGTGGTCTGAGCTCCATTTATACAAAAATTTTGCATCACCAATGGCTGAAGCTGCTAAAGTTTTGATTGGACCGGCACTAATAGCATTTACTCTTATTCCTTTTGCACCCAAATCCTTAGCTATGTATTTTACACTCGATTCTAAAGCTGCTTTACAAACTCCCATAACGTTGTAGTTAGGTATCAACTTAGTAGATTCGTATGTTAAAGTTAACATACTTGAGCCACTCCCCATAATTTGTGAGGCTTCTTTTGCTATTTCTGTGAATGAAAAACAGGAAATCAACATACTTTTTATAAAATTATCTCTAGAAGTTTTTATATATTCTCCTGATAGCTCATTTTTATCTGAAAACGCAATGGCATGAACTACAAAATCAAGTTGACCCCACTTACTTTTAATATCCTGAAATGTTTTAACAATATCATCTTTGTTTTCTACATTACAATTTAATAGGAACTCTGATTTTACGGATTTGGCTAAGGGTGTTACTCTTTTTTTCAAAGCATCCCCTAAATAAGTAAAAGCTAACTCAGCACCATTTTCTGCAAGTCTCTTGGCTATGCCCCACGCAATAGATCTCTCATTGGCCACACCCATTATTATACCTTTTTTACCCTTAAGTAAGCTCATTATTATACCTTCTCAAAAACTAAAGTTGCGTTAGTTCCACCAAAACCAAAACTATTCGACATAACAGAATTTAAAGTTACATTATTCTCAACCTTGTAAACTATTGGAAATTTTTTTGCCTCATCGTCAATTTCGTTAACATTTGCTGATGCTGCAATAAAATTATTCTTCATCATTATTAAAGAGTAGATAGCTTCATGAACTGAAGCAGCACCGAGAGGATGACCAGATAAGGATTTTGTAGAACTAATTTTTGGAATTTTGTCCTTAAAAGCGCCCTCAATAGCTTTTAATTCTGTTATATCGCCAACAGGAGTTGATGTTCCATGTGCATTGATATAATCAATTTTATTTCTAGTTGTTTTTAAAGCTAAGTTCATACACCTAGTAGCCCCTTCACCTGATGGCGCAACCATATCAAATCCGTCGGAAGTAGCTCCGTAGCCTGTCAATTCCGCGTAGATTTTTGCGCCCCTAGCCTTTGCGTAATCCATCTCTTCTAAAACCAAAACTCCTGCTCCTCCAGCAATAACAAAACCATCCCTTGTTTTATCATATGGTCTCGAAGCACCTTTTGGTGAGTCATTATACTTTGAAGAAAGAGCAGTCATAGCATCGAACATTGCCGTCATTGCAAAGTGCAGTTCATCACTTCCTCCTGCAAAAATAATTTTCTGTTTTCCAAACTGTATAAGCTCCATGGCATTACCAATACAATGTCCGCTTGTAGCACATGCAGAACTTATAGTATAATTTACTCCTTTAATTTTAAATGGTACTGCTAAGGTTGCCGAAGCTGTACTAGCCATCGTTCTAGGAACAATAAATGGACCCATTTTTTTTGGATTTTTCTCTCTTGTTTTGTCTGCTGCTAAAATAACATTTTCTATTGATGGACCACCTGAACCCATTACCATTCCAGTTGAAACATTACTAATTTCATTTTCTTTTAAACCAGAATCCTTAATAGCTTCTTTCATTGCAACGTAGTTATAAGCCGAACCATTACCCATAAATCTCAGTGCTTTTCGGTCGACATGATCACTAAGCTTTATGTTAGGTTTTCCATGTATATTACTCTTTAAATTATGTTCTTTATATTCTTCAGCAAACGAAATTCCAGATTTAGTATTCAAAAGAGATTCGTAAACTTCTTGCTGGTTATTCCCTAAACACGAAACAATTCCAATACCAGTAACAACTACCCTTTTCATTATTTATAAACTCCTACCTTTAGATTTTCTGCTGTATATATTTTTTTTCCATCAGCCTTTAAAATTCCATCAGCAAACCCAACAGTTCCACCCTCTGTCTTTAAAACTTTTTTCATATCAATCTCATAACTAGCTAATTTGACATTTTTAAGAACTTCACCAGTAAATCTAACAGAATTCACACCTAAAGCACGTCCTTTACCAGGTTCTCCAATCCATCCTAAAAAAAATCCAACTAATTGCCACATCGCATCTAATCCGAGACATCCCGGCATTACTGGATCTCCTTTAAAGTGACAGTCAAAGAACCACATTTTTTCTTTAATATCTAACTCAGCTTTTATAACACCTTTTTTAAATTCTCCCTCATCAGATTTGATTTCTGTTATTCTATCAAACATTAACATCGGTGGTGACGGCAAACGTGCATTTCCTTCACCAAAAAGGTTACCGTTTGCACACTCAATTAATTCGTTGTAGTTGTAATTGTTTTTTTGTTTCATTTTGAAAGCTAACAATTGCTTGAGTTTTTATCAATATCAT
>MDTE01023510.1_pt1 | contig 15445 bp, 12 predicted proteins | sample 811231 | NCBI WGS metagenome assembly MDTE01 (sample SAMN05326651, study PRJNA326480) | marine metagenome | isolation source: seawater | place: Indian Ocean: Red Sea | collected 2010 | reverse complement strand
GAGGATGGCGAGGATTTCTTTCGCGGCGTGGCGGATGACCAGACGATCAGTACCGGCTATGCGGTGGATCTGCCGGGAACCAATTTCCTGCCGCCGGAACACTGGCTGGCCTGGGAACTGAGCCGTCGGGTGTCGGCCCTGGCGGTCGATTGCCCGGAATTGTCGCTGGGTCCCGACGGCAAGTTGATCGTCTTGACGGGGCGAGAGGATGACGAGGCCTGGCTCGAGCGGCTGAGCGTTTCGGTTCAGCAGGACGATGCGGGTGATCACATAGTGCTGCAGCGGTCTGTTCACGAGGTACTCGAAAAAGCCCTCGACGATTTCGTGGCCGCCATCCCCGGGTTTCGGCGGACATTGCCGAGTGAAGTTTGTGTCAACGGGGCCGGGAACTTCGCGACGGGGGGGCCAGAAGGCGACAACGGGCTGAGCGGGAAGAAACTGGTTGTTGACGCCTACGGGCCACGGGTCCCGATCGGCGGCGGAGCATGGTCGGGGAAGGACTTCTACAAGGCCGATCGTGCAGGCGGGATTTTTTCGCGGAGGATCGCCAGGGCGGTCGTGTTGGCCGGTGCGGCGTCCGAGTGCACCGTGACGCTGGGGTTCTTTCCCGGCGACGAGCGGGCCCGGGTGTTTTCGATCCACGACCAGGACGGGCGGGTGCTGGATGCCGAGCGATGGGGCGGGTTGTTCGACCTGTCGCTGGAGCGGTCAGGCGATCGGTACACGGGAGCATGTGACCTGGTCGACATCGCCCGGTTCGGGCACTTCACCTCGGCCGACCGTCCGTGGGAAGTGTTGGGGTTTGATGATCGCCCGACGGGGTCCACTGGGGCTTGTGGCCTTGCACTGGTTGGTTCCGGAAGTGGTGCGTAGTCACGGTCAGAGAGAACGCCGAATGGAAGAAAACTTCCGGAAAATGTCACGGAATGGGCAGTTTGCGGGAACTTTTTCGGTCTCAGGAGCGTCTAAGGAAGCGTGCCCAAAGGGGGGACGACCGACTGTGCCTGCGTGAATGCTGCATGCAACGGCGAGGCCGTCGGTCGCTTGTGGGTGAGGCTTCGTTGCTCGACGGAGTCCGAGGGCTGTTTCGCGGCCCACTTTACCTGGGTTCTTCTTATTGCGTGGTCTGTCGGGGTCGGCTGCGCGGCGTGGTGCCCGGCGTAATCAACTGGGGTTGATTGCGCCTCCCCCCCTCCTCTCTCTCTCCCCTCCCTACGTAGTAGGGAGGGAGAGAAGAGAGAGAGGAGGGGGGGGATGGCTGTGCTGCTTAGCCTCGGTTCGGGATGTCAACAAATTCCTGGGGAAGACGGAGGTGGAAATGTAACGAGATGACGGCAACCGCCAGCCGTGTGTGTGCTGTTGGCGGTTCGCGGGAGTGAGAGCCAGGTGGGAATGTGACCAGGAGAAGACGTATGCCAGTTCTTGTTGAGGCTTTGAGCGTGATCGTGCGGAACCGGACGATCGAGGAGAAATATGCCGGCGGGATGGATGCCTACAGGGCCGATTGCCCGAACGGGAGTTTCTGCAGCGACGAGTACCTGTCCTGTGTTTTGTTCACGACCCCATTCGATGTGGGGCAATTCGTCCAGCTGCTGGTGAAGAGGGGATTTCGGTTTGTCGAGGAAGGCCAGGCAGAGGAGATCGTTGTGGTCGACCAGCAAGATGGCCCGACGGCCCCGTGTCGCTGGCTGAAAGTCGGAGATCATCCGGACGGATTCCAATATGCCGCTCTCGTGGATGACCTCGGCGATCGAGTCGCCAAGCCGCGGGGATGGACGCTCGAGCATTCGTTGACCATCGAAGGGCGAAAGGTGTCTCTCGAGAGACTGGCCGAAATGACCTGGCTCCGGACCCAGGGGGACAGGGAGATCTACTGGGACGAGGAACGCCAGGAAGAAGTGGCAATCATCGGGGCCAGCGACCACCTCAGTCCGCTTGAACGGTGCCGGCGGAAACTGGTGACCGTGCACGGGGACGTTGTTCGGCCACTGTGGTCGGTTACCCCCAATGGCCGTGTCGTTGCACACGGGCCGACGCGTGTCGGTGAGATTGCTGACTTGCAGGCGAGGTGGCCGATGCTCGGGATTGTCCTCGGCCCGACCGCAGGTAGCGACCGGAGTGCGATGGTCAAACCCTGGAATAGGACCGGCCAACGGAGTTGGCTGACCAAGGCACAGAAGTTGGTCATGTTGAAAGTGTCACGACTGGCTCGAGTGGCGAAGTGAGGGAAACCTGGTGATTTCGAAAGGGGTGTTTGTATGAAGAACCGGATGCGTGGTGCACTGTTGGGACTGGCGGTGGGAGATGCCCTGGGGGCGGCCATTGAATTCATGGAACCGGGCAGCTTTGAACCGGTGTGCGGGTATCGCGGCGACGGGCCGCACGGGTTGCAAGCGGGTGAATGGACCGATGACACGTCCATGGCCCTGGCGATGGCCGACAGCATCAATACGGCTGGCTGGTGTCCCGACGACCAGGCAGAGAAGTACCTGCTCTGGTGGGAAGAGGGAGCGTACTCGGTCAACGATCGATGCTTCGATATCGGGAACACGACCCGAAGGGCGCTGCTGGAGTTCCAGCAAACCGGTGAGGCTTTGATCTCGGGGCCGACCCACTCGGGCGACAGCGGAAATGGGTCGATCATGAGGTTGTCGCCGGCGGTAATTCATGCCGCCCGGCACTTTCCCGACGACATTCCCCGGTTGGCCCGGATCGCCGGAGAATCCAGTCGGCCAACCCATGGCAGCCGGCAGTGCGTTTCGGCCTGCCAGTACATGGCCCTGGTCATGGCCGGGTTGATTCACGGCCTGGAACGGGACGAGGTGTTGGCGGCGGATTGGCCTTTGCTGGAAGAATTGCGGCGAACAGTCGATTTGCACCACCGAATCCAGGCCATCGCCGCCGGGTCGTTTCGTGACAAGGAGCCGCCGGAGATCAGGGGCTCGGGCTGGGTGGTCGAATCCCTTGAAGCGGCACTGTGGGCATTTCACCGGGCCGAGAGTTTTCACGACGCGGTGCTGGCCGCGGTCAACCTGGGCAACGACGCCGACACGACCGGAGCGGTCTGCGGACAATTGGCCGGAGCGTACTGGGGCCTGGAGGGAATCCCCGGAGAGTGGATTGATGGCCTGGCTCGGCGGGAGGAGATGATCGAACCGATCCTCGACTTCCTGGTGGCTTGACAAGCAGGAATAAATAGTGTTATATTTACACTGTGATGGGGAGAAGAGCGGGCTGACTGTCAGTTGCTCGAGCAGATCGACCTGGCCTGTGTGAATGCAGGACGTGACGGCGAGGCCGTCGATCGCCGAGAAGCTGAATTGAGGGCCCCCACGCGTGGGGTTCTCCCGGACGGCTGGAAGTGATCGTCCGACGTGTGTCTTGCGGGCCGCGGTTGTGCCGGGGGGGCTGGTGCGCGACTGCTACTGGGAGGGAGGAGGTGTTGATGACGTAACGGTGTCGGGAGGACCGGGAGTACGGAGAAACGGAAAGACGGAGGAGACGAGATGCCAGTATTGATTGAAGCCATCAACGTGATCGTCAGAAACGAGACGATCGAAGAGAAGTACCCGGGTGGGATGAGGAGTTACTGGGTGGACAGTCCGAATGAGTCGACGTGCTCTGATGACTACGTGACCCGGGTCGGATTCCTGGAACTTGGAACGTTCCGCGAGTTCACCGACCGGCTGATGGAGCTGGGTTTCCGGTTCGTGGAGAACGACGAGATGATCGACATCGCGGTTTTCGACCAGGAGGAGGGCATGCTGCGACCCTGCCGCTGGTTGCATGTCGGCGACCACCCCGACGGGTTCCAGTACGCCACGCTGCGGGGCGACCTGGGCGACGTGATCGAGAAACCGGTCGGCTGGCGGTTCGAGGGTTCGATCGCCGAACGCGGTCGAGTGGACCACCTGGAGATCTTCGACAAGGAGAGCCGGATGGGAGGGCTGGCTGCACCACCGGTGACTGCGGTGCCGGAGCCGGAACCGATCAGTGCCGAGTCGATCGAGGCTCACCGGCGGTCACTGTTCGCCGTTCACGGTGATGCGGTGAGGTGGGTGTGGTGTGTTGAGCGTGACGGGGATTCGTACCTGGTCGGTGACCTACCGGTCAGTGACGTCCCGGAGCTCCAGGTGGACGACCCCCTGAGCTGCTTCGTGATCCTGCCCGAGGACAATCGTGACCGGTTTGGCATCGTGTTGCCCGTCAACGTTGGCGGCAGCGAGGGGCTATCACCACCACAGCGATCTGCCCTGACGTTTATGCCGCAGTTGTTCGCTGTCGAACGTTCCGCACCCAGCCACCGCTGGTGGAATCCCCTGGACTGGTGCCGGCGGTGGATGGGAACTCGAGCGAGTTGACCGGACCTTGGGGTCGTCGTTGGCAGAGTGAGTCGAAAGTCGAAACGGGAGAACGCAGATGATTGGTGCGATTGCAGGAGACATCATCGGATCGGTTTACGAGATCGCGGGAAACAAGTCGAAGCGGTTTGAACTGTTCACTGACAACAACAACTTCACCGACGATACGGTGCTGACGGTTGCGGTGGCCGAGTGGTTGATGACCGGGGCCGACCTGGTTGACGTCTTCCACGAGTATTTCCGGCTGTTTCCCGCGGTCGGGTACGGAGGGAAGTACAGGCGGTGGGCGATGTCGGGAAATCGTGACCCGTACAACAGCTTCGGGAACGGATCGGCGATGCGCGTTTCTCCGGTTGCCTGGGCATTCGACACGTTGGAGGAGGTGCTCGAATGGGCCAGGCGTTCTGCCGAGGTGACTCACAATCATCCCGAGGGCATCAAGGGAGCACAGGCGGTCGCCGGAGCGTTGTTCATTGCCCGGACCGGCGGGTCAAAGGAAGACATTATCGAGTTCTGCATGGATGATCCGATCGGCTATCGTGTGGATCGTTCGGTGCACCTGATCCGTCGAGAACACACCATGGACGTGACGTGCCAGGGGTCGGTGCCGGAGGCGATTTCGTGTGTTCTGGAGGCGAAAGACTACGAAGATGCGATCCGCAACGCGGTCTCGCTGGGCGGAGATGCCGACACGCAGGCGTGTATTGCCGGCGGAATTGCCGAGGCGCTGTGGGGTGTGCCCGAGCCGATTCGTGAAAAGGCCCTCGGGTATCTCGACGGGCAACTGCACGCAGTCGTGACCGAGTTCACTCGGCAGCACATTGTCGGCAAGCCATGTCGCTGTACCGGTGAGCCCGCAAAGATCCAGCAGTGAAAGGAAGGCGGAGTCGACGATGACGGAGTACCGCGTATATGTGGTGGAGCTGGATTTCGAGGCAATTCGAGAGGATGAACCTGCCCTGAAGAAGTTGGCGAAGAAGAACCGTCGCGTGAGGCAACGCGAGGGAACGTTTTACGTTGGCTACTCGGCTCATTCGGCCGATTGTCGTTTTCGACAACACAAGTGGGATAAGGAAACCGATCCCGACTTTGTGTGTGATTGTGGAACCGCTCCTCCGGTTGGTCATCGGAAGGACCTGAGTTGTGACCTTGTCAAACAATTTGGCATCGGACTGAGATTGGAATTCTACGACGGTCTGATTCCGGCTTATTCACCAGCCGACGCCACGCAGCTTGAGGGGATCGTAGCCAAGCATCTCCAGAAGCAGAACTTCGCCGTCTACTCGGACGCAATCCCGAACATCAAACGCAAGGCCAGCAAGAAAGCGAGGTGAGTCATTGACCAAGGGAAGCCTGGTCCAGCCCCTTTTCGAAGGTGACCTGGACATCGTCGGGGACGTGCACGGTGAGATCGGTGCGTTGGAGTCACTGCTCGGGGAACTGGGCTATGACTCGAGTGGACATCATCCGGATGGCCGAAGGCTCGTTTTTGTCGGCGACCTGACCGACCGTGGGCCGGACAGTCCGGCGGTCGTGCGGCTGGTGGCCGAACTGGTGGCCTCCGGACGGGCACAGTGCATCCTGGGCAATCACGAGTTGAACCTGCTGATGGAATACGAGAAGCCCGAGAACGGATGGTTCGTGGGTGACGAGTCGCGCGGCAACGGTCGCGAGGTTGCCGCCGATGAATCGACCCGGGACTTTGTCATCGATTTCTTCGGTTCACTGCCGATGGCGCTCGAACGGCCTGGACTGCGAGTTGTTCACGCGTGCTGGAACGACGAGGCGATCGAACAGGTGCGGCCGCACTCCGATGCCGCAGGTTTGTACAGGGACCACCAGTCGCGAATTGGCCAGGAACTGTCCGGTCGTGGGAAACTCGACCGGATCGGCATCAACCTGGTGTTCCAGAATGAGAACCCGGTACGGATGATCACGTCGGGGCCGGAGGAACGGGCTGCCGAAAAGCACTTTGCCGGAGGCAAGTGGCGACAGGAGCAGCGGGTTCGGTGGTGGGAAGGACCGGCTTCCGAACCGGTCTGCGTGTTCGGGCACTACTCGATGCCCGTCGACGAGCCACATGAATTCGGTTCGGCCTTCTGCGTGGACTACGGCGTGGGGCGGCGGGCGAAAGAGCGAACCGAGGTCGGAGACGATGGCCCGTTTGTGACCACCCGGCTGGCAGCCTTGCGGTGGCCGGAAAGAGAGATGGTGTTTGATGACGGTGCGAGTTGAACCTCGACCGAATCAGTTACAATCGGCGGCCTGTTCGTCACACGGTTGGAGCACCCGATGAGATTTCCTCTACGCGTCCTGGTTGCCGTCACGTTTCTCGGATTGCTGGCCGGTTCGGCCGAGGCTGCTCACCGTGTCGCGCTGCAGGGCAACGGCAAGTTGGCGATTGTCGAAAAGGACGGTGAGATCACGTGGCAGATGAAGTGGGGCGGCATCCACGACATCCACGTGCTGGCCAACGGGCACATCATGGTCCAGCAGGGTAGCCGCAAGGTCGTCGAGATCGACCCGAAGACCAAAAAAGTTGTCTGGTCCTACGACTCGGGCACCGCCAACGGCAACAAGGGCAAGCGGATCGAGGTGCACGCTTTCCAGCCGCTGGCCAACGGTCGCATCATGATTGCCGAGTCGGGGGCACGGCGGATCATCGAGATCAACCGCGCCGGCAAGATCCTGCACTCCGTCAAGCTGCACGTCCACAAGCCTCACCCTCACCGCGACACCCGCCTGGTTCGCAAGATCGCCAACGGCAACTACCTGGTCTGCCACGAGGGAGACGGGGCGGTTCGCGAGTACGACGGCAAGTCAGGCGAGGTGGCTTGGGAATTTGACGTGCCGCTGTTCGGTAAGCCGCGTCGCGGCGGACACGGTCCCGAGGCGTGGGGGAACCAGTGCTTTGGGGCCGTGCGGCTGAAGAACGGCAACACGCTGATCGCCACAGGCAACGGGCACAGCGTGCTGGAAGTGACACCGGGCAAGAAGATTGTCTGGAAGCTCCAGCAGAAGGACCTACCGGGTATCACCCTGGCGTGGGTCACGACTCTCGAGGTGTTGCCAAATGGTCACTACGTGATTGGCAACTGCCACGCCGGGCCGAAGAACCCGCTGGTGATCGAGATCGATCCGAAGACGAAGAAGGTTGTCTGGACGCTGGACCGTTTTGCCGATTTCGGCAATTCGGTGCCCAACTCGCAATTGCTGGACGTCGCCGGCAGCGTGATCCGCTGATGCTGTCGACGACGAGGGCTCACCGTGTCAGCGTCGTCGTCAACGGACGGGGGCGTCGATGTAGTTGATGAACCCGATCATCATCTCTTGCCACGTCTGGTCGCCCCAGCGGACTGCCTTTTTCGGATCCGGATTGGCCGGGTTGTCTGTCGAATTGTCGAAGTGGGCGATGCACTCGATCTTCGTCCCCGCTGGCACTCGGAACGGCTTGGCAAACCGGTAGCGGTGCTGCCAGTTGAAGTCGTAGCCCGGAACACTGAGCAGGACTTCCTTCTTTCCGTCGGGATAGAGGGCCCGGTAGAGGAAGTCTTTGCCGCGGAGGTGCATGTGAGGCATCAGCGAGATCAATTCCGCATCGCGTGAGAACCTGGTGCTGGAAACCACCCGGTGATTCGACGCTCCCGGTGGAATCTGGAAACGGGCGTTGATCGCTGCCTTTCCCCGGACCGGTCGCTTGGGCGGTTTCTTGCAGAAGATCAGTCCCACCTCCGACCGGTCGGTTTCGACCTTTCCGGTCGGAGTGTAGTGCAACTGCCAGACGAGTTCGGAACCGGCGGGGATCTTCTTGCCGGTTCCCAACGGCCAGATTTCGGGATCCTCGCCCGGAGCCGTGCCCACGATGGATTTCAGTCTGCGGGTTCTCCTGGAACCGGCCGGACGAAAATAGACGATGATGTGGTGAACCACCGAGCGGTTCCCGGGCCGTGCTTCGGCCGCCTGGACCCACATGTCCTCCTGGAAATTCGTCTTGGTGACAAAGTACTGGTACCGCACCGTGCCGCGGGCCTTGACCGTGTACTTGCGGGGCATCTTGAAGACCGCGTCGGGTTTCCCGATCACCCAGCCGTCACCGTATTCCTTCTTTGGCGGCAGGTCACACGTTTCGCCCATCGGCGTGCCGTTGTCGATCCAGGCCACCAGCGTGTCGATTTCCTTCTGTGTCAGTCGCATGTTGTTGCTGAAGTGCCCGTAGCGCGGGTCGGCGTGCCAGGGGGGCATACGCCTTTGCACCACCGCTTCCTTGATCGTGCTCGACCAGTTCTTTGCGTCGTCGTAGCTGACCAGGGAAAACGGGGCCGCGGTGTTCTTGTGGTGGCACTCGGCACACTTCTGCTGCAGGATCCGGCTGACGTGCCGGGCATAGGTGATCGTGCCCTGCTCTTTGAGCCTCTCCTTGCGAGTGATCAGGCATCCGACAGCTTCGGTGCTGGCCACCGCGACCGGCTTGCCGTCCAGTAACTGGTCGAGCGCTTCCTGGAGTTCTTGCTTGCGTGACTTCTCGCGCTTGTAGAGATATCCGAAGCGGTCGTCGATGCGGCCCTGGTAGCGGATTGTCCGTCTCGCATCGAGCACGAAAACCTCGGGGGTCCGCTGGGCGCCGAACAGGTCTGCTGCCCGTTGCTCGCTGTCGACCAGTACCGGAAAAGTCACTTTGAACTTCTCGACGTGCGTGCTGATGTCCTCGGTGCTGTCAGAGAGATTGGGATTGATGCCGATGAAGCGGACACCTTTTCCAGCGTAGGCCTTCTGCAGGTCCAGCAGCGTGGGAACGTAGGCGTTGCCGATCGGGCAACGGGTGCCCATGAAGACAGCGACCACGAACCTGGCGTCCTTCAGGTCGGCCAGGGCCGTCTGCTTGCCCGTGTGGTCGGGCAGGATGAAGTTGGACACCGTCTGCCCGACCCGATTTGATGTCTTTCCGGCTTTCTCATCGGACTTCTTCGAAGAGGTGTCTTCGGCAAGACCCAGGGAGGTGATCACCGGAGCGATGGCCAGCAGGGCGATCAGCAAAGACGGCCAGGTGGGGAGTCGGGTGGTCATGATGATCCGTGTGGAAGACGAGGTGGTTTGGCTGTTCCGGACTCGAGTCTGATGGTTCGAGCCAATCGAATAAACCCCGATTCGCGGACGAGGTTTCGGGTCGCTATCGTAGGCGTTTTGTTTTCCGGTTGCGCGTTGAACGGGGCCTGCTGCGATGACTGTTGAAGTCCAGGCGTTGACGGTTGACGTGTTCGGCACGGTCACCGATTTTCGTTCGACGATCATTGACGAGGGCCGACGGCTTGCCGAATCGCGAGACTGGCCCGAGGTGGACTGGGGTCAGTTCGCCGATCGCTGGCGAGGTGGATACGAGCCGGCGATGCATCGCGTGCGGATGGGCGAATTGCCGTGGACGGCCATCGATCCTCTGCACCGCATGATTCTCGACGAACTGCTGGCCGACTACGGGCTGGACGATCTCGATGAAGCCGGGCGGACCGAATTCAACCTCGCCTGGCATCGTCTGCAGCCGTGGCCGGATGTGATCGGCGGGATGAATCGCCTGAAAACCCGCTACATCGTCGCCGCACTTTCCAACGGCAACATCTCGCTGTTGACCCGCATGGCCAAGCACGCGGGTTTCCCGTGGGACTGCGTGCTTTCGGCCGAGTTGGCCCGACACTACAAGCCGGATCCCGAGGTCTATCTCACGGCGGCCAGGTACCTGGATCTCGAACCCGACCAGGTGCTGATGACCGCCGCTCACATCCACGATCTCGAAGGGGCCAGGGCGGTGGGTTTCCGCACGGCGTTCATCCCGCGGCCGGACGAATGGGGGCCCGGTGGTGAAGCCGAGAAGCCCGAAGAGGGGCAGTTCGACATCGTGGCACGGGATTTCCACGACCTGGCGGATCAACTGGAAACGTGACCGCGGGAGCGAAATTGCCGTTGGCGGTGTAACTTGGAGAGTCGCCCGACCAGGTGACTGAAAAACTGAAAAGCGGATCCGGAGAAACGTCCCATCATGCCCGGTGTTCGATTGTCTGCCCTGTTGTTGACCGTTTCGTTGCTGGTGGTTTCCTCGCCAGCCCAGCCGCCCGTGGCCTCCTGGAGTCTCGAACGTGACTCTCGCGATTCGTCGGGAAACGGGCTGCATCTGGCCGGTCGCGGCGTTCGTTACGGTGAAGCGGGGTCGAAGAGAAACGACCGTCCCACGGCGACGTTTGACGGTCGCACCAGCGTGCTCGAAGCGGCCAACGACAGGCGGCTGGACCCCGGCACCGGGGCCTTTTCGATTTCCGCCTGGGTCCACACCGCCAAGTCACTCGACGACGTACTCGGTGACGTGGTCAGCAAGTTCGATCCGGCGCGTCGCACCGGGTTCCAGCTCTCGATCAAGAACAACGTCGGCGTGACCAATACGTCGGCCAACTACCGGCATGTCCACTTCGGCATCGACAACGGCCGGGTCGAGACATCGTGGACTGACCACGGTCGGCCGGGCAACAACATGTACGTCTTCAGCCTGCTGGTCCATCGCGGTCGTCTCTACGCCGGAACCTGCGAGCCGGGGATCAAGGAAGCCGGACACGTCTACGAGTTCGACGGCAAGTCGGGCTGGAAGGACCTGGGCACTCCCGATCGCAGCAACGCCGTGTCGACGCTGTGCAGTTTCGGAGGCGAGATCTACGCCGGGACCACCAAGTATCGCCTCGCCGGGTCATCCCTGCCCGAATCGCCGAACCTCACCAAGGGGGGGCGGGTCTACAAGTACATGGGCGGCAAGACCTGGAAACACCTGGGGAAACTGGGCGAGGCCGAGTCGCTGTACGGTTCGGTGGTCTACAAGAACCGGCTCTATTTCTCGGCGTTGTATTCGCCCGGACTGTTCCGTTACGACGGCGGCACCAAGTGGACCAATTGCGGGACGTTCGAGGGCAAGCGGGTCGAGAGCCTGGCCGTCTACAACGGGGCGATCTACGCGACGGGCTTCGACGAGGCGGGTGTTTACCGCTATGACGGTGATGGCTGGGAGCACCTGGGCATCGTCGGCAAGAACACCCAGACCTACGGTTTTGCCGTCTACCGCGGTGACCTGCATGTCAGTTCATGGCCTACCGGCAGCGTGTTTCGCATGGACGAGTCGGGCGAGAAGACAAAATGGGAGTTCGTCGGTCGGCTGGGGATGGAAAAGGAGTCGATGCCGTTGGCCGTCTACAACGGGATGATGTACTCGGGCACGTTGCCCCTGGGCGAGGTGTTCCGGTTTGACGGGGGGAAGAAATGGACGTCGCTGGGACGGATCGACACCACTCCGAACGTGCGGTACCGGCGAGCCTGGTCGATGGCCGTTTTCCGGGGACGCCTGTTTGCCGGCGTCCTGCCCTCGGGGCGGGTGAAGTCGATCGAGGCGGGCAAGAGCGTGACGTCAGACGTCGAGTTGCCTTCCGGCTGGGTTCACCTGGCGGCCGTCAGGGGAACTGATCGATTGAAGCTGTACATCGACGGGAAGAAGGTGGCCGAGTCGACGAGGTTCAAGGCCTCGCAGTTCGATCTCGCCAACCGGATTCCCTTGGCCGTGGGCCGCGGCCAGCACGACCATTTCAACGGCAGCATGAGTGACGTGCGGTTTTATCGGCGCGCGTTGAGCGATGCCGATGTGAAACAGATCAGCAGGAAGTAGTCGCCCGGACGTGAACCTGGTTTTCGGGAGCTGTGTGATGACCCGTTTGTCGTTACTGGTGGTGTTGGTTCTGGGTGGTCGGTTGATGGCCGACGAGCGACCCAACATCGTCGTGTTGTTCGCCGATGATGCCGGGTATGCGGATTTCGGTTTCCAGCCGAAAGCCCGATCCGACATGAAACGCCTGACGCCAAATATCGACTCGATTGCCCGTGATGGTGTGAGGCTCTCGGCGGCCTACATGTCTGGTGCGGTCTGTTCGCCCTCCCGCGCCGGGCTGATGACCGGTCGATACCAGCAGAGGTTCGGGCACGACAACAACATCCCGCCCGGTTACATGAAGTCGGGGTTGCCGTTGAGCGAGACGTTTGGGGCCAAGCGGTTGAAGGAGACCGGCTACGCCACGGGACTGGTCGGCAAGTGGCACCTGGGTTACCCGGCCGCCTTCCATCCGAACAAGCGGGGCTTCGACTGGTTCTACGGTTGCCTGCAGGGATCTCGGAGCTATTTCCCCTACACGAACAAGCCGACCGCGAACCGGGTGTTGCAGGAGAACGGGCGTCCGACTCCCGAGAAGGGCTACGTGACCGATCGGCTGGGGGACGCGGCCTGCCGGTTCATTGTGGAACACCGCGAGGAGGCCTTTTTCCTGTTCGTGTCGTTCACGGCTCCGCACGGTCCTTTGCAGGCCAAGCCCGAACACCTGAAGCGGCTTGCCGAGATTCCAGCCGGGCGGAGACGGCGTTATGCGGGGCTGGTGGTTTCACTGGACGAGAACGTGGGCAAAATTCTCGAGTGCCTCGGGTCCAACAAGCTGGACCACAAGACACTGGTCATTTTCACCAACGACAACGGTGGGCAGACGAAAACCGGGGCCAACAACCAGCCGCTGCGTGGCCGCAAGGGGCAGTTGTGGGAAGGGGGGGTCCGTGTGCCGTGTGCGATGCGGTGGCCCGGGCGCATCCGGGCCGGATCGGTCATCGATGACCCGGTCAGCTCACTCGATTTCCTGCCCACGTTCCTGGCCCTGGCCGATACCCGGCCGAAGCCCGAGTGGAAACTGGATGGCATCAACCTGATTCCGCGGCTCACCGGTGAAGTCGACGCTTTGCCCGAGCGAGACCTGCACTGGCGAGGAGGGGGTTCGAAGGGGCCGATCGCAATGCGTCGCGGGCCGTGGAAAATGGTCCACAATCGCCAGTTCATGGGCGGGCGACCTCAGTTGTTTCGCCTGGACCGGGATCTGTCCGAGACCGAGAACCTGGCGGACGACCATCCCGAGATGCTCGCCGAGATGGTGAAGCGGGCCAGCGCGTGGGAGGCTCAACTGGTTGAACCGCTGTGGGGCAAGGGTTCGCCCCGGTGAGCCGGGCTGCACCGGCGGCGCAGGAAAACGGCCGACGCCCCGGCGATCGAGGTGTCGGCCGCTGTTCCGTGTGGCTTCGTCAGACGCCTAGCCGTTGACCGTCGAGACGATTCGCTTGACGACGCGGTAGGGGTCCATGTTCGACGCCGGACGGCGGTCTTCCAGGTACCCCTTGTAGCCGTCGTTGACGGTTCCCACGGGGATTCGGATCGAGGCGCCGCGATCGCTGACACCGTAGCTGAAGGTGTCGATCGACTGCGTTTCGTGCAGGCCGGTCAGCCGCTGGTCATTGTCCGAACCGTACTCGCCGATGTGAGAGTCGTGCTCGGCCTTGAACTTCTCGCAGATCCCGGTGATCAGTTCCTCGCCGCCCTCTTCGCGGATGGCGGTGTTGGAGAAGTTGGTGTGGCAGCCGCTGCCGTTCCAGTCGCCCTTGATCGGCTTGGGGTGCAGCGAAATCCACACGCCGTAGGACTCGGCGTTGCGGTGCAGGAGGTAACGAGAGATCCACAGGTCATCGGCGGCCTGCTTGGCTCCCTTGCCCAGCAACTGGTACTCCCACTGGCCCTTCATCACCTCGGCGTTGATCCCCGAGATACCCAGTCCGGCGTCGAGGCAACTGTCGAGGTGACTCTCGACGACGTCGCGACCGGCGGCATTGCCGGTACCGACCGAGCAGTAGTAGGGACCCTGGGGGCCGGGGTAGCCATCCGGCGGGAAACCGAGCGGACGCTCACCGTCCATGATGGTGTACTCCTGCTCGAATCCGAACCAGAAGTCCTCGTCATCTTCGAACGTCCCGCGGATGTTCGATGCGTGTGGCGATCCATCCGGGTTCAGCACTTCGCACAGTACCAGCGAAGCATCCCGTCGGTCGGGGTCGGGGACCATGCGGACAGGTTTCAGCAGGCAGTCCGACGAATGGCCTTCGGCCTGCTCGGTTGAGCTACCGTCGAAAGCCCACTCGGAGCAGTCCGACGGAGAACCGGGTTCGCTGTCGACGATCTTCGTCTTGCTGCGGAGCGACGGCTCGGGTGTGTAACCGTCCAGCCAGATGTACTCCAACTTGTAACTCATGAGGTCCTCTTTCCTTGCCGAATCTCGTGTGAATCTCACTACAGAACCGGAAGCGGTTCCGGTGCCCGAATCACTGTGGTCGATCTTCCAGCCGCATTCCGGCGCGGCACATCCCGGTGCCGATCCGTGGCGGCGAAGCCCGTTGCTTCGGGATTGGGCAGGCCCAGTCCCCATCTGCCGATCCTTCGGGCAGATCGAGGAGAAACCGGCGGCGGATCCACGAGGTTTCTCGTCTCCCCTTGGAACCGCAAACGACGTTCCAACCCAAGCGATTCAGGCTGATCTGTCGTCGATTCCTCAAAAAGACCATCGGAGAATACTCACCGTCCGATGTGATTTCCACCGAACCGAGACCCGATTTGTCACTCCGGCCGTGGCCCGACACGTGACCTGACGACTCGGCCGCCGATATACTCGCTCGGACCTCTGACGTTTTTTTTTGGAGTTGGTCGCCTGCCCATGCCTGGTCCATTTCCACCGATTCTCTTGACCCGTCGTCTGCTGTTGGCCCTGGTTGTCTCGACTCTTGTCGGCGATCTTTATGCCGCCGATCGTCCGATCCCCAACTGGCCGCCTCGGCTGTGGCTCAACAGTGATTGTGGCACGCCGGTCTTCTACCGGTTTGATGCCCCGATGTCGGTCGATCAACTCTGCCGCGTGGTAGATGATCTGCCGGGAACGGGCGTCGATGCGTTTCTGCCCTGCCCGCAGTTCAGCGACGACCAGTTCTGGTATCCGCTCGAGGCGGCCGAGCCGTATGACGGACGGCAGGTTCCCGACGGCAAGTTCGAGGACAAGTACTTCAAGCGGGTGGCCGGCAACGTGCGGTCGATGGTTTCGCGGAAGCTCGACCCGATGACCGCTTGGCAACAGCGGGCTCACCGGCACGGGATGTACTTCATTCCCTCGCTGAGAATGAACGATGTCCACAAGGACTATGTCGATCGCTGGCCT
>MDTE01017270.1_pt1 | contig 15445 bp, 15 predicted proteins | sample 811231 | NCBI WGS metagenome assembly MDTE01 (sample SAMN05326651, study PRJNA326480) | marine metagenome | isolation source: seawater | place: Indian Ocean: Red Sea | collected 2010 | reverse complement strand
TTTTTAATATATCTATCAACCAAAAACTCCTTACAAAGATTTATTTTGACTCAAAATATGAAGTTTTTTATGATCGTGAAAAAAAGTCATATGAACAATTAAATAAAAATAAAAATATGAATTTAAAAAATATTGACTTCAATGAAATACCGTCATTATCAAAAGAGATACTTGAAAAACTAAACAAAATTAAACCAGAGAACTTATATGATGCTGGTAAAATATCTGGAATTACACCAAGTGCACTTTTTCAAATTGTTAAACATAAAAAAATTAAAGGCGATAGAGTTGCTTGAACCAATGTTAGAAAAATATTGTAAGGAAAATTTTCAAAATAGTTCTGAAATATCTACTAAATTATTGGAATATAAAAAATTATTATTGGATGCAAACCAAAACATGAATTTAATAGGTAAAAGCACGATTGATGATTTTGATCAAAGACATTTTTTAGACTGCATACAAATACATAAATATATGTTTGAAAAAAACAAATTAACCGTCGACCTAGGCACAGGGGCGGGCTTGCCAGGAGTATTGCTATCAATTATTGGATACGAAAATTTACATTTAGTTGAAAAATCACCAAAAAAATCAGCATTTCTTCAGGCTTGCAAATTACAACTTGGCCTAGATTTCACTATTCATAATCGGCCTTTAGTAGATGTTTCTTTATCAAACGCACAATACATTGTTGCAAGAGCTTTTGCTCCAATCTCAAAAATTTTAAACTTCACTAAGCAGATGGTTACTAACCAAACCCAATATGTCTTATTGAAGGGGAAGTCTTATTTAGAAGAATTAAAATTAGTAAGTAATAAAAATTTTAGTTGGAAAAATTTTCCAAGCATCACTTCAGATGAGTCAAGGATTATAGTTTTACAAGTAAAATGATTATTACTATAGCAAATCAAAAAGGAGGTGTTGGCAAAACAACTACTGTTGTTAATCTATCAACTGCTTTAGCTTCTATAGATAAAAAAGTTTTAATAATTGATATGGATCCACAATATAATTCCTCAATGTCTTTTAATTCTTATGATCCAAAATTATCAATATATAAAGTCTTTAGTAATCTTATTAATATTAATGAAGCTATACAAAAAACCCAGATTCCAAATTTAAATGTTATTTCTGCTTGTGAAGATTTAGCTGCAGCAGAATATGAATTAGCAGACGATGAAAATAGAAATTATTTGTTGCAAAGCTATATCAATGGTATTGAAAATAAATATGATTATATTTTTATTGATACTCCTCCCACTTTAGGTTTACTCACAATTAGTTCTCTGACAGCAAGTGATGAGGTTCTTATTCCTGTGCAGTGTGAATTTTTTGCGCTAGAAGGGTTATCTAAATTAATTAAAACTATAGATATGGTAAAATTGAATTTAAATTCTAATTTGAAACTAAATGGTATTATTTTAACAATGTATGATAAGAGAAATTCTTTATCTGCACTGATTGAAAATGAAGCAAGGGAATATTTCAATACAACTGTTTATAAATTTAATGTACCAAGAAATGTGACATTATCAGAAGCTCCAAGTCATGGCCTGCCCGCTATTATATATGATTTAAAGTGTAGTGGGTCCCAAGCATACATTGCATTAGCAAAAGAATTTTTAGAAAGGAGTAGCGTCAATGGCAATTAATAAAAAATTAGGCAAGGGTCTGTCCTCATTGTTGGGCAACAGAGAAAATTTAACCTTAGAAAAGGACGACAAAGGATTGCTTTTAATTCCTATAGAAAATATAGAAAGAGATGAAAACCAACCAAGAAAAGTTTTTGATAAAGTAAAAATTGAAGAATTAGCTCAATCAATAAAAAAAAATGGATTAATCCAACCTCTTATATTGAGAAAAAAAGAAGATAATTCCTATGTTATTGTTGCAGGTGAAAGAAGGTGGAGGGCAGCCCAAATAGCAAATTTAAAGGTTTTGCCAGCTTTACTATTGCCATCAGATTTGGACAAAGATGAAGTTTCTTTGATCGAAAATATCCAAAGAGAAAACTTAAAAATATCAGAAGAAGCGCAATCTTATCAAAGATTAATTGAAAAAAATAACTATAAGCATGAAGACCTCGCTAACATTGTTGGAAAAAGTAGATCGCATATAACAAATTTACTCAGAATTCTTAATTTAAACGAGTATTTTTTTGATCTACTTAACAAAGGAATTTTATCAATGGGCCATGCAAGAGCGCTCGTTGGTAAGGAGCCAACAGACTTTGATGAAGTAATTCTTAATAAAATATCTACAGGAAAAATTTCTGTTAGAGACTTAGAAAATAATAAAAAACATAAACAGAATTCTAATGAGCCTAACCTTATTCAGGAGGAAACAAACCTTAGTCAAACCATAGGATTCAAAACTAAGATTACTTACAGTAAAAGCGGCAAAGGCAATATAAAAATATTTTATAATAATTTAGAGCAGTATAATTTTCTAATTAATAAGTTAAAAAATTAAATTTTTTATATTTAAATTCATCTTTAATTTTATCATATAAATTTTTCAAATTTTTATTTTTATTCTTTATATCAAAAATTGCTTTTCTTAACTCTAAGATAAAATTATTTTCTTTTTGTACACTCTGATTAGAATGATAACCATCTTTATTAACAAGAAATTTAGAAGTTTCAGAATAGACAAATATTGGTGCTTCAATACAATAATTTAACAAATGATCATTTTCGATCTGTTGATTTTCTTTTATAAAAAATTTTATATCTTTTGCATGGTCATAACCATTAATTGAAGTTACTTGACTCGTAAACTTCTTATAGTTTTTATAATCAGTAATGACAATATTCTTTTGATTAGAAGATAAAATATCTTTAATTTTATTAGTACTAGTTGTTTTAATAATAGGTATTTTTATTTCTCCAAATAAGTCATTCGAATTTTCGTTACTCAGTTCATCAGAGATATAAACACTTAATCCTTGATTTAATGCGAAGAATTGAATCACATGAATGTAAAATAGACCAATATCTTCATTAACTTGGTTGATGATAAGATGATTTTCTGCTGAAGATAAGAATGATTTGATTAAAGAAATATTATTAACTCTGGGCATTACAAATAAGACTTGCGCGGTTTAGGTTTTTAAAAAATTTTTTTACTAATTCATCTGTATTATTTTGTTTTATTTTTTTTACTGCTTTTTTATTGCTTAAAAATAAATCACTGCCGGCAAATATGTAGAATTGTGAGATAGTCTGATTATAATTATAAATCTGACAACCTAATTGATTGTCATTTACAGTAATTGAAAGAGTTGATGTAATTCTTTCTCGATCAGAAGTATTATCGATATTAGTAATATAGAGATTAGAGCCATGTGAGATGTCTGCTCGAATTTCATATTGCGATGATTCATTATAAATACCTTGAGCATTTAAATAGGAGTTAAGAATGTTTTTAAGTACCAATCCATCGTATTCGCCACCTATATAACCAATTTTAAATTTATGGGAGTTCTGTGTTGTGTCCTCTTTGATACAAGCAATAAGTAAGAAATTAATTAATAATAATATTAATAATTTTGTTTTGAACATTTATTACCTTTATAATTTTTTTATCACTAATTTTTTTTTCAACTTTTTCTATTTTACATATGAGTTTTAACAAATCATCTTGATTATAATTTTTTTTAGTATTAATTGTTGATATCATTTTACCATTAATTTGTATTGGAAGAGTAATTTCATTTTCCTCAAGTAAAGCCATGTCTACATTGGGCCAGAGGTTATGGTTTAATTTTTCATTAAATAGATTTTCATAAATTTCTAGACTTAATCTTGGCAAAATAGGATATAAGCTTATCAAAACTTTTCTACTTAATTCATGTTTAAATAGATAAGATTTATTTTTTTCAAGATAATTAAAAAGAGTATAGATATTTGCAATACATTTATTAAGGGTAAAATTTAAAATGTTATTTTCCATTTCATTAACAAATTTTTCCACTGATTTAATAGTGTTGTCATTAACATTTTCTTCATTATTTTGAAAATATCTTTCAATCCTCGAAACTAAATTCTTAGAACTCTGAATTCCTTCATCTGTCCATTCAAGCTCTCGGTCAGGAGGCGAGTCCGATATCATAAACACTCTTGTTGCATCAATTCCATAGCTCTCCAAAATTTCATCAGGCTCAATTACGTTTTTTTTGGACTTGGACATTTTTTCTGTTGGACCTTCAATAATTTCTTCTTTTGTACTGAGACGTATAAATTTATCTTTAGTTATTGCTACATCTTTGGGCATTACCCATTCATTGCTTTTAGTTTTATATGTTTTATGGGTAATCATTCCTTGAGTAAAAAGCTGTCTAAATGGCTCATTGATGTTTAATTGATATATATCTCTCAATGCTTTCATGAAAAATCTGGAATATAAAAGATGTAAAATTGCGTGCTCAATTCCACCAATATATTTATCGACTGGTAGATATTTATTAACATCCTCTTTTAAAAAGGGTTTGTCACAATTATTATTTAGAAATCTAATGTAGTACCAAGATGAGTCAACAAATGTGTCTAGAGTATCTGTTTCACGAAATGCAGGTTTATTAGTTTTTGGACATATAATCTTTCTCCAATTATCATTTCTTAATAATGCATTTCCTTTGCCTTCTAGTTTTACATCATAAGGCAAAATAACTGGCAATTCGTCTTTATCTAATACTCTGTATGAACCATCTTCGTAATAAATTACAGGTATCGGGCAGCCCCAGTACCTTTGTCTAGACACCCCCCAATCCCTTAACTTATAATTTATAGATTTTTGACCAATCTTATTATCTTCAAAATATCTAATAATTTTTTTAATAGCCTCTTCTTTTTTAAGGCCATTTAAAATAGGAGAATTAATGATATTTCCATCTCCGGAATAAGGTAACTGATCATCTTCGCATTCTACAACTTTTAAAATGGGAAGGTCATATTTAGCTGCAAACTCATAATCTCTCTCATCATGTCCTGGGCAGCCAAAAATTGCACCTTCTCCATAAGTATCCAGAACAAAATTCGCAATATATATAGGTATCTTCTTATCAATTAATGGGTGATCACATGTAATTTCCAGGGGTATGCCAAATTTTTCTTTATCAGCGTCAGTTTTTTCAAATTGCTTTTTAATGGCATCAATTTCTTTTTGATCTAATAGCCCAGATATAATTTTATGATTTACTGATACCGCTATAAATGTAGCGCCATAAATCGTATCAGGTCTAGTGGTGAATACTTTTAAGGTTTCTTTTCTATTACTAATATTAAAATTAATCTCAGCACCAATTGATTTCCCAATCCAATTTCGTTGCATTGTTTTAACTTTTTCTGGCCAAAGTTTTAATCCATCCAGATCACTTAATAATTCTTCCGCATATTTTGTAATTTTAAAAAACCATTGTGATAATTTTTTTTGCTCTACAGTTGCACCAGTTCTCCATCCTTTTCCATCAATAACTTGTTCATTTGCTAATACTGTTTGGTCAATTGGGTCCCAATTGACAAGTGCATCTTTTTTATATGCCAACCCAGCTTTATAAAAATCAATAAAAAGTTCTTGCTGGTGCTTGTAATAGTCTTTATTACATGTTGCAATTTCTTTATCCCAATCTAAATCTAAATCGAGATTTTGAAGTTGCTCTTTCATATTTTTAATGTTTGCTATTGTCCAATCGTGAGGGTGAGTTCCAAATTGAATTGCTGCATTTTCTGCAGGCAGTCCAAACGCATCCCATCCCATTGGATGAATTACACTATCTCCTTTTAACTTGTGGAAGCGAGCACAAATATCCCCAATAACATAATTCCTTACATGACCCATGTGAATATTGCCCGAGGGATAAGGAAACATTTCTAGAATGTATGACTTAGATTTCATTATTTTTTTTGAGAATTAAGATCCAGAAAGAGACAATTTGCTAGCAGTTTCTAGTATACGCAATGTAATTTTTTTTTCTTCATCAATAAAACTTTTATTATCAGGGTACCATTCATTATTTTTTTTATTTTGACATAAAATTTTTGTATTAACCCCAGTGCTAATTAATTCTTGTGAGGTAATAATCACTTTAATCGTACATCTTTGATTTGGTTGATTTTCATCCAAAATCCAATCAGTAGCAATAAATCCGCCCTGTGAATCAACTGTTTTTAAAGAGTATTGATTTAACACATCTAATGTACCATTCCATAAATTCTGATTTACTACCATTCCTCCATAAACAACGCTTTCCTTTCCTCCAACACGATCAAAAATTTCAGTAATATTAATTGGATCATCAACAACTCCATCTGGACCTGCTGCTCGCAATTTGGACTCACATATTTGTTTATCTCTGTATGTATATTGTCGGTGGGGGTTGTTACATTTGCCATAAATCTTATCAAATTTTTCAATATTACTACTGACATCACCGCCCATAGGACCTTGGCTACATCCATTTAAAATAACTAAAAAGACTATTGAAAGAAGTAATTTATACATTTTTCATGGATATTATTTAATTTGGAAATCTTATACAAGACAAAAAAAAACCAGGCAGGTTGCCCCGCCTGGTTTGTAATTAAATATAGTTATTCTTTAGAATGATACAGATGTACCTACAGCAACAGCAGAACCTTTTGTTGTAGCATCACCTGTTAAGTTTCTGATGTCTAGGAATACAGAAGCTCCACCGCCTAATGCTCTTGAGATTGAAGCATCAAACTGTGATGTTGAGTCATTATCAGCATCTTTTGTATTTTGTAGACCAACAGTAATTGAAGTGTCAGCATCTAAAGATAATGCATATGTTGCGCCCATCTGAGTTGTGTCACCACTTGCTGATAAGTCAGCTGATGCAGTACCACCATTGTGTGCAGCATCTGATTTTCCATCAACAAGAGTTTGTGTTGAGTAACCAACTGTTAGTGTACCGCCACCAAGAGCAGCAGCAACTGAAGCACCTGATGAAGACTCACCAGTGTCACTATCAGCAACACCAGCTGTTACTGTATATGCACCCATAGGTACAGTAATTGTAGCAGATGTAATTGCGTCAGCACCTGAAGATGAGCTGTTTAATTCACCTAATGTGTTTTTGTTATCGTTACCAACATATACTACTGAAAGTGTTGAACCACCAATAGCTGTAGATAGTGATAAACCTAAACCATCATCGTCACCAAATCCAGACTCAGCATCTGAGTTAAAGCCACCGTTGTCGCCAACTTGACCACCAACAGCACCACCAACAGCACCAGTTGTGTCAGCAGCTTCTACGTCACCAATAGTGATTGTTGCACCACCAGTAGCGAATGAAAGTGTGTTACCACCTGATACGCCTGAACCGTGGTCAGTAGTAATAGTTTGTGATAAACCCATACCACCAGAGATAGTCATACCGCTAGCAGTTGTAGTTGACATTGAGAATGATACGAACTGTCCAACATTTAATTTTGTTGCACTAGCAGCATCGTTTAAGTATGCAGCGCTACCTGAACCAGATACGCTTACATCTGCTTGAGCTGATGCAGCACCAAATGCTGCAGCAATAGCAGAGATTGCATAAGTTAGTTTTTTCATAATAATTATTCCTTTCTTAATTAAATTATGAGTTTTTAATTAAAAACTTCTTCGAATATAATCTTTCGAGATTAAAATTACCTAAAAATCTTATGAAAATTGCTTTTTTTGTATTTTTTGTTGCTTTTTTGCAACACTTTATAAATTAAAATCCCTCTTTTTCCAAAAAAGATCTTGATTAGCTAAATCCTCATGAAATTGATCCCTATACTCAAGAAACTCCTCTTTTTTGAGTGAGGATTTGTAAATATTTTGTGATACCTGTTGTCTGCTAGCAGTGTTAGCATAATGGTTTTTCCGCCTAACATCAGAATAATCCCCTTGCAAATTACAAAAAGACCATAAATTACCTATTATATCATTAGTGTTTGTTACAACTTCTTCATATGAAATATCAAACAAGTTATTATTAGGAGTCTTTTTCCAAAAATTCATAAGAAAAGAATAATTTGAGTATTCATTTGATATAGCAAAAAAACTTGATGCATAAACTATCGACTCTTGAAAATTAGCTTTAAAAAGAGAAATAGCATTATCCCACGGATCTCTAAATGTATGAATAAATTTGGCTTTCGGAAATGCGAGTTTAATAAATTTATAGTATAAAAAATTACCTGGCATTTTATCTATAAAAAAACGAGCCCCTCCTCTTTGCATAGCTATGGTATCTAAATATCTATTGCCTAAATCATCTATGTACTTTGGGTCTATATCCACTCCCGGTTTTAGATCTGCAAAGATTGACCAAAGGTTATTAGTAAAAAATACTTTTTCTCCTCCTGCAACTATGTCATCAGCAGTGGATAGGATTGACTCTATTAACGTAGTCCCTGACCTTGGCATGCCAATTATAAAAATTAATCCATCACCCTTTTCCTTTGAAATAAAATCTGTAACTTGTTCTTCATTAAATTTAGTAAAATACTCAGTAAGGTTAAGATACATTTTTTGTCTAGCATAAATAGGTGCTCTTTGCATCGATGCAATATGCTTATTAGCTTCCACGTAGTATTTTTCTGAAAGATCTTTTTGTTTTTTGTTATATTCAGCCAAACATATTAAGGCAGAAGCCGACTTAGAATTTTTTTCTATAATATTTTTAAAAATACCTGGTGTGTCAACAACATATTGAAGTTGGTCAATGTATTTTTGCTTAATTTTTGATCGATCATGATTTAAGAGTTTTTTAAAAAGATCTCCATCAAAAATTTCTTTATCTAAGATGTCTTGAGCAAATTCAATAAATTTATCAAATTGTTTGGTTGCGATGAGAATATCTGTGTAACTATCAATAAAATCTGAATATTTCAAAAACTCCTCTGAGGTTATCCCACCTCTCAAATTTATAACTAAATTGGCATATTTTTCTGCCTGATCAAAGTCCTTCATTTCCAAATAACATACACTTAGGTTTTGATAGGCTCCAGCGAGGTCCGAGTTTAATTTTATTGCTTCATTAGCAAATTTTATAGATTGTTCATGATCTTGAACTCTGAGAAATAAGTAGGAGAGATTAAGTAAAATATCAACATCTTTATTATTAATAAAATAGCATTTTTCAAATGACTTAAGGGCACCTTGATATTTTTTTTGTGCCAGAAGCGTCATGCCTAAATTTTTATTTATTGAATAATCATTAGGATTATTTTTAAGATAATCATAAAGATAAAGTTCAGCCTTGGCATAATTACCAGTTGCAATAAGATCATTTAATTTTGACAATTTATCGCTCATAATCTAACTATATAGTACTAATGTCTTTTATTAACAAGATTAAACTAAATTATAATATTAAAGTAATTGATGATTTAATTATCAATAAAAATCAAAAGGAAATTATATCTTCGTTAAGAAAAATTAAGCATGATAACCCAGAGGTTTTTTTTCAAATATTAAGTCATTATATTAATAAACAATCCGCGGATATAGATTTGGGTATTAATTTTCATACCAATCAATCAACTTTCATTAATAGTTTTCAAATTGAAGATACAAATTATTTAAAAAATTTCTTTAAATATTATTTTGAAAAGATTGGTTTTGAAAATCATTTAGATTATTTTTCTAATAGCATTGCACAGGATCTCAATACAATGCAATTGACTGAATTTTCTAATCAAATTGATTTTGATCAGATGGTCAATTTCTCAAACTTTTTTATTAATTCTCTTCTTGTAAAACATAGTAATAAAGATTGTTTTTTTATATCTAATAGTGCTTTCTTCGAAAGCAAAGAAAAGCAAAAATATTTCATCTACCCTGATACAACTAAAGCTTATTTTCTCATACATAAAAACCCCATAAAAATGTTATGTGAGTTAAAAGCCAAATTTGGAGATACACAATCAGCTTTAAATGAAATGTTTAATTTTGAAAATAAACTTATTTTAAACAATAACAGTTCTAATGATTATGAGGTTTTTGAAAATAGACAATCTTGGAATATTTACAATCAATCTTGGACCGATCCTAATGTTTTAAGTGCATATAGAGGGCTATTGATCAATTATGATGAATTTGTTCATAATTCTGAGGAAACTCTTACAAAAATAATTTTCCATTTAATTGATGCTGGCCTAGATATAGATATAAACTATGACGTCATTAGAATATATGTTGAGGAAAATACTTTAGAGCCAGATAATTTCAATATTGATCTCTCCAATAAGGAAAAAAAATTATTGTTAAACAACGTTGATAATAATTTGCTCGAAACATTCAACTATACGATTTGACAATAAACTATGAAAATTTAGACAAGGTACTTTTAAGTCTAGACTCACACATTAATGCCAAGTTGCTTATTGTAAGCAAAAATAGATCGGTCACTGACATCAACGAACTTATTGATAAAGGTTTTAAACTATTTGGTGAAAACCGAGTTCAAGAAGCAAAAAGTAAATTCAGTAATTTAGATGGTTTAGAATTGCATTTAATTGGGCCCCTTCAAACCAATAAGGTAAAAGACGCTTTGCAACTTTTTAATGTTATTCAATCAATTGATAGAAAAAAACTTATCGATGAAATAAGTAAATCAAAATCTAAATTAGAAGATATCAAAACAACTAGTTATTATATTCAGGTTAATATTGGTCTCGAAAAACAAAAAGCAGGTATTGATAAATTAAAAGTTGCAGATCTGTATGAATATGCATGCAAAAATAATTTAAAAATAGATGGACTTATGTGTATCCCCCCAAATACAATTAACCCAGAGCCTTATTTTGAAGAAATGATTAATATTAAAAATACAATAAATAAAAACCTCAAATTAAGTATGGGCATGAGCAATGACTATTTAATAGCTTTAAAACATAATTCTAGTCTAATTCGTATAGGTTCCTTAATTTTTAATGATTAAATATATTTTAATATTTTTCTTTTTCTTAAATTCATTAAACGCTCTTGAAATAAGATGTAAATTTGAAGAGGTTTACTCTAATGGTGATCATCAAACAGGCTTTTTTCTCTACAAAAATAATATGTTGAGATATCAATATTACTCTAGTGATCTTTTTACACTTTTTTATAATAAGAATTTTTACCTTGTTAAAAACAATGATAAGAGTCTAATTCAAAAGCTTAACGATAAAAATAATGTCAAAATATTAAATGAGTTATTAGATATAGCTAATAAATACCCAGATATAAATTTAAAATACCAAAAAAATGATATGTTTATTTCTTTAGAGAAATCTGTTCTAAATAATTTTTACAAAAGAATTTCGATTAATTCTGAAAAATTAAATATCAGCATCTATCTCAATGAATGTGATTTTATCAATATTAAAGATAGATTTTTTATTCACAATCCCTTTTATGAATATAATTTCAAATAATGATTCTTCTTGAGTCTGAAGATAGTTTTTTACTTAGTACTATATTTAATATTTTAAATCAAAAAAATTATTATTTTACGTTAAAGAAAGATGATAATTATTTTTCAACCTTAAATATATCCTCTAAAAATAAAAAATTATGTTTAAATGCTAATTCAAAAAAAAATACAATTGAACTACCTATTACTACAAACAATTTAATTTCAAATATAAATAAACTTTTTAAAGACTTAAAATTAGAATATTTTGGATTGGAATTTTTTCCCTTCAAGCAGTCTTTAAAATTTAATGGAAAAGAAGCTCATTTAGGAAATATACATTACATAATTTTAAGTCAAATTTTATTAAATTCACCTAATGGATTAAACAAAACATATTTATATAAATTAATGTGGCCTTTAGATAAAAATTACCAAATAAATAAATTAGACACACACCTTACAAATTTAAAAAATTATCTTAAAGAAAAATTAGATTTCAATTTAGACATAACCACCAGTTCTGGTTTAATAAATTTAAGAGTTGATTAAAATCTCCCTTTTCCCAGTGTGGTTTGGTGCAGAGACTACTCCTCTTTGTTCTAAAGCTTCCATAATTCTTGCAGCTTTGTTGTAACCTATTTGAAAATTTCTTTGTAAAAAGCTTGTCGAAGCTTTGTTGGTTGATTTTATTAAATCAATTGATTGGGATATCAATGCTTCATCTTCATCACTTAGGCTATCAAAGCTCTCTTCATTCCCCTTTATAATTTCATCTAGTTCCTCAAGATATTCAACTCTTTGACTTTTCTTAATTTCTTTAATCAGCTTATTTACTTCATCATCTGAAATAAATGCTGATTGATAACGGATCAAATTTGCTCCATTTTTTGACATAAGCATATCGCCATTCCCTAAGAGTTGTTCTGCTCCCATTTCCCCCAATACTGTTCTGCTGTCATATTTGCTTGCAACTTGAAAACTTACTCTAGATGGAAAGTTTGCTTTAATACTTCCTGTTATGATATCAACGCTAGGTCTCTGAGTTGCCATTACTAAATGAATTCCACATGCTCTGGCCATTTGAGCCAATCTTTGGACGTAATGCTCTACCTCTTTACCTGCGGTCATCATTAAATCTGCCATTTCATCAATAAAAACGATTATATAAGGTAATTTCTCAATCGATTTTTGATTGTATCCCTCAAGGCTTCTTGTATTTTCCTCATTCATTAAAGAGTATCTTCGCTCCATTTCTTTGCAAACCCATTTAAGAGCTATAATGGCTTTTTTTGGTTCTGTTACCACGGGTGTTAATAAATGAGCAATATCGTTATAAACACTCAACTCTAACATTTTGGGGTCAATGAGTATCAGTCTCAGCTCTTTCGGTGAGAACTTATATAAAATGCTTGCTAGAAGAGTATTTATGAATACTGATTTACCAGAACCTGTTGTTCCTGCAACTAAAAGATGAGGTGATTTACTTAAATCGATCACTTCTATGTTACCTGATATGTCTTTGCCTATGCAAACAGGTATTTTATGTGATGCTTTTTTAAAATTATCACTTCCAAGTAATTCTTTAATCGTAACCTTTTCTCTATTTTCATTTGGAACTTCAACACCCAAGTATTGTGTTCCGTAAATCTGAGCAATCCTTACTGCTCCAACGCCCATACTTCGAGAAATATCTCCAGCCAAATTAATTATTGTACTAATTTTAATTCCTGCAGCAGGTAAGATTTCATATAAGGTAATAACAGGTCCTAGCTTTACATTGATTACTTTTACTTCAATATTAAAATCAGCAAACACACTCTCAAGTAAATTTGAATTTCTTTCAATGAATTCTTTACTAAAATTTTTTTGATTAACATTTTTATTTTCAAGAATATCTAAGGAGGGTGATGCATAATTATTATTAATTTGATTATTATTCACAGGTCTTTCTAGATCTACTTCCAAATCTGATTTTATAGAAATATTTTTTATTATTGGCTCTTTTTTTCGAGTTTTACTAAAAGTCTCTGGTTTAGATGAGAAACTCTTTTTATTAAACTTAAATTTAGGAAATCTTAATGTTGTAATAATGTTTAGACTCAGAAAAAATATGATAGTACCAGTTGTAGATAGGGCATAACTCCAATATTCATTTTCATGATATAAGTATAAGTATTCTGCTATGGCCCCCCATTCGGAAATAGGATTAATTAAATCTAATTCTATTCTTAAATAAAAAAGTAATTGGGGAATTAAAATTAAACTTAAAGAAAAAACAAATAATTTAATAAAAAAATAATTCGAACTTTTCTTATAGAAAAACTGTAATGATATAATTAAAAATAAAATTACTAATCCATAACCCAGAAGTCCAAAGGTATATAAAACAAAACTTGAAAAATATGCGCCAAAGAAGCCAAAAATATTATTAGTTTGCCCACTAGAACTTGTTAAAAATGAATTATCATTGATATCGAAAGTTAATAATGAGAGGAATACAAAAATAGAAACAAGCATAAAGAAAAAAGAGCGAAAATAGTTGAAAAATAAAGATAGTTTATCTTTAAAGATATCTGGAATATAGTTATTCTGCATTGCTTAATTAAATATAAGCGTCTTAATGAAAAATAAAATACATAATTATGACTTTTTAATAATTGGAGCAGGTCTAATTGGATGTTTAGCAGCTTTAGAATTAATTAAAAAAAATTATAAGGTTTTAGTTATTGATAAAAATAAAAAGCTGCTATCTGATAATAGAACTTTGGCTGTAAATGCAAATTCAACCGACTTTTTAAAAAGTATTGGCTTATGGAAAAACTTGCAATCGAAAAGCGAACCAATAAAAAAGATTTTTATAAGTGATTATGTAAATTCAAAAAAATTAACTTTTAATCACCAGCCTGAGTATATGGGAAATGTTATATACAATAAAGACTTGCTTCTCAATGCGAGAAAAAAATTAAAATTAAAAAAAGCAATTTTACTAAATATAACCTTGCCTATTTCTATCCTAAAAACAGATACTCAAATTCTAATTAAAAATAAAATTTATGTATTTAAGAAAATCATTCTATCAGCTGGGAAAAATTTTGATAACGAAGTTATTAGTAAAAGATCATTCAATCAGGGACATCATTCTTTTGTAGGGTTTTTTAAACATTCAAAAAATCACAATAATTTTGCTTATGAAGTTTTTACAAAGACTGGTCCTTTAGCAGTATTGCCAGCTCCTTATAAAAATAAATTATTTTCTACATTTATTTATTCTTCTAAAATAAAAATTTCTAATAGAGATCTTAAAAATTTAATTAAAAAGAATTTTACTCAATCCCATGGCTCAATAAATTTTGAAAAAGATATTAATTCTTTTAGATTATCGCCCCATTTGAGTTTTCCAAATAATAAAAATTTTTTGATATTGGGAGATAGTTTGAGATCAATTCATCCAGTTGCTGGGCAAGGATGGAACCTAGGAATTAAAGATATACAGACACTGAGTACAATTCTTGATAAATATTCTTTAAATGATGTAATTTTTGATAAAATTTATTTCTCAAGAAGAAATGTTGAAAGTGTTTTATATCTAAATTTCACATCAATATTAAATTTTCTTTATGAAGAAGAGAATGAATTGAAAAAAATGATTATAAGGTTGGGCTTTAAATTCTTAAACTTCTCTACCTTAAAAAATATTTTTATTAGACAAGCAATGGGAAGAAATAATTTAATTTAAACTATTATTTTTTGTGCTTACTACCTGAAATGTATTTAAGTCTAGAATAGAATTAATTGTATTTAGCCTCTCCATGACGTTTGTAGATTCCAATATCGCTTGTTTATCTATCTTATTAAAAGGTGCTAGCATAGCTAAAGTTGATAAAAGTTGAAGGTTTGATGTTTCAGACAGAACTTCTTTATCAATTTCTAATTTCTTCATTTTAAAAAAATTTGAATATTTTTGGATAAGGGCGGCTCTGTCTATGTGAGGTTCCATATCATTTAGATCATCTAAATAATCATCACAATCAATATTACCTT
>MDTE01128908.1_pt1 | contig 15446 bp, 11 predicted proteins | sample 811231 | NCBI WGS metagenome assembly MDTE01 (sample SAMN05326651, study PRJNA326480) | marine metagenome | isolation source: seawater | place: Indian Ocean: Red Sea | collected 2010 | reverse complement strand
TTAAACTTTATTCTGGAGATTACATCTTAAGTAAAAATATAACGATTAACTAAGATTTAATTTTATTTTGAAACTATTTCTGTTAACTATTGCTCTTTTATCGTTGGGATTCTTTGGCATTGCAATCAAGATAATAATGAAAAAAAATGGGAAGTTCTCTGGTACATGTGCAAGTCAAAATACGCTACTAAATAAAAGCGGAGAGTCCTGCGGCATATGCGGAGCTACTAGTGAAGAGCAATGCAAAAATGATATTTAATTTATAATCATTTTTTTAAGATCAGAACTATAATATACTGCTGGTTCGTTATTAATATCTTTGTAAATAATATAAACTGATAAACCTAATTTCTTAGCTAGCTTTTTACTTTTCTCCAAACCAATTACCATAAAAGCAGTAGCATAAGCATCAGCGAACATGCAATCATTATGTATTACAGATACGCTTAAAAGTTCATTTACTTTTGCATCCCCATTAAATGGATTAACAATATGGGTGTACCTATCTTCTTCTGATTGAAAAAATCTTCTATAGTTTCCAGATGTAGCTAAGGAATTATTTTTAATTTCCATTATGCATGAGAAATGGTTCAAGTCTTTAGATTCAAAAGGATTTTCTATACCCACCCTCCAAGGTTTTTTTTCAGAATTTACTCCATTAACCCTAAGCTCTCCGCCTAACTCAATAATATAATTAAAACACCCTTTATATTCCAAAAATTTAGAGATTAAATCAATAGAAAAACCTTGTGCAATTGCATTGAAATCTAAAGACATTCCTTTAGGTTTAAAAATGCTATCTTCAATTAAAACAACTTTACTAAAATCAACAAATGACAATAATTCTTTAATCTTTACAGAGTCAATTGCAACATTTTTCTTAGTAAAACCAAATCCTAGAGAATTAACAATAGGGGAAACCGTGCAGTCAAAAACCCCATCGGTTTCTTGATATACTTTTTTAGCTGCAGAAAAAACTATGTTAAATAAACTGTCTGTTTTAAATGTTTTATCATTGTTTATTAGGGATATAGTGGAGTAGGTATTGTAAGTTGAAAGAGACTTATCTACTTCATTTAATATACTGTCGATTTCATTTTGAAAATCAATTCCATTTTCGGACATGTACTCTATATGATAGTAGGTTCCTTGTGCATTACCATTATTTTTAACAGAAATAAAATGATTTGGATCATCACAACTTAATAGTAATACAGCGAAAAGAAAATAAGAAAATCTCAATATATACACAGCTGATAATTTAATAAGAAAGGGTTAGTGGATGTAAGGATTATCCTCCAAAATCATCAAATCTTACATTTTCATCAGGGATACCCCAATCTTCAGCCATTTGCAAGCAAGACTTATTCATCATAGGTGGGCCACAGAAATACAATTCAATATCTTCAGGAGCCTCATGTTTAGTGAGGTATTGATCTATAACAACTTGGTGAACAAATCCAATAAAACCATCCCCTTCTTTATCATTTAAGTCTTTCTTTTCTATCCATTTATCTTCCTCTTTAGCGTCAGAAAGAACAATATAGAATTTGAAATTTGGGAACTCCCTTTCAAGAGAACGGAAATGTTCTATGTAAAAAAGTTCAGCTCTAGACCTTCCTCCGTACCAATATGACACTTTTCTGCCAGTTTTAAGCGTCTTAAACAGTTGATATAGATGCGATCTCATGGGAGCCATTCCAGCACCACCACCGATATATAACATTTCTGCATCAGAAGGGTTAATAAAAAACTCTCCATACGGTCCTGAAATAGTTACCTTATCTCCAGGTTTTCTGCTAAATATGTATGATGATGCAACTCCAGGATTAACATCAAGCCAAGTGTTTTTCTTAGTATCCCATGGAGGGGCTGCAACACGAACATTTAGCATAATCTTTCTTCCTTCAGCAGGATAAGATGCCATAGAATATGCTCTTACCACTTCTTCATCATTCTTCATGACTAAATGTCTCATTGCCCATGAGCCTTCACTCCAATCCTTTTCAAATTTATTTGGCTCTCCTGGATGGTCTTCTGGGTGTGCTGATATATCCATATCTGCAAATGGTATCTCGCAATCAGGAATCTCGATTTGTATATATCCTCCTGCTTCATAAGGCATATCTTCTGGAACTTCTACAATAAATTCTTTAATATAAGTAGCTACGTTATAATTTGAAACTACAGTAGCCTCCCATTTTTTTACTCCAAAAACTTCCTCAGGGATTCTAATCTGCATATCTTCTTTCACTTTAACCTGGCACCCTAAACGAAAATTCTCTGCAATCTCTTTTCTTGAAAAATGTGGCTCTTCAGTTGGTAAAATACTCCCGCCACCACTATCGACTTGACAAGTGCACTGAATACAGGTACCTCCTCCTCCGCAAGCAGATGGAAGAAAAACTCCTGCATCTGAAAGAGTGGTCAGTAAGGTGCTTCCTCCATCAACTTCAATCTCTTTTTCTCCATTAATTGTGATTTTTAATTTTCCAGCTGGAGATAACTTTGATTTTGTAAAAAGCAAAACACTTACTAAAGAGATAATAACAAAAAGAAAAACAAATATGCTAGCAAGAATTGTTGTTGTTGTACTTAATAATATCATTAGGCTATAATTTAATTCCCATAAAACTCATAAATGCAATACCCATAAGGCCTGTGATAATATACGTAATACCTAGACCTCTTAATGCTGGAGGGACATTAGAATATTTAATCTTTTCTCTAATTGCAGCTATTCCAACCACAGCTAACCACCATCCAACTCCAGAACCTAATCCAAACACTGTTGCTTCTGTAATGGTAGAGTAAGCTCTCTCTTGCATAAATAAAGAAGCTCCTAATATAGCGCAATTTACAGCGATTAGTGGTAAAAATATACCTAGAGAACTGTATAATGCAGGAGAAAACTTTTCCACAATCATTTCTACTAATTGAACCATAGACGCAATAACAGCAATAAACATAATAAATGTAAGAAAGCTTAAGTTGACATTAGCATATTCAGGACTTAGCCATACTAAAGCCCCTTCTTTTAAAACATAATTCTCTAATAAATAATTTAATGGAACCGTAACTCCTAAAACAAATATGACTGCATTACCTAAACCGACTGCAGTTTTGACTGTCTTTGAAACGGCTAAATAAGAGCACATTCCTAAGAAATATGCAAAAATCATATTATCAATAAATATTGATTTAATAAAGATATTAGCTAAATCTTCCATACTTAATTAGATTCGATTAATTTTTTATTTCTCATTCTTTGTATCCAAATAATTATACCAACTGTAATTAAAGCCATTGGAGGTAAGATCATCATTCCATTATCCATATATCCAGCATCATAACATGAATCTGGAATAACTTGTTTTCCATATAATGTTCCTGAACCAAGAAGCTCTCTAAAGAATGCAACAACAATCAAAATCCATGCGTATCCAAATGAATTTCCTAAACCATCTAAAAACGATTTCCAAGGTTTATTAGCTAAGGCAAAAGCTTCGAGTCTTCCCATAATAATACAATTAGTAATTATTAATCCAACAAAAACAGAAAGTTCTTTACTTACATCATATGCAAATGCTTTAAGGACCTGATCAACAAGTATTACTAATGTCGCAATTACAACTAACTGTACAATAATTCTAATTCTTGAAGGGATTAAGTTTCTCATAATAGAAACAACAACATTCGCTATTGACATAACTGCTAAAACAGATATAGACATTACAACTGCAGGCTCTAACTGAACAGTTATCGCTAAAGCAGAGCAAATACCTAAAACTTGGACAGTAATAGGATTATTATCATCAAGAGGGTCGGTTAACAGTCTCTTATTTTTCTTTGAGAATAAAGGTTCTTTATTTTTGCTCATTGGATTGAATCGTTATTATTTTGAGTAGTATCAAGAAGTGATTTCATTTCTTCTAATTCAAGCTCAGATTGACACTTCTCAAAATAAGGTAAATATTTTTCTAATCTTTCATAAAGCATGTCGGAAACTCCATCAGATGTAATTGTTCCTCCGGCTATTCCGCTAACAGAATGCATATCTCCATCAGGGATTACTCCCTTTAGAACAGAAATAGAAACAAATTCTCCTTTCTTATTATATATCTCCTTTCCTTCAAAATATTTTTGAAAATCATTTGTATTTATTTCAGCTCCTAAGCCAGGTGTCTCAGATTTATGATCGAATACAGCACCATAAACCTTATTAAAATCATTCTCTATAGCAATGTACCCCCAGATAGGACCCCAAAGTCCTTTTCCTCTTAATGGAATTATAAATCTTTTGGATCCTTCTTTTTCATAAATATAAAGTGGGTACATCTGATCTTTAGGATCTTTCTTTAATTCTTTTGCTATATCAATATCAAAAGCTGTTCCTCCTTCTACCTTATTTCCTTTAAAGTCTAGTACAACTGATTCTTTTATTAATCTTTCAAATTGTTTCTCAGAATCTTCTCTAGAAAATGATTCTTTAACTGAATTTAAAATGTTTTGCTTTTTCTCTAATTCTACATTTCTATCCTGACGATCTTGAAGAGAAAGAGCTGTTATCGATAATAATGCGGCAACTACTATAACCATAATTGAAGCAAATCCAAATGTATATAAATTAGAATTAATATTCATTTTACTTACTTTTTATTCTTTTTAGTCTTCTTGTAATATTACTTTGTATAATGTAATGATCTACAAGTGGGGCAAAGACATTCATCAATAATATTGCCATCATCATTCCTTCAGGATATGCAGGATTAAATACTCTAATAAGGATAGCTAATATTCCTATAAGAAAACCAACAATCCATTTACCCTTATTTGTCTGTGAAGCTGTTACTGGGTCTGTTGCCATAAAAACAGCACCAAATGCGAAACCACCTAACAATAAATGAATATGTGCAGGTAAATTCATGTATTCATTTGCTCCCCAAAGATTAAAAAGTAAACCCATTATATATCCGCCAATAAATACAGATATCATGGTTCTCCATGAACCTACTCCTGTTATAATTAATATCGCCGCACCAATCAAAATAGCTAATGTAGATGTTTCAGCTACAGATCCCGCCATATTTCCTACAAAAAAACTACCAATTAGACTAATGTCTAAAGGAATATTAGCTGCTAAATCAGCAAGAGGAGTTGCCCCAGAAAAGCCATCTACAGTTGACATGCCTCCTGTATGGATCCACACTTCATCTCCAGACATCTTAGTTGGATAAGCAAAAAACAAAAACGCTCGAGCTGTTAATGCGGGATTAAGTATATTCATTCCGGTACCGCCAAAAACTTCTTTACCTATCACTACTGCAAAAGCAACAGATACTGCAACCATCCAAAGAGGAACGTCAACAGGCATAACCATTGGAATTAATAATCCGGTAACAAGATACCCCTCATTAACAGAATGACCTCTATATACTGCAAATGCAAATTCAATAGTAAGGCCAACAATATAGGAAACTAAAATTAGAGGCAAGACTTTCATGGATCCAAACAAAAAAGCATCCATAATACTGAATTCTGTTTGACCTGTCGCATTATAATGAAGCTGACCAATATTCCACATACCAAATAGCAAGGCTGGTATTAAAGCGATAATAACCGTCACCATGGTTCTTTTAAGATCTACAGCATCTCGTATATGAACACCTTGTCTTGTAGTATGGTTAGGAACAAAAAGAAAGGTTTCGAAAGCATCATATGCAGGCCAAAACTTTTTTAATTTACCCCCATCCTCAAAATGTGGTTTAATTTTACTTAATATATTACTAAATAATTTCACCTTAACTAGTTTCTTTTCTTATTAAATCAAGTCCTTGTCGAATTATATCTTGAACATTCATTTTAGAAGTGCAAACAAATTCACATAAAGCAAAATCCTCAGGAGAAACTTCATATATACCTAAGTTTTCCATTAACTCAATATCTTCAGTCATAATTGCTTTGATTAAATGTACTGGATAAATATCCATAGGTAAAACTTTCTCATATTCACCAGTCATAACATACGCTCTCTCCTCACCATGCATATTTGTATCTAATTTATAGCTTTTATTAGGCATTATCCAAGACAAAAAAGTTCTTGACATAGAAAACTTGTTTGTTCCTGGAGAAAGCCAGCCCATGAATTCTGAATAATTTCCTTCAGGTATGACTGTAATCTGAGTGTCATAAAATCCGATATAGTCATTTTGATTTATTTTCTTCCCAGAAAAAATATCACCGCTAATAATTCGATTTTCACCTGATTTTATATTTTCTTCAAGCAAATTAACAACAGATGCTCCTGATATTACCCTGTAATATCTTGGCTTATTAACACTCGATCCACTAATTGATATTATTCTTGATATATCATACTTTCCTTCTTGAAAAAAACGAGCAATAGCGATTACATCTTGAGGCTCAACATACCACACAACATCACCTTTATTTATTGGATCAATATGATGAATTTGTACTCCTACATTTCCTGCCGGATGTGGGCCGTTAAATTTAACTATCTCTACTCCTTTAGATTCAGTAAACACTTTAGAAGAGTTTGTGTTTCCATCTATACTAAGATATGTTTTTCCATCTGTTAGAGCTGTAATATAATTTAAGCCCTTTTGAAACAAATCTTCCATTCCATACAAAGCAAAATCGTTATCGATAGATAAAGGGCTTGATTTGAAAGCAGAAATAAAAATAGATTTTGGGTTATCTAAGGGGTCAGCAATAATATCATAAGGTTTCTGGCGAATAAATGGCCAAAGTCCTGACTCTAACATAGTTTGAATGATGTCTTCTCTATTTAAATCTTGGTTATTCTTTTTAAAAGTATATTTATCATAAATTATCTTTTCATCCGCCTCAATAATAATCTCTAAAACTTTTCTTTTTTCTCCTCTGACTATATCTATAATTTTACCACTAACAGGTGAACAGAAATTAATCTTATCATTGTACTTATCAACGAATATTGGGGTTCCTGCATTTACCTTATCCCCGATCTTGAGTATTATTTTTGGAGTTAAAGAGTGAAAGTCAGTTGGTTTTAATGCATAATATTTAGCAGGTCGAGTGGATGCGTAAACCTTATCTGCTTCTCCTAGTAAATTTATATCTAACCCTTTCTTTAATCTTATTTCCTGATACATCTGCAAAATTTTCGCGTCAAAAATATAAATTTGCAATTAGAATTTAGCACTTTTTAGTATGAGATTTTTTAACATTTATTTTTTACTGTTGATATCTATGACAATTATCTTTAAAAGCTGCTTTCTTGTCAAAGAAATTGACTATGAAAACATCTCTATTGATTCATTAAATGATACAATGAAAATTAGTGATAAAAAAACAAAATATCAAAACCAGGTATTTGTCAATAACATAAAAACGGTTCTATTACATCCAGTAAATAATGAAATGTTGATTCCGATTATTAATCTAAATTCTGAAGAAAAACTCAAATTTTCTTTTGATGATTTAAATTCTGATGTAAAAGAGTATCGATATACATTAATACATTGCGATTCAGAGTGGCAAGAAAGTGATTTGATGCGTTCAGAATATATAGATGGAATGTATAGCAATCCTATTACAGACTATCAATTCTCATTTAATACTACACAAGAATATGTTCATTATTCACTAATTTTTCCAGAAGAAAATCTAAAACCGATAATTTCAGGAAATTATATTATCAAAGTATCATTAAATGAAAAAGAAACGCTTACAAGGAGGTTCATGGTATTAGAAAAAAAGGTCGATATAAACGCAGAGATAAAAAAAGCCACTTTAGCAAAAGATCGTAAATTAAAACATGAAATAGACCTAAATATTCTACATAATGGAATTAAAATACTAGATCCTTTTTCTGACATAAGAGTAGTTATAAAACAGAATAATAGAGAAGATAATTCAATAACTAAATTAAAGCCAATTTTTATTAAAAATGAAGAATTGATTTATGATTATGAAGAAGAAAATACTTTCTTTGGAGGTAATGAATTTAGATATTTTGATACAAGAAGCTTGCGATTCTACTCTGATCGTATAGATAGTATTGCATTTAATGATTCTATTCATCATGTTTGGTTACTCTCAGATTATAAAAGAACTTTTGATAACTATGCAATTATTCCTGATATTAATGGAAAATTTATTATTAAATCTCAAGAGGGTTGGGATTCAGAAATAGAGGCTGATTATACGTGGGTACACTTCAAATTACCAATGGAACAAAAAGTTAGCTATGGCGACATATATATATTTGGAGAATTTAATTCTTGGATGAAAGATCTAAATTCAAAACTTACATATAATAGTGACATGAATAGATACGAAAAATCAATCCTTCTGAAACAAGGTTATTATAACTACTGTTATATTCTTCATGATACTATAGTAAATAGAGTAGATATGAGTTTTATTGAAGGTTCACATTACGAAACTAGAAACGATTATTATATTTATGTTTTTCATAAAAGTGAGAATATGAGGTATGAGAAGTTGATTGGCTATATCAAATTATCATCAAATAATCTTTTTTAAAAACTATTTAAAATTATTCTATTGTTATATTTGTTTGATAATTAATAAATAGATAACGTGAAAGGAATATATCAAATCCCAAAGGCTATAAATGAACCTGTAAAACAGTATGCTCCAAATAGTGAAGAGTTGAATTCTTTACTTATGGAATATAAATCAAGAATTAAAAAAACTATTGATGTCCCAATGTACATAGGTGATAAAAAAGTTTTTTCAGACACTAAAATCAATCTAACCCCTCCTCATGATCATAGTATTGTTATTGGAACCGGTAATCTTGGAACAAGTGAACACGTTGTTAATGCTATTAATGCTGCACTAGATGCTAAATCTAAATGGCAAAATATGCAATGGGAACATCGTGCATCTATATTTCTAAAAGCAGCAGAGTTGTTAGCTGGACCATATCGAGATAGAATAAATGCAGCAACAATGTTAGCGCAAAGTAAGAATGTATTTCAAGCTGAAATTGATGCCGCCTGTGAATTGATTGATTTTTTTAGGTTTAATGTTCAATATATGTCTAAAATATACTCAGAACAACCTGAATCATCAGAAGGAATTTGGAACAGAATGGAACATAGACCTTTAGAAGGGTTTGTTTTTGCAATTACTCCTTTTAATTTTACATCTATATGTGCTAATCTTTGTGCAGCACCTGCATTAATGGGAAATGTAGTTATATGGAAACCTGCAAATACTCAAATATACTCTGCTCAAGTTATTATGGAGTTATTTCAAGAGGCAGGGCTTCCAGATGGAGTTATTAATATGATAACAGTTGATGGTCCTGTAGCGGGAAATGTGGTTTTTTCTCATAAAGATTTTGCAGGCCTACACTTTACAGGATCTACAAAAGTTTTTCGTAACCTATGGAGAACAATAGGTAATAATATAGAAAAATACAAAAGCTATCCTCGTATAGTTGGAGAAACTGGTGGTAAAGATTTTATTATAGCGCATGAGTCGGCTAATTATAAAGAAGTGTCTACAGCTATATCTAGAGGAGCATTTGAATATCAGGGACAAAAATGCTCCGCTGCATCAAGAGCATATATACCTTCCAATTTAGGATCAGACATAATAAATCATGTAATTGAAGATGTTAGGTCATTTAAAATAGGTTCTCCTGAAAATCCTTCTAATTTTATAAACGCGGTTATATCTGAGCAGGCTTTTGACAATATTGTTTCTTATATTGAGTATGCTAAAGAATCTTCTGATGCAGAAATTATTATTGGGGGAGATTACGATAAATCAAAAGGTTATTTTATTTCGCCAACTGTTATAGTTACAAAAGATCCAATGTTTAGAACAATGGTTGAAGAAATTTTTGGACCTGTTATTACAATTTATATATATCCACAAGGTGATTGGTTGAATATTCTGAAAACAATTGATTCAACTTCAGAATACGCTTTGACGGGTGCTGTATTTTCTAAAAATAGATACGCAATCGAAGAAGCTACTAATATATTGTTAAATTCGGCGGGTAACTTTTATATTAACGATAAACCTACTGGTGCTGTAGTTGGACAACAACCTTTTGGGGGCTCTAGAGGATCTGGAACTAATGATAAGGCAGGTTCAGTTCTTAATTTATTAAGATGGGTATCGCCAAGAACTATAAAAGAGACATTTGTTCCTGCAAAAAGCTATAAATATCCGTTTCTAGGAAAGTAATAAAGCTAAGCTTGCGCAGTAGGTCCTCCAAAATTAATTGGAATTCCAGTATTAGGATCTAAATCCTTAATTTCTCCGTGTTGGTTTTCAAATTTTGAAATATTATCATTTATAGCCTTCATGAATCTTTTGGCATGTTGGGGAGTTAATACTATCCTTGATTTAACTTTAGCTTTAGGAACTCCTGGCATCATTTGAATAAAATCTACAACAAACTCTGATGGAGAGTGATTGATGATTGCAAGATTACTATAAACTCCTTCAGAAATTTCTTCTGAAAGTTCTATATTTAATCCTTCTTTTTTCTTTTCTTCAGACATAAATTTTATATTTTATGATAAAATAGCTTCTTCATTCTTCTGATTTAAATCATCTTCACTTTCAAGATTATCAAACTCTTCTTGAGAACCAACTATTGTATCTGATCCATCTAATAATCCAGTTCCTGCAGGAATCCTCTTTCCAATAATAACATTTTCTTTAAGCCCTTTTAATTCGTCATATTTTGCACTTATCGCTGCTTCATTCAAAACCTTTGTTGTTTGTTGGAATGATGCAGCGGAAATCCAGCTGTCTACTTGCAAAGAAGCTCTTGTAATACCCTGTAAAACTGGCGCAGAAATAGCTGTAACAGCATCTCTTGATTCTACCTCCTTCTTACTATTTCTTTTTAATTTTGCATTTTCTTCTCTAAGTCTTCTTGGGGTTACTAATTGTCCAGCCTGAAACTCCTCAGAATCTCCCGCATCAAGAATAAATTTGTTTCCGTAAATATGATCGTTATGTTCTACAAATTCGTCTTTTCCTACTAATTGATTTTCTAAAAACATAGTGTCTCCAGATTCAACTATTATAACTTTTCTAAGCATTTGTCTTACCAATACCTCAAAATGTTTGTCGTTAATCTTAACCCCTTGTAAACGGTATACGTCCTGAATCTCATTTACAATATATTCTTGAACTGCGGTTACTCCTTTTATATTTAAGATATCTGCAGGGGTAATCACTCCATCACAAAGAGATGTTCCTGATTTTACAAAATCATTCTCCTGCACCAAAATATGTTTTGAAAGTTTAACGAGATATTTTTTAATAAGTCCATCTTTTGCAGTTACAATGATTTCTTTATTACCTCTTTTAATCTTGCCAAATGAAACTATTCCATCTATTTCAGAAACAACAGCTGGATTAGAAGGGTTTCTTGCTTCAAACATCTCTGTTACTCTAGGAAGTCCTCCTGTAATATCACCAGAAGAAGCTCCAGTTCTAGGGATCTTTGCCAAGATCGTTCCAGCCTTTACTTTATCTCCATCTTTTACTGAAATATGTGATCCAATTGGAACATTGTAATTTAATACTTTCTTTTTTAAAGAAACACTGATGGCTGGAGAGAGTTTTTTACTTCTACTATCAATAATAACCTTCTCTTGATATCCCGTTTGTTCGTCAGACTCAATTCGATAAGTAACCCCTTCTTCTATATCATTAAATGATATAGAGCCATCTATTTCTGAAATTATAAGAGCATTATAAGGGTCCCATTCGCAAATTTTATCATCCTTTTTTACATTTCCTTTCTTAATATAAATTATTGCACCATAAGGAATAATGTGTGAGGCTAATATAGATGAATCTTTATCCATAATTCTTGCTTCAGCAGTACGGCTAATTACAATCTCAACATCTTCACCTGATTCATTTTTTGTCTTAATAGTTTTTAGGTCTTCGATCTCTAAAATTCCGTCTTTCTTAATAGTTATATTCGCATCAACTTCTGCTCTAGATGCAGTTCCTCCAACATGAAAAGTTCGTAGTGTTAACTGTGTTCCTGGTTCTCCAATTGATTGAGCGGCAATTACTCCAACAGCCTCTCCAACCTGAGCAATTCTAGCAGTTGCCAAACTTCTTCCATAACATTTACTACAGATTCCTCTCTTTGCTTGACATGTTAAAGCAGATCTAATCTTGACAGTTTCTATTCCTGATTTCTCAATCTTATCAGCTATTTCATTTGAAATCTCTTCGCCAGCACTAACTAAAAGATTGTTTTTAGAATCATAAACATCATTTAAACTAACTCTTCCAGAAATTCTTTCAGATAATGATTCAATAATATCTTCATTATTTTTAAGTGCCGATGCTTCTAAACCACGTAATGTTAAGCAGTCATCTTCAGTAATAATGACATCCTGAGCAACATCAACTAATCTTCTTGTTAAATAACCAGCATCCGCTGTTTTAAGCGCTGTATCTGCTAGGCCTTTCCGAGCACCATGCGTAGAAATAAAGTATTCTAATATTGACAATCCTTCTCTAAAGTTTGTTACAATTGGGTTCTCAATAATAGATTCACCATGATCTCCTGATTTTTTTGGTTTTGCCATTAATCCACGCATTCCGGACAATTGTCTGATCTGCTCCTTTGATCCTCTAGCTCCAGAATCTAGCATCATATAAACAGAGTTAAAACCTTGTTTATCATTACTAATTTTATTCATAACAGTTTCTGTAAGCTTGGCATTTGTAGTTGTCCATACATCTATAACTTGATTGTATCTCTCGTTATTTGTAATAAAACCCATTTGATAGTTTGATTTGATTTCATCAACTTTTTTATTAGCCGAATCAATCAATTCTTCTTTCTCATTTGGCACAATAACATCTCCTAAATTAAAAGATAGCCCTCCTTTAAAAGCCATCTCAAAACCAATCTTTTTAATTCTATCAAGAAAATGCACTGTTTCAGCAACACCACATTGATCAAGAATTTTTCCAATGATATTTCTTAAGGTTTTTTTAGTCAATAAATCATTCACATAATCGATACTATCAGGAACAAGTTCATTAAATAAAACTCTACCTACAGTAGTTTCAATTATAACATCTTTTGATTTCACCTTAATAATTGCGTGAAGGTCTATCTTACCTTCATTGTAAGCAATCTTAACTTCTTCAGAAGAATAGAATGTCATACCCTCTCCTTTTACCTTATCATTTGCAAGGCTCTTTTTATGTTTTGTCATATAATACAAACCAAGAACCATATCTTGGGAAGGAACGGTAATAGGAGCTCCGTTAGCAGGATTCAAGATGTTGTGTGATGAAAGTAGTAGCATCTGAGCTTCCAAAATAGCGGCCGACCCTAAAGGAAGATGAACTGCCATCTGATCTCCATCAAAATCAGCATTAAATGCAGTACAAACTAAAGGATGAAGCTGAATTGCTTTTCCTTCAATCATTTTGGGTTGAAAAGCCTGAATACCTAGTCTATGTAATGTTGGAGCTCTATTTAATAGTACAGGATGTCCTTTCATTGTATTATCTAAGATATCCCAAACTACAGACTCTCTAGAGTCGATAATCTTTTTTGCAGACTTTACAGTTTTAACAATACCTCTTTCTATTAACTTTCTGATTATAAATGGCTTGTAAAGTTCAGCTGCCATATCTTTTGGTAATCCGCATTCGTGCATTTCTAATTCGGGGCCTACAACAATTACGGAACGAGCAGAATAATCAACTCTCTTACCTAATAAATTTTGTCTGAATCGACCCTGTTTACCTTTTAAAGAATCAGAAAGAGATTTTAGTTGTCTGTTCCCATCTGTTTTAACTGAAGATGATTTTCTAGAATTGTCGAAAAGAGCATCTACAGATTCTTGTAGCATTCTTTTTTCATTTCTTAAAATAATTTCAGGAGCATTAATTTCCATTAATCTCTTGAGTCGATTATTTCTAATTATCACCCTTCTATATAAGTCGTTCAAATCAGATGTAGCAAAACGACCTCCGTCAAGAGGAACTAAAGGTCTTAATTCTGGAGGTATAACCGGAATGATTTTAACTGTCATCCATTCTGGTTTATTTTGTGAGTTCTTATTTCCTTCTCTAATTGCCTCAACCACTTGCAAACGCTTTAATGCCTCTGCCTTTCTTTGTTGTGAAGTTTCAGTGTCTGCTTTATATCTTAATTCGTTAGAAAGGGCATCTAAATCAAGTCTTTGTAATAAATCATGTATAGCTTCAGCTCCCATCTTTGCAATAAATTTATTAGGATCATCATCGCTAAGATGCCTATTCTCAATTGGTAGTGATTCAAGAATATCAAGATATTCTTCTTCAGATAGAAAGTCTAAATAATTTACTGGCTCTCCTTCAGGGTTTACTGTATTTTCTCCAGCATTAATCACAACATATCTTTCATAATAAACAATCATGTCCACCTTCTTTGATGGAAGTCCTAATAAATAGCCAATTTTATTTGGAAGTGTTTTAAAATACCATATATGGGCAACTGGCACAACTAGATTGATATGACCTATTCTTTCGCGTCGAACCTTTTTTTCTGTAACTTCCACACCACATCGATCACAAACTATACCTCTATATCTTATTCTTTTATACTTACCACAATAACATTCAAAATCCTTAGTTGGCCCAAAAACTCTTTCGCAAAATAAACCGCCTGTCTCTGGTTTATATGTCCTATAATTAATTGTCTCAGGTTTTTGAACTTCACCAGAAGATCTAGCTAAAATATCTTCAGGGGATGAAAGTCCAATACGAATTCTATTTATATCTTGTGCAAGTTGCTTATTGCTTTTGTTGTTTCTCATAAAAAAAATTTTTATTCAAATGATACTTTTAAACCAAGTCCATTTAATTCATGTAATAATACGTTGAATGATTCAGGAACTCCAGCATTTGGCAACTCCTTTCCTTTAACAATACTTTCAAACGCCTTAGCTCTTCCTAACACATCATCTGACTTTAAAGTTAACATCTCTTGCAAAATATTTGATGCCCCATAACCCTCTAATGCCCATACCTCCATTTCACCTAATCTCTGTCCACCAAACTGTGCCTTACCTCCTAGTGGTTGTTGGGTGATTAAAGAATATGGACCAATTGAACGAGCATGCATTTTATCATCAATTAAATGTCCTAGTTTTAACATATAAATAATACCTACAGTAGCTGGTTGCGCAAAACGCTCTCCTGTTCCTCCATCAAAAAGATGTGTCTGACCTAACTGAGGTAAAGATGCTAAATCTGTCTCTATAGTGATTTCATCTATACTAGCGCCATCAAATACAGGGGTAAAATATTTTTTATTTAACTTCTTTCCAGCCCAACCTAAAATAGTTTCGTATATCTGACCAAGATTCATTCTAGATGGTACTCCTAATGGATTTAAAACAATATCAACA
>MDTE01041449.1_pt1 | contig 15446 bp, 13 predicted proteins | sample 811231 | NCBI WGS metagenome assembly MDTE01 (sample SAMN05326651, study PRJNA326480) | marine metagenome | isolation source: seawater | place: Indian Ocean: Red Sea | collected 2010 | reverse complement strand
AGAGAATTGATTATGTAATGAGCTCAATAAGTGGTTTCGAAGGATTACAACCCACAATAGAGATCATTAAGTATACAAAATTAATAGCTATTGCTAACAAAGAGTCAATTATTTGTGGATGGAACCTAATTAACAGAGAGATAAAAAAAAATAAAACAAAATTTATTCCAGTAGACTCAGAGCATTTTTCAATATGGTCTTTAGTAAATAATAATTATGATCAAGTTGATGAAATATATATTACAGCTTCTGGTGGGCCTTTCTTAAATAAAAAAAGAAAAAGTTTAAAAAATATTAAACCTGTACATGCTATTAAACATCCTAAATGGAGAATGGGTAAAAAAATTTCAGTAGATTCTGCCACAATGGTAAATAAGGTTTTTGAAATCATTGAAGCAAGTAAAATTTTTAATATAAATATTAAAAAGGTAAAAGTCCTTTCTCATCCAGATTCGTACGTACATGCAATTGTTAAATTTAAAAACGGTTTATTTAAAATACTAATTCATGATACAAACATGAAAATTCCTATATTCAATTCATTATTTTTTAATAAATCATTTAAGCACTATCCTACTAAACTTAATATATCAAAATTGAACCGTTTAAACTTAAATCCAATAAGTGTTAAACAGTTTCCTGTATTAAATTTAATTCAATATTTTTCTTTAAAAAATACTCTTTTTGAAACTGTTTTAATTAGTGCAAATGATGAGTTAGTTGATTTATTTCTTCAAAATAAAATCAAATTTTTAGATATTACAAAAAAACTTGTAACTATTTTAGATCTAAAAGAATTTAAAAAATACAGATCAAAAATACCTAATAATTTAGCTCAAATTATCACTTTAAATAGATATGTAAGATTGAAAACTAGAACTTTATGTGTAAGATCCTACGACAATGCTTAAATTTTTAAATACAATTTTACTATTTATACTTTTGACAACAAAAAGTTATTCAGAAATAATAAATAAAGTTAATGTAATCAATAATGACAGGATAACACAAGAAACTATTTTAGTATTTTCGAATATAGAAATTGGTAAAAATTATAGCCCAAATGATTTAAACGAAATTATCAAAGATTTATATAAAACCAATTTTTTCTCAAATGTATCCCTAAATTTAATTGATGGTATCTTGACTATAGACGTTAAAGAAAACAAAGTTATTCAAGAGATAAAAATAAACGGAATAAAAAAAAAGGAGCTAGTTGAATTATTAAAAAAACAATTATTATTAAAAGATAAAAATCCTTTTGTAGAAAGTTTCATATCAAATGATGTTGACAGAATTCAAAAAATATTAAAAAACTCGGGTTATTACTTTTCTGTGGTAACAGATAAGATTATTGAGAATCAAAACAATACAGTAAACATTATTTTTGATATAGATCTGGGCGAAAAAGCTTATATTTCATCCATCGAATTTACTGGTGATAAATATTACAAAGATAGGCTCTTAAGAAATATTATCATTAGTGAAGAAAATAGATTCTGGAAGTTCATTACTAATAGAAAATTTATAAATCCTGAACACATAAATTTAGATAAAAGACTATTAAAAAATTATTATTTAAATAAGGGACACTACAAAGTCATAATAAATGAAAGCACTGTTGAACTTACAGAAAACAATAATTTCAAATTACAATATAATATTAATGCAGGACCAAAGTTTAAAATTATCAAGAGTTACTTGGTTTTGCCAGAAGATTATAATAAGGAAGATTTTGTTAAAATTAATGAAAGGTTAAGCAAGCTTGAAGGAAAAATTTATTCTATAAATAAATTAAATAAAATAGCAAAAGAAGTTGATAAACTTACATACAGGAATGATTATGAATTTATTAATGCTGCATTTAAAGAAAAAATTGTAAATGAAAATGAATTAGAAATTACTTTTGAAATAAAAGAATTTGAAAAAAGATATCTTACAGAAGTTAATGTATTTGGAAATAACATTACCGAAGAAAAAGTAATTCGTGACAATTTAGAGGTAGATGAGGGGGATCCTTTCAATGAGCTATTATTAGCAAAGTCAATTAATAACTTAAAATCATTAAATATTTTTTCTAAAGTTGAATATAAATTAATAACAAAAGATAACGATAAAAAGGCTTTAAATATTACAGTTGCAGAAAAACCAACTGGTGAAATATTTGCTTCAGCTGGGACTGGTACTCAAGGTAGTACAATTGGGTTTGGAGTAAAGGAAAATAATTTTCTAGGAAAAAATATTTCACTAGATACCAATTTAAGACTAAGTGACGAAACAATAAAAGGTGCTTTTTCAGTTGTAAATCCTAACTGGAATTATTCAGATAAAACACTCATTGCATCTATAGAAAGCAGCGTAACTGATCGTTTGACTGATTATGGATATGAAACAGGTAAGACCGGTATAACTCTGGGATCAGCATGGGAACAGTATGATGATGTAATATTTTCACCTAAAATTAATTCATATTACGAAAAACTGGAAACAAATCAGTCGGCGACAGCAAACTTAAAGAAACAAGAAGGTGAGTACTTTGATACCTCATTTTCCTATGGATTAGATTTAGATAAAAGAAATCAGAGGTTCCAAACTTCATCAGGTTATAGAAGTAGATTTAGTCAATCTATTCCTTTGATATCGGAAGATACTGCATTTTATAATAGTTATGAATATACAACTTTTAATCAATTTTCTGATATAGTAACTAGATTATCATTACAAGGATCTGCAATTAATGCAATTGGGGATGAGGATGTTAGAATTTCGAAAAGGTTATATATACCCTCAAAAAAATTAAGAGGATTTGAATCTGGAAAAATTGGGCCAAAGGACTCTGGAGATTATATAGGTGGCAATTATACTGCTGTTCTAAATGCATCAACTACACTTCCAGAATTCGGAGCAAACCTAGAAACAATTGATTTTCAAATATTTTTTGATGCAGCAAATGTTTGGGGTGTTGATTATGACAGTTCTCTTGATAACTCACACTTAAGATCATCAGTTGGATTAAGTGTAGACTGGTTTACAATTGTAGGACCATTAAATTTTTCATTCGCTCAGCCAATTTCAAAAGCAGATACTGATAGAACTGAAACCGTGAGATTTAATATCGGCACAACATTCTGATGAATCAAATTAAATTAATAATAATATTATTTTTATTATTATTTATAAATATTAATAAAATAAACGCTGAACAAATTGTCTATATCAACATGGAAAAAATAATGAAAGAGTCAAAAGCTGGTAAACAAATTATAGACAATATTTCAAAATCGAATGAAAAAAATATTAACAAATTCAAAAAAATTGAGGAAGATTTAAAAAAACAAGAACAAGATTTAATTTCAAAAAAAAATGTTATCAGTGAAAATGAATTTAAAACAAAATTAGATGATCTAAAAAAGCAAATTACAGAATATAGATTGAAGAGACAGAACATAATTCAAGAAAGTACAAAAAAAAGAGTTCAAGCAAGTGCTGAATTTTCAAATCAAATTAAACCCATTCTAGGTGATTATGCTGCAAAAAATAATATCTCTATAATAGTTCAAAAAAAAAATATTATTATGGGAAAAAAAGAGTTAGATATTACCCTAGAAATTCTTAAAATTGTTGACGAAAAAATAAAAAAAATTAAATTCGATTAAAATGTCAATAAAATTATCTAAAAAAGAAATTATAAATTTACTTCCACATAGGGAACCAATGTTATTAATAGATGAATTGTTAGATATTGAAAAATTGAAATCTGCTAAAGCAATAGTTAACGTTAAAAAGGATAGTTTCTATGTCCAAGGTCATTTTCCCGGTCAACCTGTTATGCCGGGTGTTTTAATAGTAGAAGCTTTTGGACAGGCTGCTGCTGCTTTAACAGCACATGGAATTGATAAAACTACATACGAAAATAAATTAGTTTTTTTAATGAGTGTAGAAAAAGCAAGGTTTAGAAACCCTGTTGTTCCTGATTGTAGGCTTGAATTAATTATAGAGGCTATCAGATCTCATGGAAGAGTATGGAAATATAAAGGTGAGGCATTTGTAGACCAAAAAAAAATGGCGGATGCCCAATGGTCTGCTACAATTGTTGATAGGAAATAATTAGCAATAAATCTTGATAAGTAATTGACATAAGTTTTGATATTAAACTTATTAATGATTAATCCTTTTTTTAAAAACACCGGTCCATATAGCTTAAATTACTTACTTAAAAATTTAAACTTTAAAACGAGAGAACTTGATGGACAAGTAAATGATATTAAAGATCTTCAATCTTCGGAACATAAAGATATTACTTTTTTTCATTCAAAAAAATATGTTGATCAAGCAAAAACTACTAAAGCATCATTTTGTATAACTACAGAAAAGCTTAAATCATACTTGCCAAAAAAATGTATTTCTATAATTTCATCAAATGTTTTATTAGATACCGCAAATATAACCAAAATTTTTTATCCAGATTCAGTTACAGATGATTTTGATAATACTGTTGAAGATATAAACACTACAGACTTTAAAAAAAAAGTTAATTTTGGTAAAAATGTTTTGATTGGTCAAAATGTAAAAATCGGTTCAAATTGCTTAATTGGTCATAATTCAATTATAGAAAAAAATGTAACTATAGGTAATAATTGTTCTATTGGTTCAAATGTTATTATAAGAAATTCAATAATCAAAAATAATGTTCATATATTGGATGGCTGTGTAATAGGAAAAAAAGGTTTTGGTTTTTTTCCGGATAAAAACTCTAACTTAAGATATCCACAAATAGGAGTGGTAATTATAAATGATAATTCTGAAATTGGCTGTGGATCAACCATTGACCGTGGTTCATTATCAAATACCATAATTGGTAAAAATACATTTCTAGATAATCAAATTCATATTGCACATAATGTTAAAATAGGTGAAAATTGTATTATAGCAGGTCAAGTAGGATTTGCTGGAAGTTCTACATTAGGAAACAATGTAATGATAGGAGGACAAGCTGGAGTTTCAGGTCATTTAAAAATTGGAAACAATGTTCAAATTGGTGGTGGAAGCGGAGTAATTAAAGATATACCAGATAACTCTAAAGTAATGGGATATCCAGCTCAAAATTTAAAAAGTTTTCTAAGAGAAAATAAATGATTCATAAAACAGCTATAGTAGATCGTAAAGCTAAAGTTTCAAGCACAGTAAGAATAGGTGCATTTTCTGTAATTGGACCAGATGTTGAAATTGGAGATAATACTATAATTCATTCTCAGGTAAATATTTCAGGAAATACAAAAATTGGTAAAGGCAATCAAATTTATCCTTTTGCTGCGATTGGAAATAATCCTCAAGATTTAAAATATAATGGAGAGAAGACCAAACTTGTTATTGGAAATAATAATAAAATTCGTGAGTATGTAACAATTCATCCAGGAACAGTTGGAGGAGGAGGATTGACTAAAATTGGAGACAATTGTCTTTTTATGATTTCATCCCATGTTGCACATGATTGTAATGTTGCAAACAATGTGATTATAGCAAACAATGTTCCATTAGGTGGTCATGTAACTATAGAAGATAATGTTGTAATCGGGGGAAACTCCGCAGTTCAACAATTTACAAGAATTGGACAAATGGCAATGATTGGTGGAATGACAGGCGTTTTACATGATGTTATTCCCTACGGACTTTCTGTTGGCAATAGAAACTATCTACAAGGATTAAATCTTATAGGACTAAGAAGAGCCAAGTTTGAAAACAAAGATATACTAGAACTTTCCGAAGCTTATAAGCACATTTTTGCAACAAAGAATTTGAATGAAAATCTAAATAAGTTAAATGGACAATTTACAGAAAACACTTTGGTTAAGAATGTTGTTAATTTCATAAACAAGGATAAAAAAAGATCTATTTGCACACCTTTTTTAAAAGAGTAAGATGATTGGTTTAATTTTCGGTGAAACAAATTTCCCCTTAGAAATATTAAAAAAAATAAAAAATAAGAGGATAAATTATATAATAATAGATCTTACTAAATCAAAAAAATTTAGAAAAGATAGAAAATCTTTCTCTGTTTCTTTAGGTGAATTCGGTAAAATTATTAATATACTTAATGAAAATAATTGTAAAAAAGTATTATTCGCAGGTAGAGTAACAAAACCTAATTTTACAAAACTAAAGCTAGATTTAAAAGGTATTTATTATTTGCCAAGAATAATAAGAAAATCAAAAATAGGGGACGCTGCAATACTAAAAGAAATAATCAAGATCCTATCAGAGCAAAAAATTAAAACTATTAGTTCGCTTGCGTATAATCCAGAATTAAGTTTAAAAAAAGGAAATTATTCAAAAATAAAACCTAATATTGAAGATAATAAAGATATTAAAAAGGGTATTAAAACATTACTAAGTTTGAGTAAATATAATTTTAGTCAAGCAACTATAATAAGAAATGAAAAGGTTATAGCAATTGAGGGCAAAGGTGGAACTGAAAAAATGTTAAAAAAATATAAATCAAAAAAAAATAAAAACACTGGTGTATTAGTAAAATTTCCAAAGAAAAAACAGGACTTAAGAATAGATTTACCAACAGTTGGATTAAAAACACTGAAACATTGTAAACAAGCAGGTCTTAAAGGAGTAGTTTTGAAAAATAATCAAAATGTATTTTTAGAAAAAAATTCATGCATTAATTATGCTAATAAGAACAATATGTATATAAATGTAAAATGAAAAAAATATTTGTTTTAACTGGTGAACCATCTGGTGATAAATTAGCTGCCGAAGTCATAAAACAAATAAATTTGAAAGAAAAAAATATTCAATATCTTTCTGTAGGTGGTGAAAATCTAAAACAACTTAATATTAAAAGTATATTTGAACTTAAAGATATTACTTATATTGGAATAACAAGCGTCATTTTAAATTTATTTAGAATCAGGAAAATAATAAATCAGACAGTTGAAAAAGTAATTGAATTCAATCCAGATATTTTATTTTCAGTTGATAGTCCAGACTTTTCTCTTAGAGTAGCCGAAAAAATTAAACACATTAACCCAAATATTAAAACGATACATTATGTTTCACCTCAAATTTGGGTTTGGAGAAAAGGAAGAATTAAAAAATTTAAGAATTATATCGATCATATGCTTCTATTATTTAATTTTGAGAAAAAATATTATGATGCTGAAAACATGCTTAGCTCTTTTGTTGGTCACCCATTATTAGAAATAAATCATGACAAAAAAGATATTTCTAAAATTATTCCTTATGGAAAAAAAATTATTTCACTATTTCCTGGAAGCAGATCCTCTGAAATTAATCTAATGTTACCAATATTGGTTGACTTTATAAGACTAATGAACAAAAAATATAATAATTATTTTTTTGTCTTTCATACAAATAAGCATCAACATGATTTAGTATCTAGTAAACTTTCTACTTTAGAAGAGGATAATTATCAGGTCGTATCAAATACAATCATTAAAGAAAATATTATAATGAATTCTTTTTTTGCTGTCGCTAAATCAGGAACAATTTCTCTAGAAATTTGTAAATATGCAATCCCCTCAATAATTATTTATAAAATGAATCCAATAAATTTCTTTTTAATAAAAAATATGGTTAATATTAAATTTGCTAATATTATAAATATAATTAATCAAAAGGAAATTATTCCAGAATTATTACAAAATGAATGCAATCCAAAAGAAATTTTTAATTCTGTAAATTATTTTATCCAAAACCCAGATTCAATAGACCAGCAAAAAAAATTGATAAAATCCACAATTGGTTCAATGAAAAATATTGGATTGCCTTCACTTAATGCAGCAAATATTGTATTAAGTTACATAAATAACTAAATTTTATGATCAATATTAAAACTTTTTTTATATATTTATTTATATTGTTTTTAAATTTTAATAATTTTTCAAAAGCTGAAACATTAACTTTCCCTACAAACTTGGTAGCAAACACTACAGACTTTGTGTTATTATCCAGTTCAGGCACAACGCCGTCTATCTCAGGTTATTCAGGAACACTTTTGTTTTCAGCTGTTGCTTCTTCTGGAAATGTTAAAGTGACAACCACATCTAATTTGTTAAGAGCGGCCGGTTACTGTAGTTATTCAGACGATGCGTCTGCAGAACCAACTAATTGTTCCGGTGACTCTTTAACTGAAGTAGGCTTTAGAGGCACTCAAGACGATATAAACACTGCTATTGCTACTTTGTCTTTTAAAGGTGATGGTTCAACTGGAACTCCTACAATAACAGTTTCAATTACCCCTGCAGGTACAAATTATTTTTCTGGAAATGGACATTATTATGAAATTGTAAATGCAACTAAAACATGGCCTGAAGCAAAGGCTATTGCAGAGGCATCAACTAAATATGGTCTTACTGGTTATCTTGCTACAATTACCTCTCAAGCTGAGAATGATTTTTTAGAAAATAAAATAGGTGCTGATGCTTGGATTGGTGGATCAGATAGTTCTACTTATACATCCAATTCACATGCAGTAACCGAAGGTACGTGGGAATGGGTATCAGGACCTGATAATGGAAATACTTTTTTTTGTCAAACAGAAGTAGGATCAAAAGCAATTGCTGCACACGCAGACTGTGCTGTGGACTCTGGTTTTGAATATAATAGCTGGAGAAGACCAACAGGACAACCTGCACTTTTTGAACCAAATGACCATCCAGGAGAAGACGTAGCTCAGGAGGATTGTGCTCACATGAGGTCCGATGGTGACTGGAACGACTATCCGTGTGATAGAGACAATGTAGACTTTTATATAGTAGAATATGGAGGCACTGATGGAGAAAGTGCAACCACATCTGGGACTGTTAATCTAAGAATAGAATCAATAGAAGCATCCGGAAGCACTTATAATATTTTCGATGATGAAGAATTAATTGGTGTTGTTGATGCTGAAAATGAGTCGGCCACAAGATTTGCAAGAAATAGTATGGATAGTGTCCTTGATCGACTTCATGAATTTCGACTAAGAAAAAATAATAGAGGATTTAAAAATAACAACTTGTCTCTACAACTAAATTTAAATGAAATAAGTAAAAATTATCAAGATATAATAAATCACTATGCATCAAAAGGACTTGCCTCTCTAGCAAGTTATATGAATAACAATAAAAATAATAATGATAATAATGATAATATTAGTGAAGATTGGCAATTTTGGCTAAATGGTAAAATCTCAAGTGGTCGAACAGATTTTAAATTAAATAAATTGGGCAAAGAAAACAAGATGGACTCTATGACAATGGGTTTTGATAAATTAAAAAATAATACTTTATTTGGGATAGCCTTTAATATAGCTGACGATAAAACAGATGTAAGTAATTTAGGTACAAACTTGACAATGAGGGGTGAAAATTTAATGTTATATTCGGCCTGGAACAAAAATTCATTATATCTTGATACAGTGGTTGGATATGGTGCTTTAAAAAGTTTAACAGAAAGAGTAACAGATAGATCTAATACATCCAATAAAGTTTCAGGTGATAGAAAATCTGAACAAATCTATGGAACTACTTACTTAAATTTTATAAGAAATATAAATAAAATAGATTTACAATTTTTTTCTGGATTAGACTATATATATACAGATTTTGATGAATATAGCGAAACTGGAAATGATCAAAAGTTAAAATTTAAGTCACATACTTTGACTAATTATACTTCTTCGATAGGCTCAACATTGTTTTATAGAAAAGAAAGTGAAATTGATAATCATCTATCTTTTTTTAAGATTGAATATAAACAAGACCATTCAGAAAATACATCTATTCAAGCAAGTTTACTTAGCGACTCAGCAAATAAGCTTTATTCATATAATTATGATATTCCCTACAGTTATTTTATGAAAATTGAAACTGGATATAATTTTAAATCAAATAATGGTTTAAATATTTATACAAAATTAGGAAGAATTCAAAAAAGCAATGATGACTTTCAAAATATAATGACGATTGAATTTTCTCAATCCTTTTAATTATTCTTTAATCTTTTTTGGACTTCATCTTTACCCAATGAGGTTAGGATATCATAAATACCTGGTCCAAATCTCGATCCAGTTAAAAGAATTCTCAGTGGTTGACCAACACCTTTAAAATTTGTATTAAACTTTTTTATCAAAGCTTGGACTATTGGTTCTAACTCGTTTCTTTCAAAACTTTTTAAACTTTCAATCATTTTTACAAATTCCTTGATTATATCTTTTGAGTTATTGTCAATAAGTTTTAAATCATTTAAATTTATTTCTACATCTTCTGTTAATAAATACTTAGAATTATTAAAAATATCCTCTAACGTTTTTGCCTTATTTTTTAGAAATCCTAAAGATTTTTTTATTTTATTTAATTTATTTTCAGGTAATTTTTTTTTATAAATTTCAGCATATTTTTGAAGGTGTTTAAATAAATCTTTTTCATCAACATTTTTTAAGTAATGTTCGTTTATTGAGAGAATTCTGCTTAAATCAAGTTTTGATGGTGATTTTCCTACACCATCAAAATTAAAATATTTTATACTTTCTTCTTTAGTAAAAATTTCTTTGTCTTTATATGACCAGCCTAGTCGCAGTAAATAATTCCTTAATGCATCTGGTAGTATACCTATTTTAGCATAATCATCTAAAGTAGAAGCTTTATCTCTTTTTGATAATTTTTTCCCGTCAATTGTATGAATTAGAGGAATATGAGCAAACTTAGGCAAATCCCATTTCATTGCCTCGTAAATTTGCATTTGTTTAAAAGTATTAATTTTATGGTCATCTCCTCGTATAATGTGTGTTATCTTCATTTCGTGATCGTCAACTGATGCAGACAAATTATAAGTTGGTGATCCATCATTCCTGAGGATTACAAAATCTTCGATTGTACTATTTTTTATTTCTACATGACCTTGCACTAAATCATTTAATACAGATGTCCCATCAATGTTACTTTTAAATCTAATAGCAGGTTTTATATCTTTCGGAGCTTGATTCTCTTTTTTATCTCTCCATTTTCTATTATATATATAAGGAATTTTTTTTTGCTTTGCTCTTTTTTTTTGTTCTTCTATTTCTTCATTTGAACAATAACATTTGTATGCAAGTCCTTTTTTAAGTAATTCATTTGCAATTTTTATATGAGTTTGTACTTTTTGTGATTGTATATATTCATTTCCATCATTTTCGATTCCAATCCATTTAAGTGATTTTATAATTTGATTTTTATACTCATCTTTAGATCTTTCTTTATCTGTATCTTCTATTCTTAAAAAAAAGGATCCATTTTGATTCTTTGAAAAAAGCCAGTTAAATAATGCAGTTCTAATTCCACCTATATGCAATGGACCTGTTGGCGATGGAGCAAATCTAGTTGCTACTTTTGGCATTTTAGATTTTTAGACTATTTATTTAGAAACTTCTATATAAAGATACAAGAACACCTTGAACTTTTACTCTATCTGGGCCAAATATTTTGGTTTCGTAATTTCTATTTGCGCTTTCTAAGGCTATAGTTTTTCCTTTTCTTCTTATTCTTTTTAGCATTGCTTCATGGTCGTCAATTAAAGCAACTACAATTTTTCCGTTGTCTGCTGTATCTGTTTTTCTTATAACCACAGTATCTCCATCATTAATTCCTGCCTCAATCATTGAATCACCATGAACTTTCAATCCAAAGTATTCTCCTTTTTTCTCAATATTTTCAGGTAAAGGAATTCTTGCAACTTCATTTTGTATGGCTTCAACCGGTGTTCCTGCAGCTATTTTCCCTAAAACAGGTATTTCTGCACCGTTTTTTTTATCTGTTGATTCGTCTAATCCACCCTTAATTACACTAGGAGAAAAGCTGTTATAAATATCGTTTGCTGAAGCGGTTTCCGGTAATTTTACTACTTCTAAAGCTCTTGCTTTATGAGCCAATCTTTTGATAAAGCCTCTTTCCTCTAATGCGCTTATTAATCTATGTATTCCAGATTTGGACTTTAAATTTAATGACTCTTTCATCTCTTCATATGACGGCGAAATACCAGATGATCTCAGCTTCTTGTTAATAAAAAGTAATAGGTTTTTTTGTTTTTTTGTAAGCATAAGAACAAATATCGTACAAATAATGTTCTACAAAAGTTCTTATAATTTAACAACAGTAAAAAAACCTTAAAAATAGCTAATTATTTGATTAAAGAACTGAAAAAATGGAATTATTATCTAAATTCTTTAAAAGTGATTCACCAATTAAAAAAGTTTTGATTGAGGTTTTCTTCTTTAAATCCAAAAGCTCAAATTTATTTTTGATTCCACTTTCGGAAATGAGAGGTCCTTTATGGTTTACTAAAACATTATGAATATCATAAGTTGTGTTAATATTTGTTTTAAGTGTTTTTAAATTTCTATTATTAATACCAATTAAAGCATCTTTAAATTTTAATGCTTTTTTAGCTTCATCTACAGTATGAACTTCAACTATAATTGACATATCATACTTTAATGCTTCGTTATATAGTTCATCAGCTAAACTTTCTTTTACACCAGCTAAAATAATTAGAATAGCATCTGCCTCAAAGCTTTTAGCAATGGGGACTTGAATTTTGTCAACAAAAAAATCTTTACAGAGAATAGGTAGTTTAATTTTTTTTTTAATCTTACTTATATCATCAAGTTTACCTAAAAAAAAATCTTCTTCAGTTAAAACAGATAAACATGTTGCATTATTTTTTTTATATATATTAGCTATTTCTACAGGATTATAGTCACTTATAATCACTCCAGCAGAGGGGCTTGCCTTTTTAATTTCAGCAATTATTGAAATTTTATCGTTATTAATATTTTCACTTATTTTACCTTTAAAATCTATAAATGAATTTTTTGCATCAATAATTTCTTTTAAATATTTTAAATCTACAGTTTTTTTTAATTTCTCTATTTTAATAGCTTTTTTTTTTATTATTTTTTCTAGAATATTATCAGCCATTTTGTATTTTTATTAAATGATCATAAACTGATCCTGATTTGATAAAATCTCTTGCTGCATTGTACGCTTTTCCAAAGTTTTCATATTTATTGGAAATAATTAATCCAGCTGCTGCATTCAAACATACAGCTTTTGAAAAATCATTATCTTTACCTTTAAATATTTCTATCATTTTTTCCGAATTAAATTTTGAATCGTCACCTACTAGATTTTTAAAATTATCCGCACCCACACCCAATTCATCTGGATTTATAATAATCTCTGAAATTTTACCATTTCTAAGCTGAACAACATTAGTTTTCGCATATGGTGATATCTCATCTAAACCATCCTCACTATTTACAATCCAAGCAAAATTTAAATTTAAATTTAATAATGCATTTGCAAAAATTTTTAATAAACTTTTATCAAAAACACCAACTACTTGTTTATTGACTAGCGCTGGACTACTTAATGGCCCAATCATATTAAATATAGTTCTCTTTCCTATCTTTTTTCTTGTGGGGCCAACAAACCTCATTGCACTATGATAGTTGGGGGCAAACATAAAACCAAAATTATTTTTTTTTATTTGTTGTTCAATTTTTTTAGGTTCAAGATTAATATTAATTTTTAATTTTTCTAAAACATCGCCAGATCCACATTTAGAGGATACTGCTTTGTTACCATGTTTTGCGACCTTCACACCTAAACTTGATAATAAGATTGCAGATGCTGTTGAAATATTTAGAGTATTCATTCCATCACCACCAGTACCACATGTATCGATACAATCTTCGACATTAACTCTTTTGGATTTTTTTCTTAAAACGTAAACACCGCCTGCAATTTCATCAGAAACTTCTCCTTTTGCAGATAAACCAGTTAGAAAATCGAAAATTTCTTTCTCCTCAGCTTTACCCTCCATTAGGATTTCAAATACAGATTTACTTTCTTCAAATGTAAGATTTTCTTTTTTTTGAATTTTTTCTATATAATTTTTAATCATTTTATGAAATTTATAAAATTTTTTAAAATTTTAATCCCTACTTTTGTTTTAATACTTTCTGGATGAAATTGCACACCGTGAACATTATATTTTTTATGCGAAATACCCATTATAAGGCCATCTTTAGTTTGAGCAGTGATTAAAAGGTCATTTGATAAGGTTTTCTTATCAATTATCAAACTATGATATCTTGTAGCTTCAAACTTTTTCGGTAAATTTTTTAAAACCCCTATTTTGTTTGAAAATATTTGACTTGTTTTTCCATGCATTAGCTTTTCTGTTTGAATAATTTTTGATCCAAAAACTTGACCAATTATTTGGTGACCTAAACATACACCAAAAATTGGAATTTGTTTGTAAAGAGATTTAACAATTCTAATGCAATTTCCTGCTTGGTTTGGACTGCCAGGGCCAGGTGAGATCACTATAGCATTATATTTTTTTTTTATTATTTGATTTGCATTAATTTTATCATTTCTAATTACATCAACTTTTATTTTTAAAGAAGATAAATAATGGAATAAATTAAAAGTAAAACTATCATAATTATCAATTAGTATTATTTTCATCATTTTAATGCACTAATTAATGCTTTTGCCTTATTAATAGTTTCCTCGTATTCATTTTTTGGTTTGCTATCAGCAACAATTCCGGCACCAGCTTGAACATAAAATTTATTTTTTTTAGTCACAGCTGTTCTTAAAGCTATACAAGTATCAAAATCACCATTTGCAGAAAAATAACCAATTCCTCCTGCATATACTTTCCTTTTTGATTTTTCTAATTCGTCAATTATTTCCATTGCCCTTATTTTGGGAGCACCAGAAACAGTTCCAGCTGGAAAGCCACATAATAGTGAATTTAATTTAGAGAGTTTTCTATTGTGAACACCCTCTACATTTGAAACAATATGCATAACATGAGAATATTTTTCAATTGTAAATTTTTCTGTAACTTTTACAGTATTTATCTTTGTCACTTTACCAACATCATTTCTTCCTAAGTCCAAAAGCATTAAGTGCTCAGCGAGTTCTTTCTTATCTTTTAAAAGATCTTTTGCATAATAATTATCTTGTTTTCTTGATTTGCCTCTTGGACGTGTACCTGCTATTGGCCTTACAGTGATGATATTATCACGTAATCTAACTAATATTTCAGGACTTGCGCCGATAATTTGGAAATCTTTAAAATTAAAAAAAAACATAAAAGGTGATGGATTTGTCACTCTTAGTTTTTTATAAATATCCAAAGGTTTTTTTGTAAGTTTTGCTTCAAATCTCTGACTTAAAACCACTTGAAAAATATCACCGATTTTAATGTACTTTTTCGCTTTTTCGACCATTTCAATAAATTGACTTTTAGTAGTGTTAGATTTTACATTTATCTTTTTTTTGAAGATAGAATCATCAGTTTTAATATTGCTAAATTTCGAATCATAGATCATTAATTCAATTAGCTTTTTAATATCTTCATATTTTTTTTTATAATTT
>MDTE01068131.1_pt1 | contig 15448 bp, 12 predicted proteins | sample 811231 | NCBI WGS metagenome assembly MDTE01 (sample SAMN05326651, study PRJNA326480) | marine metagenome | isolation source: seawater | place: Indian Ocean: Red Sea | collected 2010 | reverse complement strand
GACAGGCCGATATTCTAACCAGCTGAACTACCGCTCCGGTCTTGGTGGGTGTTGCAGGGGTCGAACCTGCGACCTACGGCTTGTAAGGCCGTCGCTCTCCCAACTGAGCTAAACACCCGAATTTCACAATCGGGGCACCTACTAGACACCCCAGAAAAGGAGAGCGAATTGTACAACCCAGGTGGTTGGAGTCAAGAAACTTGACGACTGAAAACTGATTACCTGCTACTTATAACAGCATATTCAAGGTAAATAATATTCCAACAACGCCGAGACGGCACTATCATAGCGTAACGCAGCCAATATGAATTTTCTAATAGACGTTAAGCCTTAGTAATGAACTTTCCCTTTTTGGGTTTAATAAACCTGACCAAACTCTGACATCCTCGCTCAACAGGTTTGTTCCGCTTTCGGGTAGTGTAAAGTGGAAAGCCGTGTGGACCCGGGCCAGCTTTCTTTTGACACCACAAGTCCATGGCATATACTTATTGCCAGCACCATCTTAATGGTTAAGGACGACTGCAAAAAAAATCAGTTCCTTCCACATCCGCATGATATCGAATCTGGAATCCGCGATAGCACTGGGGATTAATTACGTAACCGCAATGTCATTCCTTTTTGCGAGCAAACTATTGGATAGGTGCAGCTGAGGATTCACAAACAGAAAGCCCCATTGGAATAAGCTAACAACTTAAAGTTCGTTGAGGTAAGTCGCTGATTCCTATATATTTCTGGTGCTTTGTAGGATTCACCATAAATGTCCGACTACAATCTCACACATCTTAAGGCTTTAGAGGCTGAAAGCATCCACATAATTCGGGAAGTCGCTGCTGAATTCGACAATCCCGTTATGCTGTACTCGATCGGTAAAGACTCAGCGACGATGCTTCATCTGGCTAGAAAGGCGTTTTACCCCGGAAAACTCCCTTTCCCCTTAATGCATGTGGATACCACGTGGAAGTTCAAGGCTATGATCGAATTACGGGAGGAGATTGCGAAACGCTATGACCTGGATCTAATCGTCTACACCAACGAAGAAGGCCGGAAACAGGGAATTAATCCTTTCGATCATGGTAGCGCAAAACATACCGACATCATGAAAACCCAAGCACTTAAACAGGCGTTGGATCTGCACCAGTTTGACGCTGTATTTGGAGGTGGGCGCCGCGATGAAGAAAAGTCTCGTGCAAAGGAAAGAGTTTATTCCTTCCGCGACAAGAATCATGTGTGGGATCCAAAGAATCAGCGACCAGAGCTGTGGAACATCTACAACGGTGAGCACAACAAAGGAGAAGAAATTCGCGTATTCCCCATCTCCAACTGGACCGAGTTAGACGTATGGCAATACCTCCACCTTGAAGATATTCCCATCGTCCCCTTGTATCTCGCGAAAGAACGCCCTGTAGTAGAGCGAGACGGTATGCTAATTATGGTTGATGACGATCGCATGCCTTTGGAGGAGGGTGAAATACCGCAGATGAAAAAAGTGCGCTTTCGAACCTTAGGATGCTATCCACTGACAGGCGCCGTCGAATCGGAAGCAGAGACACTGCCTGAAGTTATCCAAGAGATGCTTCTCACCACCACGTCTGAACGACAAGGAAGAGCCATCGACCATGACTCCGAAGGATCTATGGAGCAGAAAAAGAAAGAAGGATATTTCTAACAATGAGTCATACCAGCGATTTGATCGCCACCGACATCGATGCTTATTTAAAACAACACGAGAACAAAGAACTACTGCGTTTTCTTACCTGTGGTTCGGTGGATGATGGAAAAAGTACACTCATTGGGCGCCTACTTTACGACTCAAAACTCATTTTCGAGGACCAACTCGAGGCTGTTGCCTCTGATTCATCGAAATTGGGTACCGTGGCCGAAGGTTTGGATCTCGCCCTACTGGTCGATGGACTGCAAGCAGAACGTGAACAAGGGATTACCATTGACGTCGCCTACCGATACTTCTCCACAGAAAAGCGTAAATTCATTATCGCAGATTGCCCAGGACACGAGCAATACACTCGAAATATGGCAACCGGTGCCTCCACCTGTGATCTGGCAATCATTCTGGTCGACGCGCGCTATGGTGTACTGACCCAAACAAAACGGCATACTTTTATTGCCACGCTGCTTGGAATTAAGCACATCATTGTAGCCATCAACAAGATGGACCTAGTGGATTACTCTGAGGAAACGTATCAGAAAATAAAATCTGACTATGAAGGGTTTTCGGCTCAACTAGATATTGGTGAACTACGTTATCTTCCGTTGTCAGCATTGAAAGGTGACAATGTGGTCAACTCGTCCGAGAATATGTCCTGGTACAAGGGTGCACCGCTCATGTCTATGCTGGAGAATATCCAGATATCCTCTGACCGAAACCTGATCGACTTCCGTTTCCCTGTGCAATACGTCAATCGCCCCAATCTCGATTTCCGAGGTTACTGTGGAACAGTTGCGTCCGGTATCGTCAGAAAAGGTGACGAAGTAATGGTGTTACCATCGCGGAAGACCAGCCGAATCTCCTCGATTGTGACCTACGATGGTGAACTAGAGGAGGCTTTCCCACCACTCGCGGTTACACTCACCATCGACGACGAAATCGACATCAGCCGAGGCGATATGCTGGTTCACCCGAGCAACCTGCCCTATCTCTCCGACCGCATGGATACCATGGTGGTGTGGTTGGCAGATTCACCAATGAAACCGGGGACACAGTACCTGTTTAAACAAGGAACCAAAAAGTCCACGGGTACGCTTTCCAATGTGCGTTATAAAATCGACGTTAACACGCTGGAACAAGCCGAAACTAAAACACTACGACTAAATGAAATCGGCCGCTGTGACATCAACCTATCGCAACGATTCGCATTTGATTCCTACAAGGGAAACCGACAAGTCGGTGCATTTATTATTGTCGACCGGCTCACCAACGTAACTGTAGGTGCCGGAATGATCGTCGGTACTGGCGGCGATGAAACTGGTCAGGTGTGGGAGCAGGAATCACGCAGCGAACTACTCCATGCAACTTCTAGTTTAATTAGCACTGCAGAAAGAAATCAGCGTTTTGGTCAACACCCGAAAACGATTCTGCTTACTGGTTTGACTGGCGCTGGAAAAAGTACGATTGCCTATGCTCTGGAACGCAAGCTATTCGATTTGGGTCGAGCGGCTACAGTATTAGATGGACAAAATATGCGATTGGGTCCCAGCAAGGATCTAGGGTTCGATGAGGATAGTCGCTCAGAGAACATAAGACGTGGGGCTGAGATTGCGAAGCTTATGAATCAGGCAGGCATTATCACCATCTGCTCATTCGTCGCACCGAGCGATGAAGTAAGAAAGCGGGCACAAAAAACCATCGGCGAGGATTTTTTGCTAGTTCACTTAAGTGCGCCTTTAGAGGTCTGTCGAGAACGAGATACTGATGGAATCTATGATGCTAAGGACGTGGATACTATCCCCGGCGTGAATTTACCCTATGACGTCCCAGAAGATGCCGATTTAGTGTTGCCCACGCATGAAATTTCGATAGAAGAGAGCGTGGAAAAATTGCTGGTGTTGCTGGAGGGGAGCGGCTCTTTTTAGCAGTGCCCCAGTTTTTTTAGCATCTCAATGACCAGCTGACAAGACTGATCCGGTGTCATACCTTCTGTATCTATTCTCAGTTCAGGACTCTCTGGCTCTTCATAGGGATCACTGATTCCCGTAAAATGTTCTATCTCCCCTGCCTTCGCTTTAGCATAAAGGCCCTTCACATCCCTTCTTTCGCATTCTTCTATAGTGGTAGCGATGTGGATTTCGATAAAGTCACCATATTGTTTCACCATTTGTCGCACCTCGCGACGAGTCTCCCTATAAGGTGCAATCGGCGCGCAAATAGCTACACCGCCATGTTTGGTAATGAGACTAGCGACATAACCAATACGGCGAATATTGGTGTCCCGACCTTCTTTTGAGAACCCCAGCTCTGCAGAAAGATGCTGTCTTACCTCATCACCGTCGAGAATGGTGATAGATGTATGCAGAATTTCTTTTAGCTTCTTCTCCAATAATTGAGATATCGTAGACTTTCCTGCCCCGGAAAGGCCGGTAAAGAAAATGGTAAACCCCTGAGCTTCTTTTTCACCCATTAATTGGATAACTCCGTTAACATCTCACTCAGCTTATCTCTCCAGGGCGTTCTTTTTTTATCTGTTAGTGTTTCTAACTTGTCACAGTTCAGCACGCTATAGTGTGGACGCACTGCGGCAGTTGGGTATTCATCGGTGGTAATCGGCTGGATGAGGATCGACTTATCGATCAATCCTTGTTTTGCACCCCCTTCTTGAATAGCTTTAGCAAACTCGTACCAAGTAATCTCACCATCATCCGTCCAATGGTAGACGCCAGGTATAAATTTTTCCTCAACGACAACATCCCAAATCACATCTGCGAGACTAACTGCAAAAGTTGGCGCGCCTTGTTGATCATTAACCACATTCAACTGATCTCGTTCAGACATCAAACGCAGCATCGTGTGCACAAAGTTATTACCCTTCGTGTAATAAACCCAGGCAGTACGAATAATCATTACCTGATCAGGAATAGTGGTTAATGCCGCCTCTTCCCCCGCAAGTTTACTCGCGCCATAAACGCCAAGGGGATTAGGCTGGTCATCCGGAGTGTAGGGTGTTGTTTTTTTACCATCGAAGACGAAATCCGTAGAGATATGGATTAGATGCCTGGAAGAAGCACCCTTACAACAATCTGCTATAGTTTGAACTGCATCGCGATTCACTTTATAACAAAGTCCAAGCTCCTCTTCAGCTTTATCGACCGCTGTATAGGCCGCACAGTTAATGATGTAGTGCGGGTCCAACCTATCGATAACCTCGGTAACTTCTTGTGTATCAGTGATGTCGCAGTCACTTCTACTCAAGTAGGTTACCGCGACACAATCAGGTTCCACATCCTCTAGTGCACGTCCGAGCTGTCCAGCAGCACCAAAGACAAGGACCTTCATGGGTTAATCAACACCATGATACGACTTGTACCAGTCAACAAACTGCGCGATGCCATCCTGTATGGATGTGCCCGGGTGATAGTCAAAATCCTCAACCAACGGTTCAATATCAGCATAAGTCGTTTCAACATCACCCGCCTGTATAGGCACACCCTCTGTTTTGGCTTTCATACCAATCGAACTCTCCAGACACTCAATCAAATCGCGGAGTTTCTCTGGTTTATTGTGTCCGATATTGTATACAGCATACGGTGGTGTGCCTTTCGGTTGACGGTCGAGGACGTTCAATATGCCTGTAACAATGTCATCCACGAAGGTGAAATCGCGGCTATGATTTCCAAAATTGAAGAGTTTGATTGTCTGGTTTGCATAAATAGCTTTGGCAAATAAATAGGCCGCCATATCTGGTCGCCCCCACGGACCATAAACTGTAAAGAAACGCAGCCCAGTCACCGGGAGTCTATATAAGTGACTATATACGTACGCCATTAACTCATTGGCCTTTTTGCTTGCAGCATACATTGACATTGGACGGTCAACGTTATCCGAAACACTGAACGGGACTTTCTCATTACTGCCATAAACCGAGCTGGATGAGGCATAGACAAGGTGATTCACACCATTCTCGCGTGCCTGCTCCAAGACATTCATAAAACCAGAAACATTGTTATCGATAACATCTCGCGGATGTTCGATCGAATAGCGCACACCAGCCTGGGCAGCAAGATGTATAATGGCAGCCGGTTTCTGGGTGGCACAAAATTTCGCCAACGCATCTTTGTCAAGAATGTCCAGTCGGGAAAATGCAAAATCACCCCCTCGTTTTTCCAATTCAGCAAGGCGCGCTTCTTTTAAGGAAACCTCGTAATAGGGAGAGAAGTTATCAAGCCCTGCAACGGCATCACCTCGATCAAGCAACCGATTGCAAACATGAAAGCCTATAAAACCGGCAACACCGGTAACAAGAACCTTCACCCGTTTTCAAGCAACGCGGAACTGCGGCCGATACCCTCATAGATGAGACCGTGATCCGCCACGCGGGCCGGGTTATAGATGTTGCGGCCGTCGAAGATTAGTTTGGACTTAAGCGATTTACTTAAACGGCGAAAATCCGGTTGTCTGAACTCTCGCCACTCAGTGACGACGATCAGCGCATCCGCACCATCAACAGCGGTATAAGGATCCTCAAAATAGGTAATATCGTTATCGCCAAGTACTGCCCAAGCAGCAGCAATGGCTTCCGGATCATAGGCATGAATCGTAGCGCCACGGTTTCTGAGTTCGTCAATGATCACGAGACTGGATGCCTCCCGCACATCATCAGTCTCCGGTTTGAACGCAAGACCCCAGATCGCAAGACATTTGCCCTTTAAATCATCACTCAACAGTTTTATGACCTTATCGACGATGACACGCTTTTGTTGCTCGTTTCTGGACTCGACCGCCTGCAAGATCGCACCTTCAATACCTGCCCCTTGCGCCATAGTAATCATAGCTTTGACGTCTTTGGGAAAACACGAGCCACCATAGCCGCAGCCCGGATACATAAACGACGGACCAATGCGCGTATCGGAACCAACCCCGCGGCGCACATTTTCAACGTCGATACCAAGTTCATCACACATGACGGAGACTTCGTTCATAAAAGAAATCTTCGTGGCCAGCATCGCGTTCGCCGCGTATTTAATCATTTCGGCATCACGAATACCGACATATTGAATGCGGTCTTCTTTTTTAGCGAATGCATCATAGAGTTCATCCATCACTCGCTGGCTTTTTTCATTATTAGCTCCAACAACAATTCGATCCGGGAACATAAAGTCTTTGATCGCATCACCTTCACGGAGGAATTCCGGATTACTAATCACATCGAATTCAATGTCCAGGCCTCTGGCCTTCATGGCTGCATCAATAGTCGCATGAACTTTATCCCCCGTACCAACCGGCACAGTAGATTTGTTGACCACCACCAAGGGATTAACCATAGTCTCGCCAATGCTACGCGCTACTGCTTCGACGTAGGAAAGATCTGCGCTCCCATCTTCTTTTGGTGGCGTGCCAACCGCGATAAACGTTATCTTGCAGTTGTTGATAGCATTCCCGAGATCGCTGGAAAAATTGAGACGCCCTGCCTTAAGATTATCGTGCACTAAAGCATCAAGACCCGGTTCGTGAATCGGCACGATGCCTTCGCGCAGCTGCGCAAGCTTAGCTTCATCGATATCGATGCACGTGACGTTATTGCCCATCTCAGCAAAGCAAGTACCGGTCACAAGACCGACATAGCCCGCACCAACTATGGTGAGGTTCATTGGCAGAAGTCCTCAGTTAGCAATTTATCCCACGCTAGTCTGGTGCTGTTTCTGGTAGACATAATTGGTGGCCTCCACGTAGCCTTCGAGGCTACCGCAATCAAAACGCCTACCTTTGAACTTATATGCCAGCACCATACGCTTTCTCGCCTGCTCACAGATGGCATCGGTAATCTGGATTTCACCACCCGCTCCTGGTTTAACAGTGCGAATAATGTCAAAAATATCCGGCGTCAGAATATAGCGACCAATAATCGCAAGATTGGTGGGGGCGTCCTCCGGTGCCGGTTTCTCAATCATGTTTGATATTTTAAAGAGGCCATCATGAATCTCTTTACCTTCGATGATGCCGTAACTAGCCGTTTGATCTGGGGGTACTTCTTCAATAGCAACGATGCTGCACTGATACTCGTTAAAGAGTCCAACCATTTGCTTCAATACGCCTTTATCACTATTGGTGCATAGGTCATCTGCTAGGATCACAGCAAATGGCTCATCTCCAATCAGTGTTTCTCCCGTCAGAATGGCATGACCTAGTCCCTTCATTTCCACCTGACGGGTATACGAGAACGTACACTGATCAATGACATCACGAATATCCTGCAGCAGCATTTCTTTATCACCGCCCGCGATCTGATGTTCCAACTCGTAAGAAATATCAAAATGGTCTTCAATCGCACGTTTACCCCGGCCGGAAACAAAGCCGATCTGTGTAAGCCCTGCCTCAATTGCCTCCTCTACCCCATATTGAATAAGCGGCTTATTGACGATAGGCAGCATTTCCTTCGGCATCGCCTTGGTCGCTGGAAGGAATCGCGTACCATAGCCTGCGGCTGGGAAGAGACCTTTGTTAAGCATATTCGGCACAGCTTGAATTTAGCAGTATTATAACAGGGGCCAAGTTTACGACCTACCGTAGTTATCTTCTAACCTGACGATGTCGTCCTCTCCGAGATAAGTACCTGACTGGACCTCGATGATTTCCAGAGGAACCTTGCCAGGGTTCGTTAGACGATGCACCGCACCGATAGGAATGTACGTCGATTCGTTTTCCGAGAGCTGAAATTCATCCTCACCGCAGGTGGCGATCGCGGTTCCCGAAACTACGATCCAATGCTCAGCGCGATGTTGATGCCTTTGCAAAGAAAGGCTGGCACCCGGGTTGACCAATATGTGTTTAACCTGGTGACGATCGCCACTATCGATACTTTCATAGTAACCCCAGGGTCTGAACACTTTACGATGGATCATCCGTTCTTCGCGGTCACTATCCTGCAAATTCGTCACGATTTCTTTGACGTTCTGCGACTCACTTTGCGTGGTAATCAGAATCGCATCTGCTGTTTCTACGACCACCAGGTCATTGACACCTAAAACTGAGACCAGTCGGTGCTCAGCTCTAATATAACTGTTACTGACGTCTTCCGTAATAACATCCCCTGTAATGCAATTTTGATTCGCATCTTTGTCCGATGCTTCCCACAGCGCCTGCCAGCCACCAAGATCACTCCAGCCCGCAGTGAGCGGCACCATGGCAGCCTTGTGAGCACCTTCCATCACCGCATAGTCAATGGATTCCTTCGGGCAATCGCTGAAGGCCTGTTCCCCTACTCGAGTGAAGATGTCATCGTGACTAACTGTTTTGAATGCGTTCTCAACAGCACTGGCAATGTCCTGGCGTTGTTTAACAAGTTCCATCAAAAAAATACTGGCTTTAAAGACGAACATGCCGCTATTCCAATAATAGTCACCAGAGGAAACATAATGTTCTGCGGTTCTGGAATCAGGTTTTTCAACGAAAGCTTTAACCTCATCACCTCCCTTAAGCGAGCCGCCTGCCTTGATATAGCCGTAGCCGGTTTCACCACGTGTCGGCCTTACACCAAAGGTCACCAAGTAATCGTCTTCCGCCAACGTAATAGCGCGATCCAGGGCCCTTAGGAACGCAGCGTTATCGGGGATCAAATGGTCTGAGGGCAAGACAACCAATATTGCATCATCTTGTGTAAGGGCATGATGGGCGCCCAAGGCAATCGCAGGTGCCGTATTGCGGCCAACAGGTTCCAGAATGATCGTTTCAGGCGAAGTGTCGATTTCTCGTAATTGTTCAGCCACCAGGAAACGATGTTCTTCATTGCACACTAGGATAGGATTTGCGACATCGTAACGGCCTTTTAAACGCAGCACCGTGTTCTGCAACAACGACCTATCATCAACTAGTGGCAGTAACTGCTTGGGGTAAAGTTCTCTCGACAGAGGCCAAAGGCGTGTGCCGGCACCACCGCAAAGAATAACAGGTACGATTTTCAAATCCGACCCCTGGTGTATTAATGCTGATTGTGTATTGTAGTAGACGATGATTTATTACGCACGAATGATTGAAGGAATCTATGCAGCACTAGGAATCATGGTGCTGCTGTCTATTGCTGCTTTTTTCCTAGCCGAAAGTGGAAAGATTAACAACTTTCCCACCTACGCTATCGGTATCTTATTCATCCTACTGATAGTTCTGGAACGAAGTGCTGTTCGACACTTCGATGCACACTTAGTCCTTGGCATAACCGGGTTGCTAACATATTTTAGTTTATCCGCCCTTTGGGCAGACAACGGGGATTTCGCAGTGATGCTACTCTATTTTGGTTATAGCGTCCTGATTCTGAGTTTTGTTTACAGTGTGCTATTGCTGCAGATGCACTACCAGGAATTCCTACGATTTCTCGTGTGGTTCACAGTGTTAGCAGCGGTAGTTTCCGCCAGTTATTCGGTACATTTACACTATGCCTTTCCAGAATATCAACCGTTACTTGAAGATCGCCTCGTGGCCCTGGGGCGCCTACATAACCCGGTGATTAGCGCACTTTCTTATGGGATGGCTATTGTTATGGCTTTGCATTTGCTAATTCACGGCACCAATAACAATGATCGATTCTTTAGTGGGTTTTGTATCATAGTGCTACTAGTCGGAGTCACGTTAACCTATACACGCAGCGTGTGGATTGGTATTTCGGTTGCAACGTTATACGCTATTGCACTTTATTTTCCAGGATCTACATGGCGCAGGGTAGCTGCTGCCGTCCTGTTTCTATCGGTAGTCGTGGCTATCGTACTGGCTTCTTTTGGCTGGGATGAACTCGTTAAGAGGTCCACCAGTTTTCGGCCGGAGATTTGGGGAGAATTGATTAATCGCACGCTACAAACTAACTGGCTGCTAGGGCATGGAATTACTGCGGACAGTAGCGTGGCACACAGCAGCTATGAGCATGGCACATTTTCGTTTCACCATGCACACAGCATGTACGTGGCAACGCTTTTCTACGGCGGAGTCGTTGGACTATTAGGTTTCCTAGGGTTGCTGGTTTACCTTGGATTACGCCTGCACCAAGCAAATAGTGCAGAGATGCGGGGACTAGCCACCATGGCACTAATTTACTCGGTGGTTGTGATGTTTTTCGACGGTGACCGGTTCCTAGCAAAGGTTGATTATTTCTGGATTGTCTTCTGGTTACCAGTAGCGATAACGCTAATTGTCGACCAGCAAAAACGTAATTAGCTCTTGAAGGGCCTGACGTTGTTTCTTTTTGTTTGCTCGATTTTGAGAATGGGGTCGACTGTTTCGTCATGTAGGGAATACTCGGGAACCGCCTGCTCTAGGATCTGCTTAACATTCAGGTAGTCAGCGCTTTCACAAGCGTCTTTAAGCTTCGTACAGATTCCATCAATTGTCGCAAAATCCAGATGGTCTTCTTTCGCCTTCATGATCTTGGCGTGCTGGGTACCGGTCACTTGTTGTCCAATGATCAATTCTTCTCGAAGTTTCTCTCCTGGCCGCAGACCTGTGTAAATAATTTCCACAAAGTCCTCCGGGTGTTCCGCGTCGGTGGGCCTACCAACCCGCTTGCCATGAAGGTGAATCATCTTCTCGGCGAAATCATAGATGCGGACTGGATCACCCATATCAAGCACAAAGAGTTCACCCCCAGCGGCCATAGAGCCCGCCTGAATCACGAGCTCAGCTGCTTCTGACGTGGTCATAAAGAATCGATCGGCATCCTTGTGGGTGACAGTGACTGGACCCCGCTGCTCTATCTGCCTGGCAAATAGCGGTAGAATCGAACCAGATGACCCAAGGACATTACCGAATCGCACCATACAATACCTGGTATCTGTTTCGAGGGTCGCAAAGGACTGGATGATAAGTTCCGCGAGACGTTTACTAGCCCCCATGACACTGCTGGCACGCACCGCCTTGTCGGTAGAAATTAGCACTAGTCTCTCTGCGTGACTATCGTGCACCGCCTGCGCCACGTACCAGGTTCCCAATACATTATTACGTACACCTTCGATAATATTGCGTTCAACCATCGGCACATGTTTGTAAGCCGCTGCGTGGTAAACGGTCTGCACGGAAAAATCATCCATCACTTTGGCGAGATGGCCCTTGTTCAAAACCGAACCCAACAGGAATAGGAGTTCAATCTCGACAGCATTTTCTAGAAGTTCCTGCTCAAGGGAGTAAAGTGCGAACTCCGAATTATCGTATAGCACCAATCGACGTGGGCCCGCCTGCAGAATCTTACGACAAAGCTCACTACCAATCGTGCCTCCTGCACCTGTCACCAAGACACTCTTACCTTCAATAGACGAGCGAAGCAGTTCCTCATCCGGCGGCACCATATCCCGCCCTAAAAGATCGCTAATGTTGATCTCTTCGATCTGAGCGACATCGGCCTTACCGGCAATCAATTCTCGTATATCAGGTACGGTACTAATCTGGATCGGCAATTCCGACAACTGGTTAAGAATACGTCCACGCTGCTCAGGAGTCGCCGACGGAATCGCCAGAAGTATTCGGCGAATGCCAAACTCATTTACCAACCGACCCAAATGTCCAGCGTTATAGACCCGGATCCCGTGAATCGTATTACCTCGCAACGCACGATCATCATCGATAAAAGCAACCGGCATGTATTGAGTTCCGTTTAACAATGTAATGGCAAGCTGCGCTCCTGATTCCCCTGCACCGTAAATGGCAACAGGTTCACGCTGCAAATAGTTGTTAAACAATCCGTAAAAATACGCGCGAACAACCAGCCGACCCCCACCGATCATCATGATAGAGATAAACCAGTAAATCATTGGCGCCGACCGCGGAAAACTTTCCGCGCCCGTACCATAGGCAACCATCGAAACCGCCACAGTAGCTAGAGTCACTCCTTGGATTACAGGCAACATAGAACTCGGGCCAATATAGCGCACGATTGCGCGGTATAGACCAAGCTTAGCCAACGATAAAACGCCCACTACCGATGCAACAGGGAACAACCACCAGAAGGCCATAACGTCCTTATAAATGTCTCCATACCTAAGGGCTACCGCGGCCCAAAGCGTACCAGCGAGAATTAGTGCATCCGCCATCATCATGAAGTAACGTTTTTGCTGGTCGGAATGTTGGTTTTCTTCCTGCATTAACTCTTAAGGACCGCGATGCGAGGCTCTAATTGACCTGCGCCGCATACGAACTCCCCTATCAATAGTGGTAAAGATGCCAATATTAGCAGAAGCGCGCCGTTTTCCGGAGTAGCCGCTGACAACGCCGCAAGAGGAAGAAGCCAAAGGATATTTATCGCAAGTACTATATAAAGCACTGTAGTATTGCCAAGCGTACGCGCCAGATGTTGATACGCGTGTTGGCTATGTGCTTCAGATATTCTTTGACTACGCATCAAGCGTATCACTATGGTGAGGCACGCGTCGGTAACAAAATAGGCGAGCAAAATGATCCAGGTCCAAACAGAAAGATCGTGATACGCTAATATCAATACCCCGAGCATGAGACCAACGAACCCACTGCCAACATCACCCATAAAAACCTTTGCATTAGGCCAATTGATGACCAAAAAGCCAAACATCACAGTGCCAAGCAACAAGTTCACCAAAGACCACTGTTGTCCACTAAACCCAGCAAGTAATGCCGCCGCACCACAAACAAAGATCGCTTCTACCGCCGCAATACCATCAATGCCATCCATAAAGTTATAGAGGTTAAGTAACCACACCAGCGCAACTACGCCAAAAACTAGACCAACGTAGCTAGACTCGAGTGTCATCCCGAACAGAGAGATCGCCGGAAAGCCAACCCAATAGATTGCCCAGGCAGCCGCAAGCGTATGGACAATCGCACGGACAGTCCAGGATAAAGTTTTAACATCATCAGCCAAACCAATGACAGCCACCGGAATCCCACCAAGCAATCCCATAAGAATATCCGTTGAAACAATCTGCATGATCCAAGCGGCATACAGAGAGACATAAAACATCGTGACGAAAACAATTCCTGCACCTATGGGCGTGGGTTCGACGTGCGCACTGCGTGAATTAGGATGATCGAGAAAATGTAAACGAAGCGCGATCCTTCTGTATGCGTGGCAACCTAGCCAGGTTCCCACCGAAAGTACGATAAAAATTGTAAGGAGCATGAGGACAGGATACCGATTAAGAGATGGAGATTACAACGCAAGGTAATCCCTCAGCAGTATTAGGAATAAATCTACACTTAAAGCCCAGTTATCCTCCGTAACGCCGCCTTTCGCGGGTTATGTATCCGGACACTCAACCTACTCACGTGCGGCAGCAGAGGTTCTCACGCAGATCACGGGCGACGAGTATTTTCCCGGTGGCATGAGCAGCTTCGACGTCGAACAAAACGAATTCCTAGTGTTCGAGGACGGTCCATCTGTCGACATGACCCTCTCATGGGCAAAATACTACGATGCTTCCGACCAATGCAGTCTGTCGCGCATCTGGGGCGGTATCCACCCGCCAGCGGATGATATTCCTGGACGTCTGATTGGTCAGAAGATAGGGCCCAGAGCTTTTGCCGAGGCCAAGACCTATTTTGATGGTACCGCGGATTAAGCCCGCCCATACTAGTAGCCAAATACCAATACTTTTTACAATTGGCTATCATGGGAAACTGCTACCGAACAATTAAAGTGCTAGGCTTAACGCCATCAATGTCACGATTATGACAATAATTGTCCGATGGAATAGAATCTACCTGCCAAGTGAAATCTACGGGTTGCAACTAGGTATAAGCTACTAAACGTTATTCGAAGAGCTAACCTATTGAATTAAATAAGAAATGTTTCTATCGGGGCGTAGCGCAGTCTGGTAGCGCACCACACTGGGGGTGTGGTGGTCACAGGTTCAAATCCTGTCGTCCCGACCAGTAAAAAGAAGGCCTACAGCGAATTTACATTAATCGCTATAGGCTTCTGTCCTACCCGTTGTCCTGCAACGGGTCAGATTTTAACTTCTCTTTGTTCCATTTTTAGCGGTTTTAGGTAGCGCGGGGCGAGTGTGCTACTGCTATTAATGCGGTTGCAGCTCATGTTTACGCGGATCATCGAATTAAAAAAGAGATAAAATACTTTTAAATTAAACGGTTAAAAGCATCTTCATGGACTTCTACATCTGGCCATTTAAGCGCCTTTGATGCTCGTTTTTGCTCATGCCTACGACTATCAGATCATGGCCAAATAAATGGCTACAACGGCCGCGTTGCCCATGCTTTGTCAACATCTACACTCACATAAAACGGTGCTAGCAAAGCAAGCATGACTAATGGAATTATCAGTATACTTTTCATAACGTCATCCCCCGATGACCGCTTAACGAGATCTGTTTTGCTTCATCAAGTTTAGGTACCGAAAAGGTCCGCCGGTTCTACCAAACTAAGTGCGCTAAACACCAGCCAACGAAAATCTTATACGTTTTGGATCCGATGATATTTTTCAAATAGATCGGGAATAGAAAGGTATTTCCTTTTAAGGCTTGAGAGCCTCTAACACATCTTCCAGCTCAACAATCATTTGATGAATGAGCTGTTTATACTGCGTGCTGTCTTCTTTCTGATCTTCTCCGGAAAGGCGTTGACGGGCACCACCAATGGTGAAACCCTGATTGTATAGGAGCGAGCGAATTTGACGAATCGTCAGCACATCTTGACGTTGATAGTAACGACGATTGCCGCGTCGCTTCACCGGTGTTAGCTGCGGAAATTCCTGCTCCCAATAGCGCAATACGTGAGGCTTAACCCCACACAAGCCGCTGACCTCACCGATGGTGAAGT
>MDTE01017106.1_pt1 | contig 15448 bp, 14 predicted proteins | sample 811231 | NCBI WGS metagenome assembly MDTE01 (sample SAMN05326651, study PRJNA326480) | marine metagenome | isolation source: seawater | place: Indian Ocean: Red Sea | collected 2010 | reverse complement strand
GGAAGACGGAAGGACGCGTGAAATATCATATGTTGGGGCGTGACTGACTAACGAGACAGCTTCGGGACTGCCGCTGTCGGATACTGAAGGCTTGGAATCTCGACGCCGCTCTACTCATCGGTGACTCACCCCTCGTCGTCGTCCCACTCGCTCAGGTCGCGTCGCTCGATCGCCTCCGTCTCCATCTTCTTGCTCCGCCTGCTCTGCCGCCTGTGCGACTTGGTGTCCAGCTTGGCCTCCATCCGAGCGTTGGTTCCAGGCGCCTCGGCGCGCCTCGCACCCCGCCCACCCCCGCGGCCCCGACCTCCGCCGCCGCCGTTCCCCCGGCCGCCGCCCTTGCCGCTCTTGTACTTGGTCCGCTGCTCGCTTACTCGCTTACCCCGCTCCCGTTCGACCCGCTCGATCTGCTCAACCTCGTCGAACATGTCGGCGTAGAAATCGTACCTGTCCTCCTCCCACGGCATCAACTCGTCCACCACGCAGCCCGGCTCGTCCCTGTGCGTGCAGTCCGAGAACTTACACGCACCCAGCTGGGTTTTGGCGCGGACGATCTCTGGGAAGCACTCGGGTAACGTCGCGGTGGTGAGTGTGGTGAGGGACGGGTAGCCGAACCCCGGGGTGTCTGCGAGCAAACCCCCGGATCTGAGCGGGAGCAGGGTGACGTGACGGGTGGTGTGCCTGCCCCGGCCCAGTTTGGACGACACCGCCTTGACGCTCTGAAGCTCCAGACCGTCCAAGGAGATGGACCCGCGCGAACCCCCGCCGCCGCCGCTGATGTCGACGTCGGTGATGAACCTCTTGACCGCGTCCTCGTACGTCTCCTCGTCAGCGCCCGAGTCGTCGTCGGGATCCGAATCGTCGTCGGAATCCTCGTCGGCGCCCCCGCACTCGCCGCCCTCCTCTCCATCCTCGTCGAGCTCGCCGGCGGCCGCGAGCGCCTCCGCCAGTTTGGACCCCGCGCGCAGTCTGTTGATCAGCGACGACTTACCCACCCCGGACGGACCCGCGAGCACGGTGACCGACCGGGGACGGGGGACGGGCCCCGACGAAGATCCGAAGCCGTCCACCTCCTCCTCCTCCTCCTCCTCCTCCTCCTCCTCCTCCTCGCCTTCGTCGTCGTCGAGCCGGGAGGTTCTCATCCCCGTCGCCAGCTCCTGCTCGAGATCGTCCACCCCCTCCCCGGTAGCCACGCTCACGAACCTCGGGGCGTACCCCCACTGCTCGAGTCGCGCCGCCCAGTCCGCCTTTTGCTCCTCCGAGCACAGGTCGGACTTGTTGAGCACCAGCGTGAACGGAACCCCCGTGGCCTCCATGCTCACGAGGAACCTGGTGAGCTGCTTGGCTTCCAGCGGGGGGCGTTCAAGGGCAAACACGAGCAGCGCGTGGTCGACGTTGGCCACCGGTGGGTCCACCAGCTCGGACCTGCGCGCGTGAACCGTCTCCACCATCGCCCTCTGGTCCACCCAATCGATGCCCAGCACGTCCACGGCGTCCCCGACCAGCACGCGCTGCTTGATCTTCTTGAGCAGCGCCCTGACCACGCAGAGGAGCTCGTACGGTCCCTCGTCTCCCAATCGCTCCTGTAGCTTGGCCACGTCGTCCGTCTTGCCAGCCTGCGAGGCGCGGTCCATGGCTTGGGTGAGCTGCAGCGCGCGCTCGTCAACCTCCGCCTGGCTCATCGTCTCCCTGGTGACGACGACGCGGAGGAAGTTGGCCTGGGACGTGACCACCGTGCCGTATCCGCGCGCGTGTTCGCTCACCGTGCTGCCGGCGGTCGTCTCCTCCGCGGCGGTGGCGTCCGAGGAGGACGCGCGGGTGAGGGGAGCGGTGGCGCGGCGCGGTGGGAGCGGCCGGGGCGACGCCCACGCGCGGGGACCCGCCGCGTGAAGATCGGCGCGATGTGCCCGGGCCGAGACGCGACGCGCGCCCGGGATGGTCAACGTGGTCGCCGCCGCGGTCGACATGCCGTGCCAGGAGAGGTCTATCGACGCCGCTCGTTGTCGTAACCGTCCTCCAGCCCTCGCCGCGGCGCCCAACATGCGCTGTCTGAAGTAGCACGTGACACGACGATGAGGTTCTTGCTAAGTGTTAGGGTTGGTATTTTCGGCGACGTTCCTCGGCATGTTCGGTGGTGACCTGGGCCGTCTTCCCGGTCAAGGTCTCGACATCAGAACGAGTATGAAAACGAGACGCCTAGCTTGGGCGGGCGAGCGGAGGCGGTAAAGGCGACCTCAAGAGGAGCGATGTTTGCTGGAATATTACGAGGACCAAGGGGCGCTACATACCCATTTGCTTCATCATTTTCCCCATGCCCTTCATGCCACCCATCTGCTCCATCATCTTCCCCATGTCCTTTCCTTCCAACTGTTTCATCATGTTCTGCAGACCTGACATGCCGCCCATCTGCTTCAGCATGTGCGGAGGTATGGCTCCGGCCATCTGCTGCATGTTTTGAGCCATCGCCTGCGAGTGGCCGTACCCGCCCTTCTTTGGCATCTTCATGCCCTTCATCTTCCCCATCATCTTCGACATTCGCTTGTACTCCTCCACCAGCTCCACCACATCCCCCGGGCCCCGCCCCGCGCCCCGACCGATCCGCTCCATTCGCTTCGGGTCCTGCAGAATCTTCAGGCTGGTGGTGTCAAGCTCCTCGTCTGTCATGGAGTCCATCAGGCACATCATCCGCTTGATCTTTGCCTGCGACGCCTTCTCCTGGCCCTTCGGCATCATCCCATCCATCCCTGGGATCATCGACATCACCGAGCTCATCGGGCCCATCTTCTGGATGTTAGCGAACTGCTCGTACAGGATCCTCATGGTGAACTGACCGGAGGCGAGCTTGTCCATGAGCTCCGGCTGCTGGTCCATCGGTATCACGTCGTTAATTTTGTCGATGAGACCAGTCCAGTCGCCCAGGCCAAGCAGCCTGGACACGAACGGTTTGGTGTCGAAAGCCTCGAATTCGTCGATGTGCTCGCCCGTGCCGATGAAAGCGATGGGCGATTTGGTGGCTGCGACCGCACTGATGGCGCCGCCACCCTTGGCGTGTCCGTCGAGCTTGGTGATGATCACCGACCCGACGTCCACCGTCGCCTTGAACGCCCTGGCCTGATCCTGCGCCGCCTGACCGATGGACGAGTCCATGACGAAGATGGTCATGTCTGGCTGCACCGCCGCCGCCACCTGACGCATCTCCTCGAACAGCGAGTCCTCCTGCTTGTGCCTGCCCGACGTGTCGACGATGATCAGGTCGTTCTTCTCATCCTTGAATCGCTCGACGCCATCCGCCGCGATCTTCGCCGGATCCGTCTCGGTGTAGCTGCCGTAGAAGGGGATCCGCGCCTTCGTGGCGTTCTGCTTGAGCTGATCGAACGCTCCCGCCCTGAAGGTATCGGCGCACACCAGCGCGGGTTTGTACCCTTTCTTTTGGAAGTGGTACGCGTACTTGGTGCACGTCGTCGTCTTGCCGCATCCCTGCAGGCCGACGAACATGACCACGTTGGGTTTGCCCTTCTTCGGGACGAACTTCTCCTTGACCTCGGCACCGCCGCCCTCGAGCATGTTCACCAGCTCGGTAAATACGGCCTTCTCGAGCAGCTTACGCGCGTTGAGACCAGCGGCGAGCTCCTGTATGTTCACCTGCTTCACGATGTTCTTCTTCATCTGCACCACGTACTGCACATTGACGTCGGCCTGGAGGAGCGCCTTGGTGACTTCCTTCAGGCATGCGTCCATGACCTCCTCGTCCACCACGGTGTGCTCGCCCAGCTTGCGCAGCGCACCGGCGAGGGCGGAGCCCAGTTCACCTAGCACCATGGTTGGTTGACGTGTAACCCTCCAACCCGCGCCCTTCGGCGATCTGAGGCCTCGGAAGAGGCGGCAACCCTAGAAAAAAGTTCGATTCCACGAAAAATTCGCGCGGGACGAGCGGCTCTGACTGTTTGATTGTGCTTCGTTGGGCCCCATTTCTGAATTACACCGTTTTTCGCTTCCACATTTCTAATTTTCCCATGTGCACCCTCTCACGTTTCTGCTTAACGAGAATTGGGACATTTTCCGGAACTGGAACCCATACGTTTGTGCACGATCCCAAAAATAAATGGTCGAGCGGTGAAAGATCTCCGTATCCGCTCAAATCGATTGGCTGTGAGAGCGTGCTCAGTCGATGACCCAACCTCTGTCCCTCGAAGCCTTCGAAGCGGCGGCCACTTTCATCCGCAATCTTCCACCTCCCTCCAGCCATGTCTCTCCGTGATAACGCGACCTGGAAGGCCGTCAAGCCGTTCTTGAACGGTGGCCTCTCCGGCATGGGTGCCACGTGCATCATCCAGCCCCTCGACATCGTCAAGGTTAGGACGCGATCGCGCGCGCCAGATTGAGAAAAACACAACGGCGCCGACCTGAATGAAGCGTGTCCCGATTGGTGTGTCACCCGCTGACCTTCCCCCCTCCCGCTCCCCTTCATGCCCACAGGTTCGCCTTCAGCTCGGTGCCACCGGCGGTCCCTTCGGCGTCGCCGCGGGTATCATCAAGAACGATGGCTTCGGCGCCCTCTACACGGTACGCGCGCGATCCCTAATAAGCGCCCCGCACCGCGTCGCCTAAAACCTGAAGAGCACACGCTGATTGCGCGACGCATCGGACCAAACGCTGACGCGTCTCACCCTGAACCGTCGATGAATCCTCAGGGTCTCTCCGCGGGTCTCCTCCGCCAGGCCACCTACACCACCGCGCGCCTCGGCATTCACGCCAAGATCGTCGACTACCTCAAGGAGGCGAACAAGGGCGCTCCCCTCCCCCTTGCGCAGAAAGCTGGCGCTGGTCTCGCCGCTGGCGGCCTCGGAGCCATGTTCGGCTCCCCCGCGGATCTCTCCCTCATCCGCATGCAGGCCGATAAGACGCTCCCGGTGAACGAGCGCCGCAACTACACCGGTGTCGTCCACGCGCTGAGCGACATCGTCAAGAAGGAGGGCGTCGGCGGTCTGTTCACCGGCGCCGGCACCACGTCCATCCGCGCCATGGCACTGAACATGGGCATGCTCGCTTCCAACGACCAGGCCAAGGAGATGATGAAGGAGAACAACATCACCGGTTTCCCTGCCACCCTCGGCGCGTCCGCCATCGCCGGGTTCTTCGCGTCCTTCTTCTCCCTCCCCTTCGACTACGTCAAGACCCAGCTCCAGAAGCAGAAGCCCCTCCCCGACGGCACGCTGCCGTTCAAGGGCTTCGGCGACTGCTGCGTGAAGACCATGGCGTCGGGCGGACCTCTCAAGTTCTACACCGGTTTCCCCACCTACTACGTCCGCATTGCGCCCCACGCTATGTTCACGCTGATCATCCTCGACCAGATCAACACCACGATGAAGAACGCCGGCATGTAAGCGCCGCGACGGGTGTTGGTGTTGGGGAGAAAACATTCTTGTAAGATCTTGTGTTTATTGTTTGCACGGCGAAAGATGGGGGCGGTGGCTCCCGGGCCTGGGCGGTGCGGCGGACGGGTTCGCGCCTTAATATAGACATCCGATCCGCTTTGTAATGCCCATGAAGTTCGAAAAATATCACCGGAGAGACTCGAGTGACGCCGTCGGTCATCCACGGTGGACCTTCAGTCTTTCTTTCACAACCAAGCGGATTCTCGACGTTGTCAACACATCATGTCCGCACGCAGTAGGTTAGCTCGTGCGTTGGTCGCGGCGGCGCGATCCGCGGCGCCCGTCCCCACGTCGTCCCGTCGCGAGGCGCCGCGGGTTCTATCGACGCTCGTTTGCGTTAACCAACCCCGCGTCTCCGGCCCGTCGATCGCGTCCCTCGGAAGCACCGCCGCCCCGATCGGATCGCGTCTTCACGAGGTCCGATGGATGTCGACGGATGGGCCTGCCGGTGGACAGAACCCGGATCACGGCCCTGTCGGACCCGCGCCCCAGCTACCATCGTCCCCACCGCCCGTCGTGGATCTCAAGGACGAGAAGGAGCTCGAGGAGATGGTCCACTGGGCCAGCGCCAACGGCGTGGCTTTGCTCTTCGACTTCTACGCCGACTGGTGCCAGCCGTGCAAGAAGCTCACGCCCAAGCTGGAACAGTTGGCGACCCGATCGGGCGGTAGGTGCGTGTTGGTGAAGGTCGACGTGGACACCCACACGGGCATCAGCGACCAGCTGCGGATCCAAACGCTGCCGACGGTGATGACGATGATCGATGGTCGATTCGTGGACACCTTCCAGGGTGTCTTACCGGACGACCAGCTCGAGGCGTTCGTGGACAGGGCGATCGACGCGGCGGCCGCGGGCGCGGGCACACGCGCCGCCGAACACGGTAATGAGCCGTCCGACTCGCGGGGAACGAACGCCGACGTCGCCGTCGACGCCGCGTTCGCCGCGCTCGACGCCGGCGACGTCGACCCGGCGAGTCGAGCGTTTGGAGCCGTCTTGGGGTCGGATCCGCCCCCGCCGCCCGGCGCGAGGGCGAGGGCGTACGCGGGGGCCGCTCGATGCGCGCTACGCGCCGACCCGCCGGATGTGGACGGCGCGAAGCAGCTGGTGGAGGCGGCGAGGAAGGTGGTGGACGGAAAGTTCACGGAGCCGGTTGAGGTCGCCGCCGCCGCCGCCGCGGCTGAGCTCTACGGCGCGGCGACCGAGCTGGGGCTGGACATGTCCTCGTCGGGTGCCGAGCTGGACGAACGGTTGAGGCAGCTGAGGGCGGATATCGACGCCGCGACGAAGGCTGGGGATAAGGCGGCCGCGGACGACAAGAGGGAGGAGTTATCTCTCCGCGCGTTGCTCCAGCGCGGGGACGCGGTTCGCGCCGTGGACGTGGCTCTCGAGTCGGTCAAGAGGGGCGAACGTGAACGTGGCCGCGCGATGTGCGTGAGGATGTTCGACGCGCTGGGCGCGACGCACCCGGTGACGGTGAGTGGGAGGAAGAAGCTCAGCAACCTGTGGTTCCTGTAGGCTCGTCTGAGGCTTGTAATGAGAACGCGTCCATCCGACGGGTGTGAGGGGAGAAACCTCACCTGAAAAGTTTCCTCTGCTTCGCTTCGAATCGCTTTCACGCCCAGTGTCGACCGCGCCCACCGCATCGTCGCTCGTGACCCGCGATGAAGGTTCTGCGCAAGGTTAAGGGCAAGTCGCGAATACTGATATTCGTGGCTGTCGTCGCCCTTCTCTCGCTCGCCCTCCGCAAGGTACGCTCGCCATCCCTGACCGTCGGACCGTTGGATAACGACTCGCGCAGGGTGCCAACTGATCCCGCCCCTTTCCCCACATTCGCAGCTGAAGCAGGACACTAAGAAGCACAGGGAAATCCTACCATGGCACCAGGGCGGGTATGAGGACCACCACGGGGATCTGGACGGCGGTTTTGTGCCGGATCGCGGGGTGCTCGGCGCGGTGGGTGCCCTGAGAGGAGGCGGCGGTCGGGATGTTGGGGGGGAGTCCACCAGCACAAGCAAAGTGCTGGATGATGGAGGTGTTCGCGACGCGCCCGGGGAGAATAGGAATATGGACGACATATCACACCTAGTAGACGACGACGACGAGGATGTGCTCGGGGTGAAGGACGAGGCATTCGCGGGGATGCGGGACTCAAGGGAGAAGGCCAGCAGGTAGCTATAGAGAGGTTGGTTTTCAATCACGTGAAAACGTGATAGCTCCGGGGTGACCCCGCCTGTCCTTCGTTGCGCAGCCGACGAGTGGCGCCGACGTGACCCGTGCGCGCGTATTCCGTTCCGTTCACTTCTTCCTTCCCCGCTTCGTCGCACACGCGGGCGAGGCGAGTACTGCGTCGTCACCGCCCCGCTTCTTCACCCCCTTCGCCCCGCTGGCCTCCTCCTCCTTCTCCTCCCACGCCGCCTCAACCGCGTCCCTCCTGTCCTTCCCACCCTGGGACGTCACCGCCAGGCCTGCTTTAACTTCCAGCCACCTGATGTAGTGCTCCTTCTTGGCGCGCGAGTTCTGGGCGTTGACTCTGTTGCGGTCCCTGCGGTGCTTCGCACCCTTGGGAGCTTTCTTGACTTTTCCCCTCTGGGGGGGTTGGGGGGAGGCCGGTTCCCCGTCCTCGGAGGCTTCCTCGTCCTCGACGGGCTCATCATCATCGTCGTCGTCGTCGTCGTTTATCACACTCTTGGCGGCGGTCTGCCTGGTGACCCTCGGGTGCCCCTTGGTTACCTGCAGGGCGGTCGACGGTGCCAGTTCTGTCGACGGTGCCTTGCGCGCCCTCGAGAGACCTCCATCCGGTTTCAAGTCGCGAGTCTTCTCGGCGGAAGGTAAGGACCGCGGGGAGATCGATGGGAGGGTGTCCTGAGACACGATCGCAGCGCACAAACCCGCGAGCTTGTCGATGTCTTCGTCCTCGTCCTGTTCAGAGGTAGCGGAGAAGGGGCAAGAAGGGCGTGGTTCAGCCAGCTGTGTCACGTGACACGGACGAGGCTATGGGCGGAGGATAGGAGCGCACCTGCGAGGGCGAGGTGCCGGGGGTGGTCATGGGCTCTAGTTTAGGGGCGTATCTGTCGAACAGGTCGTCGATGCTCGAGCCCGATGCCCTCCTCGCGCTTCCGGGGGGCTCCGAGCGAAGAGCAGCAAACGAAGAAAAGCACGGTGCTTTCACCGCCGAGAGTGTCCTTAGTTGTTGCGAGAGGGACAGCGCCGAGAACATGCCGCTGGGCGAAATGGTCAGTCGTAGGTTCAGGGAGGAGCGGGCGGGCCGAGCGGGGCAGAAAAGCGGGAGAGTGAGGCAGGAGGCGAGCGCCGTGCGGCGAGCTCTGAGGAGAGGAAAAACCGTAAGCAGCAGCAGCTCTCGACCTGCTGCTGTTCCTAGGCGAGATATTTTTGAAGGTCTCCACTTTCGAGGGCGCCTGGTTGGCCCTCGCTTCCCGACGGGTGATGAGTTACACGGACTCTCAGACTGCAAAGATCGCCACCCTTACTTTCGTGACCGGCGTCGCAGTAGGATTCGTGCTCAACAATCGCCTGCGCAGGTGGCTGAACGGATACTGATCAGGTGAAAAAGGATGACGACGCAACCACCCGGGAAGATGGCGTTCATGCTGGGCATGGCGGCGCAGGTTCGAGCGAGGGAAACCGTCGACGGGTACGTGGAGACGTACATGCGACGTAACCCCGCCGCGCTCAAGGCGTTGGAGGCTGTCGTCATGCAACTCACGGAACGCTCCGACCACCTCCGCTTCGACCACCTCGGATTCGTCGCTTTCGGCGGTATGGACGGACCGGGCTATAAACCCATCGCGGACGTGTTCACCGGCCTGGGATGGCAGGAGCGGGACACGTTCGAGCTGGAAAATGGCCTGGTGACCGCTCGATGGTACCAGCCGCCGTCCGTCGACTTTCCGATGGTGGTCGTGAGGGAGCTGAGGGTGGACCGATTCGGCGAGGAGTGCGTCGAGGTTTGCGAAAAGTACATCGACGACGCCAACGACGCCGGCGAGGAGACCACGCGCGCCGCGGCTCTCACCGGCGGGACGCCGTGGCGCATCGAGCCCGGCGAGGACGACTTGGAGGTGCTCGGATACTACTCGCCCCTGTTGGCGTGGCATCTCACGCACGGGTACGCGGCGCACACGGTGGCCGCGTCGGTGACTGGTCTCACCAAAAGTCGGAGCTCGGGTCTCGCGCAGAGCGGTGAGCGGGCGGAGACTCACTGGCACGTCGCGGGCGCGAACGCCACCGTGGAGGACGTGCGAGCGGTGTTGGAGCGTCACGGCGCGAAGATGGAGGATCCTGCGGTGGTCATGTCGAGCGACGGGTCAATGAGACGGGTATCCACGTGCGGCGACGGGGGATGTCCGTGGGGGCAAAGTGGGTGGGGCGGGGTGCAGTTCGTGCGAAGGCTGGACGGAGACATCGTGACGGCGGGGACCGGAATCGACGCCAAAACGCAGCTCAGAGAGGCGTTCGGGTTCGATGGCGACGAGGACGACGTCGAGGGAACCGATGGCGACGAGGACGACGACGACGGGGACCCTGAGGGACGGATGATGCTGGAGCAGCTCAGGCTGCTGGAGGAGGACTCGGACCTGGACGATCCTTTGTTAACGGACGCGTGAAGACGCGACGCTTTCGTTCTCGTCGCGGATATCGTATCACCATCCGCGTACCCTCGTGGCCGCCACTACGTACGCGCCCATCCTGTCGTCGAGCCCCCCCTCGTGCCTGTGCTCGCCGACGGAGCCGTCGCTCAGCTCCCAGGTCAACACGCACTGCTCCACGTCCCGCGACGGATCGCACTCGTACCCGTGCTGTTCGTGGCACCACTCCACTATCTCGTCCATGCACGCGCACAGCGCCGCGTCCTCCGCCATCCCGACCCGATCCTCCGCGCCCGGGTGGTACATGCCCAGCGCGGGCGAGTCAAACACGGGCACGGGTTCGCTGTCGATGTACGATGTCACCCCCTCGGGCGCGGTCTCTCCGTCCCAGTCCCACTCGTGCGAGCACCTCTGACCCTTGACCCACACCGCGGACTTGACTCTGATGCGCACGACCGAGGTGCCGTAGTCCCATCCGCTCGCATCCCACCCGCGCTGCGCCCTGGCGTGGTGCAGGACGTAGGCGTGCGCGTACATCTTGGCGTCCATCGGTTTTGGGTGGGCGCCCGGCGGTGGCGGGGCGAACGGTGGCGGGGGCAGGGACGTGCTCCTGTACATGGGCGGCGGCGAGGGTGTACCTGGAGCTTCGAGGGTATCGAACAGTGCCTCACCGGAGTTGTGAAGGCGGTACCCGGGCGAGGGCGGCGCCAACCCATCGTCGAGGTCGAGCCTTCGGGCGGACAGCTGGCGGGTCGGCTCTGTCCTCGGGTCGATCATGGACGGCGACACGCGGCCGGACATCTTCTTCCCGGAATCCGTCAGCGTCTTCGGTTTGGTCGCGCAGGCTCCCATGGTGCGCGAACCCCGGGCTCGCGAGGGCTCGCGAGATGGGAGATCCACCTCGGGCCGCGACACCAAGTGCGATCGGCAGGAGCTGACTCACTGCTAAAATCCCAGCTTGCATCCTTTCGGTAGATTCGGGTTCACAGCGAATCCGTCGACGACGCCCAGAACGAAGGGCGCCTGGCGTTGGCAGAGATGGCGTCGGATCAGCTCGACGAGCTCATGGGGGTACTGGGGAGGATGCGCGACGCCGCAGACAGGCTGGCGTCATCCTCCGGCGACGACGACGCCTTCCGCGAGGCGGCCACCGACGCGTCCTTGCTGTTCCTGGAACTGAAGGCGACCAACCGAGCGGCGCTGGAAGGGGTGGAGGCGACGCGCGCGACGACCGCGAAGGCCAAGCTGGACCTCGATCACAAGCGTCTCGAGCTACAGAACGTGTTGTACGAGAAGGGCCACATCCAGAAGGAGATCAGGGCGTGCCAGGACTTTAGGAGCGCGTACGACGACGAGACGATCGGTCTGTGCTCGGTGGCTGAATTCAAGCGACGGGCGCCCGGGGAGTGGAAGGAGGCGGGCGACGATCCGCACGCGGTGATGCTGAAGAGGCTGTCACACGAGCTGGCGGAGCGGAAGAAGTTGTGCGAGCTCGAGAAGGAGCTCGAGGTACGTCGAGACCCGCCCCGGCTGGACCCGCGTCGCCCCCGATCGCCCCGTCGCCAACCCCCCGAGACTTTCAAAACCTAAAAGATCGAATCGAGTGATTTGCGCCTGACCCGGGACCCACTCCCTCCTCACAGGCTCGCAAGCGGACCTTGCAGGACGGCATCAAGTCGCGGCGTAAGTTCTTGGACGGCCTGGGCAACCAGCTCAAGGGACTGAAGAGAAGCACGGCACCGCTGCAGGAGCACTTGGCGCTGCCGATCACTGTCGAGGAGAAGAGGAAAGGAGCCGCTCGGCTGCTGCCCCCGCCGCTGTACGTGACCTACACGCAGCTGGCGGCGGCGCGGGAGGCGTTCGACGACGATTTCGAGGTTCACATCGAAGGGTCGGTGGCAGACGCCGAGGCTCTGCAGAGGAAAGCCGCAGCCGCGGAGGAGGAGGAGGCGCGACGGAGGGAGGAGGGCGCCGCGGCCGAAACCGTCGCCGAGGCTGAGTACAAGGCGGCTGGTACGTTTGCCGGAGACGAGGAGGAGACGAGGAAGAGCAAGCGCGCGAGGGTTTCGGAGAACGAACGTGCGGTGGACGAGAGCGACCCGTACGCGGCGCACCCCCTGCGGGTGGAGCTTCGGCTGGGCGGGGCGTCGTTTACGTTTACCTACCTCCACAACCTGCACGTCGTCACCGCGAACGTGAAACCGCGCGAGGGCGGGGCGAGCGCGAACAAGGGGAACATGAGGGGCAAGGGGGGCGGCGACGAGACCGTCGACGACGACCTCCTCGTCAACCTTTTCCCGGGAGACACCGGCGCGGACACGCCCAACATCGCCAACAAGCTCCGGGTCGCCGGGTTTGAGTACGACCGCTCCAGGCGGGACCGACCGTACCGGTGGGCGCAACACCTCGCGGGTCTGGACTTCCTCGCGCCCGTGCCCGTGGGACGGGCGCCTGGCGCGGATGCCGAGACCGGCGTGGCGAAGCACCAGCAGCAGGCGCGCGTGAGGAACGTGTTGGCGGCGCTGCGGGCCCGGATGGCGTCCCGATCTGCGCTTAAGTGAGTACCCGCTCGGTTGATCGCCTTTGTGATGCAACGCATTCCCGCTCCGTAGCGACTCGACGATCGCGCACGCGCATCCACCGCGGGTGTTCACCTCCGCTGACCAAACAACCACCCATCCCATCGCGAGCAGGAGTCAGCTCAGGGCACTCGCCAGGTGCGACATCGACGGTCTCGCGGTTGCCAAGAGGCTCGAGATGCACCCCAAGAGCCAGCTTCGGTCGTGGCGCGAGATCACCCCGCAGGCGGGAGGCACGGTCGCGACCGGCGACGACGGACCGGCGGGCGACGACGCCGGCGAGAACGACCGGTACCGCGAGGAGACGGATGCCGGAACCGTCGCGGACCGACTCGCTGGTCACGACGTCCAAGCGCCAAACACCGTCGCCTCCGACTGGCGCGATCACGGCGTGCGAACGTACCGCGCGGTGGTTCGCGCGGCGCGTCAGTCCGGCAGCGCCAAACACAGGACGGCGCCCGTGGACGTCGTGGCGGAGGTGTCGGTCTCACCCGAGTACCCTCAGCGACCGCCAACCTTCGCCCTTTCCTTGGAGCGAAGGGTCCCGCCCAAGCCGCTCCCCGCGTCGGACTTGGACTCCAAAGACGACGCCGTCGCCGCGTCGAAGGACGAAGACGCCACACCGGGTGACGCGTCGAACGACCTGAGGCTGATCGAGGAGGAGGTCAACGTGCGAACGACGGCGCTGCTCCCCACCGGCGGCGAGGACGACATACTCGGGTACTGTGTGGTTCGTTTGTTACAGGGCGTGGACGCGTGCGCCGAGTGCGAGAGGTGGGGCGGCGCGTCGGACGAGGCTGTGGGCGTGAGGCAGATGCGACGGGGAAGGGAGCGACGCAAGGAGCTGCCGCCCCTGCTTTGAAAGTGGTCTTTTGTAGTCGAACCTACTACCTTCGTGCCTTCTCAATAACACTCAACGTCGACGTTGACTGCTCGATTGTATGAGAACAAACTGAATGGTCGCTTGCGCAAAAACGATGGTTCTGGCTCCTTGAGCCTTTGGTGACATAAAATGTGACTAAGTGTGTGACGACGATCAACGTCGATTGCGACTGCGCATCGAGCTCAACTCCACCTCCTCTTGGAATAGCTTGACGGCCCCGGGCGACGGCGCCGGGGGCAACGCTCCTTCCTCCATACCGCCGGGACTGGGCATCTGGGGCAGGTCTGGTAGACCAGCGCCGATGGACGCGAATGGGTCTCGGCTGGACGGACCCCTCGAGTCCCCGCCGCTCGTCTCCGGACCGCCCGCGGCGGCGGTCGGGTCGGGAATGGCGCCCGTCTCCTCCTTCGTCCGCTCGACCCTCAGCCACGCGTACAGCACGGCCGTGCACACCAGAAGCACCACCACAAACGTTCCCACGTTCTCGTTCACGATTGCCAACGTGCTCGGAATGGCCAAGCACGCGACGCAACCCGCTGCGAACAAAAACGAGAACCGCCTCGCCGGCGTCCTAAATACGACGCTGGGGAGACCCCTCAGGAACCCCATATCGGACCCCTGGGGTCCGAACTGCATGATCAAGGGCACAAACATGTGCAGGCTGTAAAACAGCGACAGCACGATGCACACGGGGATGATGACGCCAAACTTGTACATGATCTGTATCGTGCACCCGAGCATGGGTATGACCGCTATGAACGTCGTGATGCCAGCTGCGGACACAGCCGCGCCAAGCCTGGCCACCGCGTCTTCACCCCTGTCCCCCCTCGCGTGAAACGGGCTCTTGGTGAACGCCTCGGCGAGATGGAGAATGAAGTCGACGGACATACCGACCAGGATGGTGATCGAAACCGCCTCGACGATCCCCAACGTCCAACCCATCATCGTGAAGATGCCGTGAACACTCGCGATGATGGAGATCAGGCATAGCAACGCGATGAGGGCCACGACAGCGTTGCCGGTGAATATGATTACCGACCCGACGGCAAACGCGGTGGATATGGCGATGGCTCGAATTGTCCCGCTCACTGCCGCCTGCTCCGTGGCCATCCTCACAAACATCTCCCCCGTGATTCTAACCTTTGGCATGTTGCAAACATTCGCCGGGCAGAGGTACTCGCCGACCTCGTCGGTGGTGAGGTTGCGGAGGAAGGTTCTGTCATCCACGTTGGCATTGAACTCGGCCAGGAAATCGTTCCACCGCGCGTACCAGTCACCTATAACGTTCGACGGCTGGTTCCAAGGCACGGTGGTCTTCACCTTGACCTTCAAGTACGCCAGCCGGACATCTGTCACCGCGCCGCGGTTGTACGACTGACCCTCAATCAGACCCACGCTGTCCTTGAGCGACATGCGGTTCTGTATGAAGTCGCTCGCGGCCTTGTCAAACACGGACGCAGGAGAAAAAGGGAACAGTCCGTAAGTCAGTCTCCTGCTCTCCACGCTCGCCCACGCCTTCAACGACTCCATGAAGCACGGTTCGACCTCCATCACTAGCTCCGAGGTCCGCCTCAGTCGTTCGCACAGCTCCACGGCGGCAATCTGGAACTCCGGATCGGACGCGTCGAACCTCTGGTCCAATACCGGCTCACCCGCGCTGGTGAAAGGGTCGAGCGCCTCAACCGCTGTCCTCCTCACGTTCGTCAGTCCCCACACCAGCGTCACGTGCTCGAAGTTGGTCCCGTTGGTGCGCCTCGCGGGCGGCGCGGGAGGTGCCTCCGGCGCGGGAGGGGAACCCTCGGGCGGAGGAGGTGCGTTGGGGAAGTCGGGGAACGCGGGCGCTCGTGGAAAAGGCGGCGGCCACGCGGGCTTCGGCGGCGGGCTCCTCGGAACGGGAGGTGACGGCGGAAGCGGCGGCGGCGGCGGCGGCGGCGGCGGTGCCGGTGG
>MDTE01073496.1_pt1 | contig 15451 bp, 4 predicted proteins | sample 811231 | NCBI WGS metagenome assembly MDTE01 (sample SAMN05326651, study PRJNA326480) | marine metagenome | isolation source: seawater | place: Indian Ocean: Red Sea | collected 2010 | reverse complement strand
TGGTTCCCCTCTGATGAAAAAATTCCGGCACCACTTCCAGTACCTGTTTTTGCGGTGCCGTTAACATTTAAAATAATAGTCCCTGACTCATTTGGAACAGTGATTGTACGATCAGCGCTAGGATCAGTAACCGATAGGGTTGTCTCATAATCATCTCCTGTATCTCCCTCAAAAATAAGAGGAGTCGAACCTGTTAAAACTCCTACACTATTTGCAGTAACATTTGTCCAGGATAATGCACCACTACCATTAGTTTGTAAAACTTGATTAGAGGATCCATCGCTTGTTGGGAGCGTCATTGCTACAGTGCCAAACCCAAGTGCATCTGCATACGCAACTCCATCAATATATAAATCCTTGTATTGTTCAGATGATGAGCCCAAATCATTAGAATTACTGGTTGAAGGCTTAATATCTCCAGATACTGTTGTCCCATCAATGGTGACAGACCCATTAGCAAATGTTAATAGATCGGCATCACTTGTATGACCAATAGTTGCATTATCTATTGAGATATTATCAACTACGGCCTTTGTTATCGCGCTAACTGTACCAAGCGTTACAGCGTCTATTGATCCTGAATCTATGTCTACCTTGCTAATATCTACCTCACCCGTACCATTCGGTGTTATCGCGATATTTCCATTTGCCCCATCGGTAATTGTAATCGAACCTGTTGTAGAATTACCGGTCTGAAGAATAATGTCATGATCACTATTTGAAGAAAATACTCCAGCCTCGCTTCCTGTACCCGCCTTGACAATCCCATTAATTACAACACTTCCATTATCAGAATTTGTTATAGTCTCATCATTCTCCAATATTATTCCTGTAGATCCAGTCACATCCAAGCTTGTACTTGCTGTTATTGTTGTAAAAGCACCTGTTGACGCAGAGCTCGCACCTATTGCTGTATTATTAATCGTACCCCCTGATATAGTTAAATCATTATCTACTTTTCCATCAGCTATAGATGTTGCATTCCAAGTACCTGTGGTTATAGTACCAATTGATGATAAATTTGTTGCCGAAGTAAGTGAGGCAGAATTTCCTGTAGTAATTACTGTCCCATCCACATTTGGAAAGGTAATAGTTCGGTCAGCGGTCGGATCAACTGCGGCTAAGGTGGTTTCGTACGCATCATCGGTCGTTCCTTCTATCATCAGGGTTAAATCTGTAGAATTCCCAGTTGTAATTAAGGTTCCACTTACATTTGGCAAAGTAATTGTGCGATCATCAGTGGGATCTGTAACCGTAAGGCTCAACTCATTCTCATCAGCACTCGCCCCCTCAAAGATAAGTGGAGTTCCGCCAGATAAAGTCCCTATACTATTAGCAGTAACATCCGTCCATGATAGAGTTCCACTGCCATTAGTTTTCAATACTTGATTTGCAGATCCATCCGATGTAGGTAAGGTCAGATTGTCAGATCCTAAACCTAAAACATCTAGATTTGCAACTCCAGTTACAGTTAAATCTTTACCTGTTGTTAGATTTCCAGCAACCGCAACTGTCGAATTGCTTGCGTTAGAGTTTGGCGTTACAGTAATGTGTGACACGTATGTGTCAGCATCATTCTTATCATTTCCAAAACTCAGAACTCCGTTATCCGCAACATTTAACTTCCAACCATCACCAGGGTCATCGCCCTGATCAGATTTTAATACAATCCCAAGGTCTGCTCCATCCCGGCCTGCTGCTATCTCAAGAGCATTATTATTTGCCTCATCATACTTCAGTGTAATATCACTATCTGCTCCTAAAATCATTGAGTCATCATCCCCAAGAGATAAACTGGTCTCAATAATTAATTCATCAATATTTCCTGAGTTGATATCAACCTTGGTCATATCTATCTCACCTGAACCTTGAGGCGTAATAGATATATTTCCATTAGGACCATCAGCGATAGTAATTGAACCAGTTGTACTGTTTCCTGTTTTAAGAATTACATCATTGTCACCATTTGAAGAGAATACCCCATCTGAACTTCCTGTACCCGCTTTCAATATTCCATTAACCAATACCGTACCATCTGTTGTGTTTGTTATTGTCTCATCATTCTGCAAAATCAAACCAGCGGCTCCGGTAATATCTACCTTTGAAGAAGCCGTAATCTCTGTACCAGATATTGTAGTAAATGCACCTGTCGATGGTGAACTCGCTCCTATGGAAGTCCCATCGATTGCGCCAGAGTTAAGATCTACATTACCACTAGCAGACAAGGTTGTAAATGCACCTGTCGATGGTGAACTATCTCCGATGGGTGTAGTATTAATTGACCCTCCACTAATTGTTAAATCATTAGCAACATTTGCATCTGCTACTGGAGTGCCTGTTGTCAGGACAGTTCCACTTTCATTTGGAAAGGTAATTGTCCTATCTGAAGTGGGATCAGTAACCGCCAACGTCGTTTCATATGGGTCTTCTGTGTCTCCCTCAAGAATCAATGGTTCTGCACCAGTTAAAGTCCCAATTGTATTTGCCTCAATACCTGTTAAGTTAGATCCATCACCGAAAAATTGTGTCGCAGTAACATCTCCAGCTACAGTTACTGCACCAGTACCTAGCGTAATTAGATCATTATCATTAATATGGCCTATGTAGGTTCCATCGATCTTCACAAAATCAACTGTTGCTTCACTTATCGCATCATTAGATCCAAGACTAACAGCATCAACGCTACCACCATCAATATCAGCTTGATTAGCATAAGCTGTTCCATTAATGTACAGATTCTTAAACTTTTTATCAGAAGTTCCTAGGTCAACATCATTATTGTTATCAGGAACAATAGAACCATCCGCAAAACTTATTTGGGAGTTCCCATCTACGGAAATCTGAATCGTCCCATCAGTATTATTAGAGATACTTTCCTTGTTACCAAAGAGAATATCATTCCCTGCAATCTTCAAATCTCCTGATAAAGAGAAAGAATCGGCCGTAACGCTTACGGTCCCGTTTAATTCGTTTGATATTTTCTCATCATTCCCAAAAACAATATCATTCCCCTGAACATTTATATCACCACTAATTGAGGTTGTATCAGACGTGATTAAAATTGTTCCATCATCTGAGTTCGTAATAGTCTCATCATTCTCTAATACAAGACCACCTGAGCCAGTTATATCTACTTTTGTAGAAGCAATAACCTCAGTACCCGATAAATTAGTAAAGGCACCAGTTGAAGCATTAGTAGAACCAACAGGGGTTGCATCTATTGTCCCAGAGTTTATTGTTAAATCATTAGCAACATATGTGTCCGAGACTCCTGTCCCGGTGGTTAAAACAGTTCCGTCTTCATCTGGAAAACTGATTGTGCGGTCTGCTGTTGGATCTATTGTATTTAAGGTTGTCTCAAAATCATTTATCGATGAACCCTCTAGCACCAGTGGAGAATTACCTGATAGTGTATCAACAGTGGTCGCTTTAATTCCTGTCAAACTGGTCCCATCACCAACAAATGAGGTGGCAGTCATGATCCCATTTGTCATTAAATTATCATTCCCAAAATTAATTGTATCAGATGAGGATGCTATAGACCCATCACTTATTGTGATATTCCCGATTGAAGACCCTGAGCTCATAACTGCCACACCTGTATTTATTCTGCCTGTGGTTGTTAGAGTCTCATCACCAAATGTGATGGCTCCGCTTGCGCTTGTCATACTCCCATCTGATAAAGTTAGATTACCAATAGTCGACCCGCTTGAAAGAGTAGCAGTTCCAGCAGCTAGATCCCCAGTCGTAGAAATATCTTCATCACCAAATGTGATAGCTCCGCTTGCGCTTGTCATACTCCCATCTGATAAAGTTAGATTACCAACAGTCGATCCGCTTGAAAGAGTAGCAGTTCCAGCAGCTAGATTCCCAGTCGTAGAAATATCTTCATCATCAAAAGAAATAGCTCCGCTTGTATCACTAATAACCCCTGAAGATACTTCCACAGAACCTACCGTAAGATTTCCTGAGGTTGATAGATTTTCATCATCAAAAGAAATTGTTCCACTAAAATCCGTTATAGAACCATCTTTTAAGTTTAAGGTCCCAATATATGAATCACTTGCTAAGGTTGAAGGTCCTGCCAATATGCTTCCTGAAGTGATTAAATCCTCATCATTAAATGATATTCTATTTGTGGAAGATGTAATTACCTCTGAGGCTATACTAACTGATCCTACATTTAAATCGGTAAAATTTCCTGTACCAATATTGATATTACCACTATCCTGAAGAGCCATACTCCCCAAGCCAAGTGAACTACGAGCTAGAGAATCGCTTTCTACCGTCCACGTTGTGCCATCTGAAACAATAAAGTTACCATCCCCCTGCTCAAGGCCAGATATAGTCTCTAAATCATCATGGCTCCCACCAAAACTATTTGCTATAATAGTACCGTCAACCTTGATCGTATCTTGACTAAGGTCCATTAGATCAGGATTGTTAATATGACCAAGGTTTGAGCCCTTTATTACTATTGTACTATCTAAAATTATAGATGCTCCAGCCCACGAACCAGGGACTACATTAACGTCTCCCTGTGATGTAATCAAATCAATATCGCCGCTTCCGGAAATAATATTATCGGCTGTGATCTCGTTAGGCCTACCCCAAGCACCAGAACCATCACCGTCTGATATCCAAGTCTGACCACTATCACCAACAGATGTTATCCCATACTCAACTTTACTATAAGACAAGATTCCATCCTCTACTAGATCCGTAAGACTCGTATCAATTTTTTGATAAGTACCCTCAAGATCAGGCAAATTATTTAACTGATCGTAATCAGCCGTTCTTGCAAAAGAAGAAGTGTCTGACAAAATAGAATACAAAACCGATGTCATTTGTATTCTTGGAGACAGAGTAACACCATCCACCGTCAAATCTAAATATGCTGTCTCAGGAATAAATTCAAATTCCTCCGTCTTTCCTAAAATTGCGCTCAGTATCCCATTCTGAAGACTTACCATTTGGGTCTCAATCCAGACTGGATCACCTCCCTCCAATGTACTAAATAGTCTAAATTTTATCTCATAGTTCCCATCAGAAATCGGGCTTCCATCTGAACTTGACAGCAGTCCTTGATAAGAAACAAGACGTGGCACCATGGCACCAACAGCATTGGTTTTTAATTTTGAAAACTTTATTGTTTGATTTTTACTTACGAAATGGTTTTGATCACTTTTTTTTTGACCAAAAACAATCGCGAAAAATAAAACAAATAAAAGCGAGTATTTTTTCATAATAATCTCCTTTTGTGCGTTAGCACATCGATTTCTAATTGTTTTAAATATTTAACCATCAGTGTGGAAAGTTTGGTGGTTGTGATGGTTTCTTTGTCTCTTGCTCAGGAACCATGAGGTAGGTTGTTGTAGCAACCAATAGACCAAAGATAAAAGGATGTTTTCCTAAAAGAATAGTAGCCTCACCGCCTCTTCTTTTTAATCTTTTTAATAGTGAGAGCTCCTTAAAAAAGGTTTTATTTGTAAAAACTTTATTAACAGCAGATCTGATTGATGATTCTAAACCATAGATCCCAAAGTTCTCTATCTTAGCAAATGGTGTTTTGATAGCAGCCTCATCGATCCATTCATTAAAATTTTCTGAAGAAAATATCCGCATAGACAATTCACCCTCCTCATTAATGTCCCATGATAGCACATGCGAATTACCATTATATTGTGCATTCATCGCTATGCAAGAGTCTGTTGTGCATTGGTTGTTGTAATTTTTATTACTTGAATTATTTTTTAGGTTCCGGTTTAGATAAATGGGAAACTGATATCCAAGATATTTTATTTGGTCAATAATTAGAGAGTTTATTATTTCAACATTAATCGGTTCTAATTCGTTCTTTATCAACGAACTAAGTAGAAAACTAATTTCCTCTTCAATCTCTTCGGACTCCTCATATGATTGTTCTTCAATATAGTTTGTATCTAAAGCTACAAGACTTGGCTGATCTGCAATCTGCCCAACGTATTCTATATACATGGTATCTTGGTCAAAAAATCCAATGCGATCCTCAACTTTTAAAATAACCTCTAACTTAGTGCCAGGAGAATTATTTGCGAGCGTTATCTCTAAAACTGATTTATAAGTTTTTACGCTTTTTAGAAATTGCTGATCTCTTCCATATGGCTTGGAAGAAAGCTCCAAATCAAATTCATCGGGATCATACCTAACTAGGCCAGGCGCAAACGTCCACTCATATTTTAATTCTGAACCATCAGCTATATAGGAGTTGGAACCATTAAGTCTGACTAAATCAAATGAAACAGCATCAATATCAGGTCCTGCATCAGCTACAGGTCTTGGGGTCATTGTTAGCATGCCACTTTGGGAAAATAACGGACTAAGTTCTAATAAAAAGATAAAATGAAAAATTATAATTAAAATTTTATACATAGGCTTATCCCTGATAATTTTATATTGATGAAGAAACAACAGTTGGAGTTATAAAAATTAAAAGCTCTCGCTGCTCCCTCGTTGTATTCGTATAATTAAATAAATTTTTAATCAAGGGTATATCACCGAGGAATGGGACCTTTGAAACATCTTCGTTGTCTGTATCAAATATTAGACCGCCTATCAACAATGTTTCTCCATTTTTGACCCTCACATTAGTGCTTGTTGATCGTGTGGAAACCATCGGACGCTGTTCAGAACCAACATATCCAATTATCGACTCTACAATCGCATCAATCTTCATTGAAATAACTTTTTGCCTATTTACACGAGGTAAGACATCAAGAGAAACATTAATATTTTGTTCCTCGTATGTGTAAGGATTAGTACCAAAAACACTACCCTTGCCTTGAGGAACTAATACTGGAATTCTGGTCCCAACTACAATATTAGCAAGAGAATTATTCATTGTTGTTACCTGCGGCTCTTGCAATAATTTTGTGTCACCATCATTCGCTAAAAGGTCTAGCATCGCTGATACTACTGGAGCACTAAGAGTAGCAAAATTGAGCGCCTGATCACCTACCAAAAGATCCGCCACATTAAGAACTTTGCTAGAGTCAGCTTTTACATTATCTATAAGGCTCATTGACTCACGAAGATTCCAATTTATACCAATAGTTTCATTATGTTTTAAAGTGGTCTCAATAAATTTTACTGCAATATTTATTTGCTCGCTTTCAATATCAATTGTTCTAATAACACCTTCTATTAGATCAAAATTTGTTGGTAAATCTGTAACCATCAATATATCTTTATCGCCTAGGCCACTATCAGGAGAAGCAGATGAACTAAGTGCTTTCAGCTTTCCTCTTGGAGTTAGAGCCTCTTTAACAGCAGCTGAGACAGTTAGACCGCTTGAATAGTTTAATCTAAAAATTCGAGTTACAAGCTCCCCACTCATGGTTTGGTCAGGGTTTTTTATTGGTTGTACAACGATTACATTATCCTGCATAAACCATTCATAATTATTTACATGGAGTATAGCATCAAGGGCAGTCTCTAATGATACATCATTAAGATTTAACGTTACCTCTCCCTTTAGGTTATCCCCAACGACAAGATTCAGATTATCTTGCGATGTCAACATTCTTACTACATTCATTAACTTTGCACCCTGAAAATTCAAACTTATCCTAGACTCAGGAAGTCTGTTAGATGGGAACATGTATTTAGGAATTGCCTTTTTTTGTTTTGATTTTTCCCAAACTATTTTCAGTTTATAATTTCTGTTTTTCCTCCTTGGTGGATTTTGTACAATTTCATACTTAGGAACACGTGTAAAACTCAATTTAATCTGTAATTGGTCTTCAATCTCTTTTTGATTATTATTTCTAGGAATATTTACTCCATACTGATATAATGGACTTTGGGAACTTTTATTTGTGAAATTTTTTCTGTCCCACTTTACTTTTTTAAATAATAAAGATAGAGAAGGAGGTGCAAATGTTTCTGTAGTGAGATATTCAATGTTTGAATTACTAAACTCCAAAACCAACATATAGGATTCATCCTTTTCTGTTGTATAAATATCCAAAAGTTCGGGTATCTCTTTACCCAACAATAATGAATAAGTAAACATGATTAGGACTAACTTCAAATAATATATTTTATTTCTCATTTATTTGTCCAGTTTAAGGGTTACTCGGTACTTGCCTCGCTTTAAGATTACTCGGTTTGCACTAATTTTTTTTAATGTAAAACCTCTAACACGATCTCCTTCAAGAAAAATATTTTCATTAATTATTGCTTTATATCCATTTTCAAAGCGAGTGATTCCAGTCAATTTGAACCAGCTTTCATAGGTATTACTTCGATTATGAAAAACATCTTTCCCCCAACTCTCTTTCATTATAGAAAGTTCAGGTGGCATTTTTTGATTTTGTTTATTTTTTTCTTTTACTATTATATTTTTTGTTAATGACTGACTATCTGCACTATAGAGACTTGAGTCTTCTATCATCAACTCAATAGAAAACCCTAAAATCACAGCTAATAATAGACCAAACAGGAAAGAACATATTATCATTATCCTTATCATTGGTGATTCTCCGAATATGTATAGTATTTTAATGATGCTATGATCCCTTTGGGATCATCATCATCTAAAGAGAACAAACACTCGCCAATTTCTAGATTTTCACTATTTTTATGAATTTCTTCAAGCAATGCTCCAATTTTCAAAAAGTCCCCTTTCGCTTCGACACTGATAATGTGACGCTCCAGAGGAATAATACTAATTGTTGCTGAGTCATTGTAGAAAGGGAATGTGTCCAAACTATGAACGTCAATATTGTTAATTATTACACCACTCAAATTTGCTTGGTTCTTTAAAAATTTTACTTCATCAGCCAACTCACTACCAGTTATCCCATGAGAAACTATTTTTTTCTTCTTTTTCATAAATAGATGCTGAAAATTTTCAATTTCCCCCCTTATTAGATTCCCCTGACTTAGTTTATAATTTTGCATTTTTATTTGCTTATTGTTATAGTTAATATCTCTTATTATTCCATTTATATCCCAAGAATAAACGAGAACTATAATTACCATAATGGAAAAAAGAATTTGAAATTTTGTTTTATTCTTCATAAGTACCTACAATAACAAATTAATTTTGAAAGAAGATTTCCATTTATTTTCATTTTTAATCGTAGACACTTCTATAGATTTAAATATCTTATCATCTGTTAATTCTTCTTGAAATATTTTCAGATCTTTTTCTGCCTGTTGGATTCCCTTATTAACAAATCCAGATATTGAAACAACTAAATGATTGGTTTTCCCAAATTCAATATCCCCTTTAGCAGGGGTATATACCAGAGATTGTTTTTCAATGTTTCTTTCAACATCCATATTCGTTATTTTGAAATTCTTTGGTATTTTATTACTTAGGTACTTAATAGAGAAAATCGTATTCTCAGATAGTGTTTTATTATCACTAATAAATTTCTGATAAAAGTTGGTATGATCGTCTCTTTCCTTTAGTGAATAAAGATAATTTTTACTTAGCTCTAAAAGCATAATCTCATCATTTTTCTTTGGTAAAACTTGTTTTAAGGGTTCTAGTTTCATTCTCTGAGAAAAAGCAGTTAAAGAAAATAGGAAAATCATTACGACCAGCGAGTTTTGTAAGAACTTATTTACTGGGAAATACCAAAAGTCATTTTTATGTTCTTTTGATAATAGATTAAACTTCTCCTTAGGCGCCATAAGCAAACCAAGGTTTGCCATATAATCTAAATCTATAGAATTTGTCCATGCTTTTCTTTTATAAGACTTCCCCTTATCACCCATGGTTTTATAAATTTCGGTTAAAGACCGGTCATAATCTTTCAAAAGCATTTCTTGTTGAGACTGCTCTTCCCTAAAATGGTGTAGGTCTTCCTCAAGAGTTTCAATCCTTTCACCAAAGTTTTTGGTATGATCTTTTAACTCTGATATGGTTTTTTCCAATTTTTCTAACTCTGCTTTATCCTTATTAATATCATTTTCAAGTGTTCCACAAATTTCCTCCATTCGTTTAATTTTCTTTTGGCTTATTTTATCGGATTCATTCATAACATGTTTTATAGATGACTGCTGCTTCTGCAAACTGGCGACTTCTTCTTCTGCATTTATAATCTCTTGAAATAAACTTTCAGATCTTGCTTTCATTTCTGCAAGATCAATATAACTTTCTAGTTTGTATTTTGATTCACTCAATTCAATCTCAAACTCCTCACTATCATTTTCTTGCTCATATAATGAATACTCTAGCACCTGTTTCATGTCCTCATTAATCTTATTCAAATCTCTCTCAATAATTGCAATATCTGATTTCTTTTTCTTTAATTCAGCTTCCCAATCCGGAAGCTGAATTTCGCTTTCTTGGCGCTCCCGATTCTTCTGGTCAACCAAGGCATATAAGATTTGAATCCGATCCTCAAGCATGATTTTTATCGATGGGTATAAAGTTTTGTACTCTTCAAAAATGTTTAACAATTCTATTTGGCTCAAAGAAATATCAGCGTGAATCCTTTTGTTATTGTTTATAAGATTTGCCGTTTCTAATAAATCCTTTTCAGCTTTTTTTATTTCTTCAGAAAAGTCTTTAAGAACATTTTCACTTGTTCGTTCTTTTTCATCAAGCTGAGACTTTTGTGATGCGATTCTCTTTAAATCTTTTTCATTTTTTGTGAGAAGCTGCTTTAGACTTAAACTATTAAGTTCATCACTCTTTAAGAATTTTCTTATTGAGTCTTTTTGTTTTTGCTTTGATAATGATAATCTGCGCAGGGGACTTTTCTCATCCTGATTCATTTGAAAGAGTATGTTCTCTATTTCAACGGACTCTTGTTCTTTTTCTTTTATTTCTTTAGTCAATTGATTTATTTGACTATGAAATATTGTGTTGTCCTCTTGTAACTCTTTTTCATCCTTTAATTTTTCTGCCAATTGATCTGAGTATTCCTCTAGCTCACGATTTAATTCTAAATCATTTTTATCAGTCAGTTCCTCTAATTGTTGCGTTTTTGAATTTATTTGAGGAAGTTCAATCTTTATCTTGCCTAATGCCTTCCTTAAGACAATTATTTCTTTGTGTATCTGACTTTGATCATTTTTCAGTATTTCAATTTCTTTTTTCACTGCAGAAGTTTGTATTTCATCAGTCTTTAACTGCTCTTCAAGTTTAATTTTTTGCTCTAGTATTTCTTTGTTAGCCTTTAGATTTAGTTTTTCAATTTGTATATTAGTCTGCCCCTTTTCTTGATGAAGCCTTTCTTCTAATGCATTTAATTTTTCCTTCAAATCATCTGAGATTAATAGACTTTCTTTTTCATTTTCTTTTTTTATTTGCGCTATGCTTCCATTAATATCCTTCAACTTTGACTTGACACTTTCTTCGAAAGTTTGATAGTCTGATTTTTTTTCTTTAAAACGATCATCTGCATTGTCAAACTTAATCTGGAGTGTTTTTACGGAAGACTCAGCTTTTTGCAAATTTTTCTTTAATGACACCTGCTTTTTTCGGTTGAATGTTTCTCTTGATTTTAATGGCTTCAATAATCTAACAAGTTCAGTTTTTTGTTTTTTATATTTAATAATAAATGAATTGTATTTTTTGTTATCACTACTAAGAACTTTTTCAATTGCATTGATTTCATCCTGATCTATTTTTATACTTTCTTTTGCCATTGACCTGGCTGATTCCAAGGCGTCCGGCGTATTTTGGAACCTTGATAGCCCCTCTTGCATTATCAATAAATAGCCCTCAGAATTTTTATATTGTATTCTAGATCTGATTGTTTCTATTTCAGATTCTAAAACTTTTTTCTCATCAGCAATCAAATCGTCCTGATCTATTTTTTGTTCGTCTAAATCGTCAAATTGTTTTTGTAATTCTTCAGTCCTCTCTAGCTCTTTAGAAATAAAATTAATTTGCCTCTTTAAATCTCTTATGAGCGGATTTTTTTTCTTTTTCATATCAGAGAGAGCTCTTTTTAATCTGTCTCTTTCTATTATAAGTTTGTTAAGCTTTCGGGAACCATCGGCTGAGACCTTGAAATTTTCCCAGAGGTTTTTTACAGAGTCTTTCTTCTTTTTAAGATCAATTAATTCTTTTTTCAAACTGTTCTTATTGAGATTTGCCTTTTTATCTGAAATTGAAATTATCTGAGACTTTTCTTTTTCATACTTCTTTAGTTCTTTTGAAAGTGATTGATTGAGCTTTTTCTTCTTTTTTTCAATCTCTTTTAACATTTGCTTTTCAGACTTTAAAAAATCTGATTTTTGTTTTTTTCTAATTCTGGTTTGCTCAATTAATTTCTCATGTAATTGCGTTAGATCTATTAGCTTCAAATGAATTTCCTTTGCCTCTTCTCCTCTTGAAGAAAGGTCATTTTTTAATATTTCTTCATTTTTTTGAAAATTCTTTTTGTCTATTAAGAGCTTGCCAATTTTTCCTCTGCCTATCTTAGTAATCTCTGCCATCTTTACTTTTAGTGTTTTTATCTCACTTCTCAAGTTTTTTATTTTTGATTGAACATCAATTAGCTTCTCTTCATTTTTAAAAATTTTATTTTTAAATGATTCTCTTTCTTCATCCAAAGTGTTTTTTTCATTTAATATATTTATTAAAGAATCAACTCTATCAATTGAATGCATAATCATCTTTCTTCCTTCAGCGAGTTCTACCTCTTGATTAGCTAGAGCTTTACTTTCTTTCTCTAAATCAATTAATTCATTACTCAGTTTGAGATGGCTTTTTTTCTTAGACTCTAGCTTTTCTTTTAAAAACTCTCTTCTTTTTAACAATTCTTCACGCTCCCCATTGGTAGCGATTAGTCTGCTTGTACTACTTTTTAAATTTTCAAGATTAATCGGCATTTGAAGCACCCTGTCAAGGACAGTGATTAGTTTTTTCCGAATCTCATAACCATTTTCTCCATCAATATATTTTTCTTTATCTTGATAACTTGATGTGTCAATCATTTTTGAAAAATTCTTTTTTATTCCAGAAAGTCTCTGCTTATTAATAATCATGAGATATCCAGCTTTTTCTAATTTTTTTCTATCAATTTTTTTCAGATCATCAACATCTTTTAATCTTAATAAAAGTGTCTTCGAAATGGAATTACTCAGGTTTGTAACTGTATCAAACAGATACTCTAAAACAGCTAAATCATCATGCCCATTATCTAGCTGCTGGTTTAAAGTATGTAGCCTCTCTTGTTTCTCAAGTACATCTTCTTGGAGTTCAATCACTTCTCTTTCATATAATTCTTTTTTCTCAGAAAGCTCTATTCTTTTACTCGCTGAATCCTTCAGTTTGGTCGAATAATCTCCTTTTAACTTAAGATCTGCTTCTTTTCTATGTTTTTGGAACCGATCAGTCTCAAATTCAGTTTTTGAAATATGTTTCACTAAATAATCTTTCTCTTTATACATATCCATTAACGCACCACTTATTTCTTCAAGATTATTCATTATAAGTTTCAAATCATTAGTCAAAGTCTCCTGGGTAGCTTCATACTCATCTTTGATTAATTTAAAATCGCTAGCATTCGCAATTAATTTTTTTGTGTTGTCTTTAATTTTTTTCTGTTTTGAATTTTTTTCAATCTCATATCTGGCTAGTCTGTATCTAATACTTTCTTTACTATTTGCAGTTTCAATCGCCTTTTTATGCCCAGTTATTTTTATTTTTAACTCTTCAATATAATTTTTTGATTTAGTTTGCTTTTTTAAAATACTTTTTTCTTTAAATTGAGAAAGAATATTTTTCTTAGAATCTTTACTCTTTTCCATAGAGGCTGTATTAAGACTGTCTAGCTTCTTCACTTTTTTATTCAACGTTCTACTGATTCTATCATCTATGTTTTTTATATGACTCCCTGGACCACCAATAAAAATTTCATCAATAGTTAATAGTTTATGATCTCTATTCTCTCTAATGTTCGAGAGTCTTTTGTTCGACTTTATTATTGACTTTTTTAATTCTTTCCACACCTTATATATAGTGTCTTGAGCTTCAGACCATGAAATAAACTCTAACTGACTAGGGAGATCATCTTCATTCGCAAAACCATAAAGCTCAAGAAAATCTCTAATCTTTTGCTTTTTATCACCATCAAATTCTGCTCCATCCGTTTCAATACCAAAGACCTGATCAACAAAGTGCTCAAGACCGATAGAAAAATCGCATGAGTCAACCAACTGATCATTCTGTAAAACAATAATGTGGGTTTTATAATGTCCGATGTAAATAATAAGAACATGGTCAGAATCTGAAATGGTTTTGTAATACTGGTAAAGGTTATGCAGTATTACAGGTAAAGAGGTATTGTATCTGGGCTGTATACCTGTATTTACAAGAATATCATAGTCTCTAGTTATAAGCTCCTTATTTTTGGAGTAACATATGACAGCACCGTTTTCTTTGTTGTTATTATAATTGAATGCTGAATAGACTCTATTTTTAGATAAGCCATATGATCTATCCATAACCTGATCCAAAAACGGTCTAAAATCCTTAACCTTATTTTTAACATTCATATAGGTCATTTCATAATGATATCCATCGGAGTGAATGGCTAGATATAATTTTTGACGTTGATTTATTTTTATAAATTGATGGTAAACATTATCAATCAATTCAGGCAGGTTTTTAATATTCTGGTTATTTTTATTAAAGGGGAGTTTATATTTTTGAAGCCTTATTATGGTAAAACCTTTATAACCGAGTCTTGCTTGCATGAAAGTAACTATATCACCAGTATGAACAAAAGTCATAGCATTAGTAATTCCATTAAAATGCAATAATGTGTTATTGAAAAACCTAGATTTAATTTGATATGTTTTGGATGGGTTCCCTTTAATTGTTTCAGGTTCTATTTTGTTCTCATAACTTTTATAACCTCTCCTTTCATTTTTTAGCCTTCGTTTTTTATAGATTCTCCTTTCAATTTCTGAACGCCTTTTGAAAGTTTTTCTTTTATTTTCGGAGCCATAATCAACAACCTGGTGATTTCTCCTTTCAGATTTTATTCTTTTATCATTTAGATATCTTCGATCGTCATTCCTCCTCCGTTCAATAAGAAACCGGTTAAACTTTTCATCATGATTTTTTTGATTATAAGTTTTTTTTGTGGGATGGTTTTTTTCCTTTTCTTTATTAATTATAGTTTTTAATTCTTTTTTATCCTCCTTATTATGTATTTGTTTTTTGGCGTTTCCTTTTTTTTGGTCATTAATTTCTTGCAGTGATGTTTTGGGTGATTCGCGGATAGAGAGATTAAGTATATTTTGATTATTAAAGATAATTTGAAAAGCGGAGGGGAAAAATTTTTTTTGTTTAATACCCATAATCAATTCGGAGCCAGTAATAATAAGAATATCTAGTGATATAAGCTTTTTTATATGGTAATGAATTTTATCTTTTGGGAATTCTATTTTTTCGGCGATTTCAGGGGCAGTTAGGGGCCTTTTATAAAAAGAT
>MDTE01111274.1_pt1 | contig 15452 bp, 23 predicted proteins | sample 811231 | NCBI WGS metagenome assembly MDTE01 (sample SAMN05326651, study PRJNA326480) | marine metagenome | isolation source: seawater | place: Indian Ocean: Red Sea | collected 2010 | reverse complement strand
TTAGTTTGTGCTGCATTTAATGCGGATTTCGATGGTGACCAAATGGCGGTACATATACCTTTAAGTTTGGAAGCGCAATTAGAAGCAAGGGTTTTAATGATGTCTACTAATAATATTCTTAGCCCATCTAATGGTAAGCCTATTATAGTTCCTAGCCAGGATATAGTTTTAGGTATTTATTATTTATCTCAGTCAAAAGAAGAGGAAGATAGTAAACCTGTCGGTATATTTTCAGGAGTCAATGAGATAGTAACTGCATTAGAAAACAACGATATAAGCATTCACTCTAAAATCATTTCACAGTTTACTACAGTTGATGAAAAAGGAAACGAGGTTAAAGAAAAGTATAAAAGTACAGCTGGAAGATTTTTACTGGCAGAGACATTGCCGAAGCATCATAAAATTAAATTCTCTATTATAAACAAACTTTTAACTAAAAAAGGAGTTTCAGAAATAATTGATACTGTTTATAGGTATTGTGGACAAAAAAAGACTGTTATTTTTTGTGACAGTATTAAAGATCTTGGTTTTAAACATGCATTTAAAGCAGGTATATCATTCGGAAAGAACGATCTTCTTATCCCAAAAACTAAAGAGAAATTAGTAAATAATACCAAAAAGCTTATAGAAGATTATGAAAAACAGTATCAGGACGGGTTTATTACAAGAGGAGAAAAATATAACAAAGTAGTAGATGTTTGGTCAAAATGCACTGACTCAATTGCTAATGAAATGATGAAAGAAATTTCCTCTGCTGAAAAAATATATGATGACGGTAGAATTGAAACAAACTCTGTATTTATGATGGCTGACTCCGGTGCAAGAGGATCTCCTGCTCAAATGAAACAATTAGCCGGTATGAGAGGCTTGATTGCAAAACCATCTGGTGAAATTATTGAGACTCCAATAATATCGAATTTTAAAGAGGGTTTAACAGTACTAGAATATTTTAATTCTACGCACGGTGCAAGAAAAGGGCTAGCTGACACAGCTCTCAAAACAGCAAATTCAGGATATTTAACAAGAAGATTGTGTGATGTTGCTCAGGATCTTCAAATAACAAAACATGAATGTGATCCAAAATCTAGATCTTCAATAAAATTATCTGAAATAATAGAAGGTGGTAACGTATTAGTTAGTTTATCAGAAAGGGTTCTAGGGCGTGTATCAGCAGAGAATGTAAAAAATCCTTTAACAGGAGAAATTATTGTTAAAGAAAAAGAAATGATTGATGAAAACATATGTGAAAAAATCGACTCCGCTGGAGTTAAAACGATTCAAGTTTACTCAGTTATTACCTGTGGATCGAAGAAAGGTGTATGCCAAATTTGTTATGGCAGAGATTTATCTCGAGGAAAAATTGTAAGTATAGGTGAAGCAATAGGTATGATAGCTGCTCAATCAATTGGCGAGCCCGGAACACAATTAACAATGAGGACTTTCCATGTGGGAGGTACCGCTCAGATTAAAGAACAGTCCTCTGTTGTTTCCGCAACCGAAGGAATATTAAAAATTTCTAACAAAAATTTAATCAAAGACTCGAAAAATAATATTATAATTATGGGTAGAAATACTCAGCTTTCTATAGAAGATGAAAATGGAAGGCAATTAGCTCTATACAAAGTCCCTTATGGATCTAAACTTCTTTTTAAACCAGATGAAAAAATATCAAAAGGAAAAAAAATATGTGAATGGGATCCTTACACCCTACCTGTTATTTCAGAAACAAGCGGAATAGTTAATTATATGGATCTTGTTGATGGTGTTTCATTAGCAGAGACTACTGACGATGCAACAGGAATCGCGGTCAAGTCTGTAATTGATTGGAAATCACAATCTAAGAATTCTGATTTAAAACCAAGAATAACTCTAAGAGATCCAGCAGGGGAAGTTATTAAAAAAGCAGACCAAAATGAGGCGAGATACTATTTGGTACCAGACTCAATTTTGTCAGTTAAAGATGGTCAAAAAATTTCAGCTGGAGATGTGCTTGCAAGACTTCCTAAAGAAACTTCGAAAACAAAAGATATTACGGGAGGACTACCAAGAGTCGCAGAGTTGTTTGAGGCAAGAAGACCTAAAGATAGCGCAATAATCGCAGAAAACGACGGCACGATACAATTCGGAAAAGAGGTTAGAGGTAAACTCAAAGTGTCAATTGTAACCAAAAAAGGGGAAAGCTCAAATTATTTAATTCCTAAAGGAAAACATATTAATTTTAATCAGGGAGAAAGTATTAAAAAAGGTGAGTACTTACTCGATGGTAGCCCAGCACCTCATGACATCCTTAGAATTTTAGGCGTCGAGGCTTTAACAGAATATTTTATTACTGAAGTTCAAGAGGTCTACCGAATGCAAGGAGTTGTAATAAACGATAAACACATAGAAACTATTGTTAGGCAAATGTTAAAAAAAGTCGAGATCAAAGACTCTGGAGACTCGAATTTCTTAAATGGAGAAATTATTGATAGAATACATTTCGATAATACAAATGAAGAACTTGTAAAAAACAATAAAAAACCGTCTAGAGGTGAGAGAATTTTATTGGGTATAACAAAAGCATCACTTCAAACAAATTCTTTTATCTCTGCCGCTTCTTTTCAAGAAACCACTAGAGTGCTAACAGACGCTGCTATTAGAGGAAAAGTTGACAATTTAGAAGGTCTAAAAGAAAACGTTATAGTAGGAAGACTTATTCCAGCAGGAACTGGTTTTTCAAAAAATATTTTAGATAATGAAGCTAGAGAACAAGATAAAGTAAGAATAGCTGAGCTTCAAAAGCAAGAAATTGAAAATAAAGCCTCAGAAGCTACCACCCAAGAGTAAATAAAACCCTTATAATTGCTTAGGTTTTTGCACCTATTTCATATTGACTTTTAATGCTTCAATGTTAGTTTAGCGCAATTTTAATAGTTAAAAGTAAGGTTATTTGGACCTTAAACAGTAACTACAAAACATTGAGATATCCTGCCTTATCTTTGCTATTAATTTAAAAATTATTTTTTATGGCGACTATTAATCAACTTTTAAGAAAACCAAGGGTAAAACCTTTAGCGAGAAACAAGGTACCTGCACTGCAAAAACAACCTTTGAAAAGAGGAGTTTGTACTAAAGTTTATACCACAACACCAAAAAAACCAAACTCTGCGTTAAGGAAAGTAGCAAGAGTGAGATTGTCAAATGGTTTCGAAGTAACAGCATACATACCAGGAGAAGGTCATAATTTACAGGAGCACTCAGTTGTATTAATCAGAGGTGGAAGAGTTAAAGATTTACCAGGTGTTCGATACCATGTACTTAGAGGAAATCTCGATGCTCAAGGGGTTACTTCAAGAAAAAAAAGACGATCATTATACGGCGCAAAAAAACCTAAATAAATATAATCATGTCTAGAAAAAGAAAAGCACCTAAAAGAAAACACTATCCTGACCCTAAATATAAATCTATGACCATATCAAAGTTTATAAATGCAATTATGTATGATGGTAAAAGATCTTCAGCTGAAAGAATACTTTACTCAGCTATGGATAAAATGAAATCAAAGAATTTAGATCCACTTAAAACATTCAACTCAGCAATAAGTAATGTAAAACCAAATTTAGAAGTAAGATCAAGAAGAGTAGGAGGGGCGACATACCAAGTTCCTGTCGAGGTTAAATCTAACAGGTCACAAGCTTTAGCTCTTAGATGGATACTTTCAGCTTCGAGAAAAAGAAAAAATAAATCAATGTCAGAAAAACTTTTTTTTGAATTAATGGATGCTTCACAGAACAAAGGTTCAGCAGTTAAAAAAAGAGAAGACACTCATAAAATGGCTGAGTCAAACCGAGCTTTTGCTCATTTTAGATGGTAATAATATGCCCAGAACTCACACACTAGAAAAATATAGAAACATCGGAATCATGGCTCACATCGATGCTGGGAAAACAACTACGACAGAGAGAATTTTATATTACACTGGAAAAAGTCATAAAATAGGAGAGGTTCATGACGGTGCTGCTACTATGGATTGGATGGAACAAGAACAAGAACGAGGAATTACTATAACTTCAGCAGCCACTACATGTTTTTGGCGAGAGCATAGAATTAATATTATCGATACACCTGGTCATGTAGATTTTACTATTGAAGTAGAAAGATCACTTAAAGTTTTAGATGGAGCGGTAGCTGTTTTCGATGGTGTTGCGGGTGTTGAGCCACAGTCAGAAACTGTATGGAGACAAGCTGACAAGTATAAAGTTCCAAGAATATGCTTTGTAAACAAACTAGATAGAACTGGTGCTGATTTTTTTAATTGCGTTCAAATGATTAAAGATAGGCTAGGGGCAAAACCTTTAGTAATGCAAATCCCAGTGGGTACAGAAGCATCGTTAAAAGGTGTAGTAGATCTAATAAAGATGAAAGCTGTATTGTGGAAAGATGAAAAACTTGGAGCTGAGTTTGAATATACAGATATACCTGCTGATTTAAAAGACCAAGCTAATAAATATCGAAAAGAATTAATAGAAAATGCTGTGGAACAAGACGAAAAACTTATGGATGACTATCTTAATGGTAAAGATATCTCTGAAAAAGATATAATATCATGCGTAAGAAAAGGATGTTTAAAATTTGATTTTGTTCCTGTTCTTACAGGATCAGCTTTTAAAAACAAAGGTGTTCAACCACTTCTTGATGCTGTTGTGGACTTTCTACCAAGTCCAAAAGACATAAACTCTATCAAAGGGACAAAACCTAATTCAAAAGATGAAGTTGAAAGAAAATTTGATGATAAAGAACCTTTTTCTGCGTTGGCTTTTAAAGTTGCAAATGATCCTTTCGTCGGATCTTTAACGTTTATAAGAATATACTCTGGCACCTTGAAATCTGGAACAGGTATTTACAATACATCTAAAGATAAAGAGGAGAGAGTTGGTCGAATGTTATTAATGCATGCAAATAGTAGGGAAGATGTAAAAGAGGCTAACACTGGAGATATAGTAGCTTTGGCTGGTCTAAAGTATACAATTACAGGACACACTTTGTCAGATGAAGAAAACCCTGTCGTCTTAGAACCTATGGAGTTTCCAGATCCAGTTATAGAAATTGCGGTAGAACCAAAAACAAAAGGGGATCAGGAAAAGATGGGCGAAGCTTTAGGGAGATTAGCTAAAGAGGATCCATCATTTAGAGTAACTTCTGATGAAGAGTCAGGTCAAACAATTATTAAAGGAATGGGAGAACTTCATTTAGATATTATTGTCGATAGAATGAAAAGAGAATTTAAAGTCGAAGCAAATATTGGTGCACCACAAGTTGCATACAGAGAAACAATATTAAAATCTATTTCAAATGTTTATATTCACAAAAAACAAAGTGGTGGCGCAGGACAGTTTGCAAAGGTAGAATTAAATGTTGAACCGCTTGAACCAGGTAAAGGAAGAGAAGTTGAAAATAAGATTAAGGGTGGAGCAATACCAAAAGAATTTATACCAGGTGTAGAAAAGGGAATTGAAAGTGTTGCTGACAATGGTATCTTAGCTGGATTTCCTCTTATAGATTATAAAGTAACAATTACAGATGGCCTACACCACGATGTAGACTCAAGTGTTTTGGCATTTGAAATTGCATCAAGGTATTGTTTTAAGGAAGCTTGTACAAAAGCAAGTTTAAAGCTTTTAGAACCTGTGATGAGAGTTGAAGTAATAACACCCGAAGATTACATGGGAGATGTTATTGGCGACTTAAATAGTCGGAGAGGTCAAGTTGAAACAACTGATAAAAGGGGTAACGCGACTGTAATAAAAGCAATGGTACCTTTAGCTAACATGTTTGGGTATATTAATAATTTAAGATCAATGTCTCAAGGCAGGGCTCAGTATTCAATGTTTTTTGATCATTACGCAAAAGTTCCCCAAAATGTTCAAGATGAAGTTACAAAAAAAATGGCTTAAAAATGGAAAAACAAAATATTAGAATAAATCTTCGGGCATACGACAATAAAATATTAGATATCTCTACACAGGAGATTGTTAATACAGCAAAAAGAACCGGTGCCCAGGTTAAAGGTCCAATTCCATTACCAACAAAAATTGAAAAATTTACAGTTTTAAGATCACCACATATAGATAAAAAAAGTCGGGAACAATTTGAAACAAGAACACATAAAAGATTAATTGATATAATTGAACCAACACCTCAAACGGTTGAAGCATTAATGAAATTAGATTTAGCATCAGGTGTTGATATAGATATAAAGATATAATTATTATGACATTAGGATTAGTTGGAAAAAAAATTGGAATGAGTAGAGAGTTTATGGAGTCAGGTACTTCTATACCTGTAACAGTTGTTAGAGTTGAAAAGGGTAGAGTAATAGATATCTATAACAAAGAAAAAAATGGTTATTCAGCAGTTAAGCTCGGTTTTTTAAAGATAAAACCATCTAAGCTTACCAATCAAATGAAAGGTTTTTTTTCAAAAAAAAATACAGAGCCTAAAAGAATTCTTAAAGAATATAGAGTAGAAAAAACAGATGAATACAAGATTGGAAGTGAAATAGGTTTAGAACTATTAAAAGATACAAAATTTATTGACGTTCGATCAAAAACGATTGGAAAAGGTTTTGCAGGACCAATGAAAAGATGGAATTTTTCTGGTCTAAGAGCCACACATGGTGTTTCTGTTTCTCATAGGTCCCATGGTTCTACAGGTCAAAGACAAGACCCCGGTAAAGTATTTAAAAATAAAAAAATGGCTGGACATATGGGTTCAAAATTTAGAACTTTATTAAATTTAGAGGTAATTAAGTCTGATATGGAAAACAATTTAATCTATATCAAAGGATCTATTCCAGGATCAAAAAATTCAACAGTTTACATTAGAAAATCAATAAAAATAGTAAGTAGAAAAACAGTGGGTGATAAAGAAAAAACAACTCAACAAATACAGCAGGGTTCACAAAAAACTTCAGTAAAAAATGATAATAAAAAAACAGAAGCTAAAAAGGCTCCAGAAAAAAAAGAACCAGCAAAAACAGAGGTTAAAAAGAAATAATTTATGAATATAGAAGTATTAAATTTACAGGGAACAAAAGCAAAAAGTGTGAATGTAGCTGATGGAATTACAGCTCTGAAGGTTAACTACAAACTCTTAAAGTATGTTATTGATTGGCAAATCAATCATGCAAAAAAAAGGGTTGCTAAAACAAAACAAAGAAATGAAGTAGTTGGATCAACCAAGAAAATTTATGCACAAAAAGGTACTGGAGGAGCAAGACACGCAAGTAGAAAGGCCCCTCTTTTTGTGGGTGGTGGTGTAGCCCATGGACCGAAAGGAGACAATTATAAGGTAAAAAAAATTAATAAAAAAATGAGAAAATTAGCTTTAGCACAATCTATTTCAAAGAAAAATGCCAATAAAGAATTATTTATTTTAGATGATATTAAAACTCAGATCAAAAAAACAAAAATATTTAACACCTTTTTAACCAAAAACAAAATAAATAATGTGTTAATAATCTCAGATAAAGAAACTCAAAAAAATATTTATAAATCTGTTAGAAACATTCCTGATGTTAAGCTTATAAACGATGAAGGGGCTAATGTTTACGATCTTGTGAAATATAAAAATGTTTTATTTACAACATCATCAATTAAAAAAATTCAAAGTAGGATTTTAAATGAAAAAAATTAATTATTTAGACACTATTTTATCACCTGTTGTCACTGAGAAAGCTACTAATCTCTCCGAACAGAATAAAGTTACATTTAAAATTCATAAGAATGCATCAAAAAAATCAATAAAGAAAAGCATAGAAAAAATATTTAAAGTTAATGTGATTAAAATAAATACAATTAATAAAAAAGGTAAAAGTAAAATGGTTAGAGGTAAGTTAGGTAAGAAATCTGGTTTTAAAAAAGCTTTAGTAACTTTAAAAAAAGGTCAGAGTATTGATCTTTCATTAGGTATTTAAAAATGAGTCTTAAATCATACAAACCATACACGAAGTCAACACGAACCACGATACTTGTAGACAGAAAAGGACTGTGGAAAGGTAGACCATTAAAAAGTTTAACCCATGGAAAAGTTTCTTCAGGTGGTAGAAATAATCTTGGAAGAATTACATCAAGAGCTAAAGGAGCAGGTCATAAAAAAAGATATAGGGAAATTGACTTTTATAGAAATAAATTAGATGTAGTGGCTACAGTTGAAAGAATTGAATATGATCCAAACAGAACTTCATTCATAGCTTTAGTAAAATACGAAGACGGTTTAAGAAATTATATTTTATGTCCTAAAAACATTAAGGTGGGCGATAATATAGTTTCAGGTAATAAGAAAGAAATTAAAACAGGTAATTGCATGCCTTTATCAGACATCCCCCCAGGTACAACCGTGCATAATGTTGAATTAGTTGAGGGAAATGGTGGTAAATTAGCAAGATCAGCAGGTTCATCAGTCACACTATCAGGTTTTGATGGTGACTATTCTATCATTAAGCTTTCATCTGGTGAAACAAGAAAAGTAAGATCAGCATGTAAAGCTACTATTGGTTCAGTTTCAAACCCAGATCAAAAAAATATTCAAATTGGAAAAGCTGGCAGAAATAGATGGAAGGGTAAGAGACCATTAACTAGAGGAGTTGCTAAGAATCCTGTAGACCATCCACATGGTGGTGGTGAAGGAAAAACTTCTGGTGGAAGAAATCCAGTTTCTCCATGGGGACAATCTGCAAAAGGTTTAAAAACAAGAAAGCCAAAAAAAAGTGACATGTTTATTATTTCAAGAAGAAAAAAGAGGAATAAATAATTATGAGTAGAGGAATTTGGAAAGGACCGTTTGTACATCCTAGCTTACTTAAAAAAGTAGATAAGCTAAAGTCAGGCGACAAGAAAAAACCAATAAAAACTTGGTCAAGAAATTCAACTATCATTCCAGAGTTTGTAGGACACAGCTTTTTAATTCATAATGGAAAAAATTTTATACCTATAACGGTATCAGAGGAGATGGTTGGACATAAATTAGGAGAGTTTTCTCCAACCAGAAAATTTGCTGGTCATACACCGGCAGATAAAAAAGCTGCAGCAGATGGTGGAGCTAAGGCAGCACCAGCGGCACCGAAAGGATCAACTGGAGCACCAGCAGCTAAACCTGCTACAGCACCTGCGTCTGCAGCAAAGGGAAAAGATGATGGAAAAAAATAATTTAGTTAAAGCTATAAATAAAAATGTAAGAAGTGGTGCAAGAAAGGCTAACTTAGTATTAAATTTTGTTAAAGGAAAAAGAGCTGATGTTGCAATGCGAGATTTAGATTTTACTAGAAAAAAAGTTGCTGTAGATATAAAAAAAACTATAAAATCGGCAGTTGCTAATGCCGAAAATAATTATCAATATGATGTAGATAATTTATATGTAAAAGAAGCTTATGCTGGGAAATCCATTGTGATGAAAAGATTTAGACCACGTGCTAAAGGAAGAGCAGCCAGTATTAAAAAACCTTATAGTCGCGTAACAATAATTTTAGAAGAGAAAGTAATGAAAGATTTAAAAAAGGATAAAAAATAATGGGACAAAAAGTAAATCCAATAGGTTTCAGGTTAGGTATTAACAGACCATGGGATTCAGTTTGGTTTGCAAAAAAAAATGAGTATGGAAAATTTCTTATTGAGGATTACAAAATAAGAAAGTTTATAAGAGATAATATTAAAAACTCTGGTGTATCTGAGGTAATTATCGAAAGATCATCTAAAAAGTGTACTATCTCCATTCATACTTCCAGACCAGGTTTTGTAATTGGAAAAAAGGGATCTGACATTGAAAAAATTAAGAAAAAACTTTCAAAAATTACATCATCTGAAATATTTTTAAATATAAAAGAAATAAAAAAACCGGAACTAAATGCCTATTTAGTTGGCGAAAATATTGCTCAGCAACTTGTTAAAAGGGTTGCTTATAGGAGGGCTATGAAAAGAGCCATGCAATCTGCTATGAGGTTGGGAGCAAAAGGTATTAAAGTGACTTTGAGCGGAAGGTTAGCTGGAAATGAAATTGCAAGAACCGAATGGCTTAGAGAAGGTAGTATACCTTTGCACACTTTGAGAGCAAATTTAGATTATGCTGAGGCTGAAGCTTTAACAACATACGGAGTTATTGGCGTAAAAGTATGGATCTATAAAGGGGAATTATTTTTAAAAGATGTAGAAAAAGAGAAAATTGATAGGATAAAAAATGCTTCAACCAACAAGAACAAAATATAGAAAAGCCCATAAGGGAAGAATACATGGTAAGGCTACTAGAGTAGCTACTTTAAACTATGGATCTTATGGTCTAAAAGCTTTAGAGCCCGAAAGAGTTTTGGGTAAACAAATCGAGGCTGCAAGGGTTGCGTTAACTAGATACATGCAAAGAACAGGAAAAGTATGGGCTAGAGTTTTTCCAAATATACCTGTTTCAAAAAAACCAACAGAGGTAAGAATGGGTAAAGGAAAAGGCTCTCCTGAATTTTGGGTTTGCAGAGTTAAGCCAGGTAGAATTTTATTTGAGGTAGATGGAGTTACTGAAGATGTTGCTAAAATTGCATTGTACAAAGCTTCTGCAAAGCTTCCCATAAAAACAAAGTTTGTAAAGAGATAAAATGAAAAAAAAAGAAACAAAAAAATTAAGCTCAGATCAATCAATAAGAGAAATTCAAAAACTTAAAAAAGATTTGTTTAACATGAGATTTAAAAAAATTAATGGCCAAATTCAAAGTCCAGCAGAATTTAATAAAATTAAGAAAAATATAGCAAGACTTTATAGCAATGTAGGTAATAAAAATGACTAAAAAAATACTTCAGGGAAAGGTTATAAGCGATAAAAACAACAAAACTATAGTAGTTGAAGTTAAAAGAAAATTTATACACCCTTTTTATGGCAAGGTAATTTCTAGATCAAAAAAATACCATGCACACGATGAAAAAAATAAATTTAAAAAAGGAGATTTAGTAAAAATAATCGAAAGCAAACCAATATCTAAACTAAAAACTTGGGAAGTAATTGACAAATGATACAGGTACAAACAGAACTTCAGGTAGCTGATAACACAGGAGCAAAAAGAGTCGAGTGCATTAAAGTTCTTGGCGGATCAAAAAGAAGATACGCTGGGGTTGGAGATCTTATTGTTGTTAGTGTTAAAGATGCTTTGCCAAATGGTAAAGTTAAAAAAGGTTCAGTTCACAAGGCTGTAATAGTAAGAACTAAAAAAGAAATATTTAGAAAAGATGGATCAAAAGTACAGTTCGATAATAATTCAGTTGTTTTAACCGACGAAAAGGGTGAGCCAATTGGTACCAGAATTTTTGGACCTGTAACAAGAGAGCTTAGGTATAGAGGGCAAGCTAAAATTATTTCTTTGGCTCCGGAGGTATTATAAATGTTTTTAAAAAAAGGAACTAAAGTTAAAGTTTTAATAGGTAAAGATAGTGGAAAAGATGGAGAAATTATACAAATTGATAGATCCAGAAATCTTGCAAAAGTAAAATCTATAAATATGGTTAAAAAACACAAGAAGGCTACAAAAGAAAACAAGGGTAGTATAATTTCAAAAGAAGCATTTATTCATCTTTCTAATCTAAAAAAAATTGAAGAAGTTAAAAAAGGTAAAAAATAATGACACCTAGACTAAAAGAAAAATATAGAAATAATATTGCAAAAACTCTTATGACAAAACTAAATCAAAAAAATATTTTTGCAGTTCCTAAAATTAAAAAAATTGTTATAAACATGGGTCTTGGTGCAGATGGGACTGATAAAAAGATATTGAAGTCTTGTATTCAGGATATTTCTGCAATAACAGGCCAACAACCTGTTGTAACAAAATTTAAAAAATCAATATCAAATTTTAAATCTAGAAAAGGAACTGATGCAGGTCTCAAAGTAACATTACGTAATGATAGGATGTTCGAATTTTTGGATAGATTAATTAATATTGCTCTACCTAGAATTAAAGACTTTAGGGGTTTATCCGAAAATGGATGTGATAAATCAGGAAATTATAGCTTTGGTATTAAAGAACATATAATTTTCCCCGAGATCAATTTTGATAAAGTTGAGAAGATTAGAGGATTGGATATCACTATAGTTACAGATAGCAATTCTTCGGAGAATACAATTACACTATTAAAAGAATTCAATTTTCCAATGGTTCCTAGTGTTAAAAAAAAACAAAAGATAAATAAAATAGTTCCAGTAAATAAAGACAATAAAAACGAGGAGATAAAAACAAATGGCTAAAACAAGCGCGATAGAAAGAAATCTAAAAAGAATAAGAATGGCAAAGAAATTTGATGCAAGAAGAAAAAAACTTAAGAAAATAATTAATAATAAAAAATTACCTCTTAATGAGAGATTTGCAGCACAATTAAAGCTTTCGAAACTTCCAAAAAATTCATCAAAAATAAGAATTAGAAACAGATGTGAAATTACTGGAAGACCACACGGTGTTTACAGAAAATTAAGAATTTCAAGAATAGCTTTAAGACAAATGGCCTCTTCAGGGAAAATTCCTGGAATGACAAAGTCGAGTTGGTAAAAGGAGAAATATGAATTTAGTAGATCCAATTGGTGATATGTTAACAAGAATAAGAAATGGTCAAATGAGATCTTTAAATAAGATCAATATTCCATTTTCTAAATTTAGACTTAAAATTTTAGAAGTTTTAAAAAAGGAAGGATATATAATTGATTTTTATATTGATGAAGATAAAGAAAAATTTAAATTTATATTAGTTGTTTTGAAATACTATGAGGGTCAACCAGTTATTAAGGAGATCAAGAGAGTTTCCAAACCAGGAAGAAGAGTTTATTCAAGAGCAATGAGCGTTCCAAAAGTTAAGAATGGACTTGGACTTGCCATTCTTTCCACAAGCAAGGGAGTAATGTCGGACTCAGATGCAATAAAAAATAATTTAGGCGGGGAAATAATTTGTAGGGTATTTTAATGTCGAAACTAGGAAAAAAAATAATATCATTACCAAAGGACTCAAAAGTAGCTATTCAAGGAAATTTAGTTACTATTACTGGACCAAAGGGTTCGGAGAAAGTTCTTTTTAATGAAAAGATTTTTTCGTCTAAAGTAAACGATAAAAATGAATTCTTAATATCACCTATTAAAAAAAAAGAGAAAGACTCCTCTATAATGTGGGGAACTTACAGGAGTTTGATTAATAATGCAATTTTAGGGGTTACAAAGGGACATGAGAAAAATTTAGAACTAAATGGTGTAGGTTTTAAAGTTGCTCAGCAAGGAGATCAACTTAACCTTAAATTAGGATTTAGTCATGATGTAATTTATAAAGTTCCTAAAGAAATAAAAATTAAAATAGAAAAACAAACCAAAATCAATATTTCAGGTACTGACAAAGCATTAGTTTCAAAGGTAGCTTCAGAAATTAAATCACTTAAACCAGTTGAACCCTATAAAGGAAAAGGAATTAAAGAAAAAGATCAGTATGTAATAAGAAAAGAAGGGAAGAAAAAATAAGATATGAAAATGAATTTAAATAAAAAGCGTTCTTTAAGAAATAGAAAAAAATTAAAAATGGTCAATAAAGATAGATATAGAATATCTGTATCAAAATCCTTAAAAAATATATCTGCACAAATAATTGATGATAATGCTAACAAAACAATAGTATCTGCCTCTTCAAACGAAAAAAAAATGAGAGAAAATAAAGTTAAAAAATTAGAAATGTCAAAAATTATTGGAGAAACGCTTGCAAAAAGGGCTGCTGAAAAAAAAATTACCAAAGTTTATTTTGATAGAGGACCATCAAAGTACCATGGTAGAATTAAACAATTAGCAGAGGCTTTAAGAAAGAATGGGTTGAATTTTTAATGAGAGAAAATGGATTTATAGAAAAACTTGTTGCAATAAATAGAATTACGAAGGTAGTTAAGGGAGGAAGACGTTTCGGATTTGCTGCTTTAGTTGTCGTTGGTGATCAAAAAGGATCGATAGGGATTGGTAAAGGTAAATCTAAACAAGTTCCGGATGCAATAAAAAAGGCTACTGAATTTGCAAAAAAAAATATGGTTAAAATACCTCTAAAGGACGGTAGAACATTGCACCATGATATTTATTCAAAAAATGGTTCAGGAAAAGTGTTGATGAGATCAGCACCAACCGGAACAGGAATTATTGCTGGTGGAGCTGTAAGAGCAGTTTGTGAAGCACTAGGCATTCAAGATGTTGTTGCTAAATCTCTTGGTTCAGCCAATCCTCACAATGTTTTAAAAGCACTAATTGGTGGATTAAGAAGTCAAAGTTCACCAAAATACTTATCTGCTGTTAGAGGAAAAGCAATTGCAGAAATTATAAAAAAAAGAGAGATCAAATGAAATTGAATAATCTTATAAAAACTAATTTTCCTAAAATTAGAGTTGGAAGAGGAATTGGAAGTGGTAAAGGAAAAACCTCTGGTAGAGGTGTTAAGGGGCAGAAGTCAAGATCGGGTGTAGCTATTAAAAGTTTTGAAGGAGGCCAAATGCCTTTATATAGACGACTTCCAAAAAGAGGTTTTAAACCATTTAACAAAAAAAATATTGCTATTATAAATCTATCCGATTTAGAAAGATTAATTGAAAGAAAAAAAATTAAACCAACCGATGAATTAAGTTTAAAATATTTTAAGGACAAAAAAATTATTAAAAGGGATCTAAGTTATTTAAAAATATTGGGTGGTGGAGAAATTAAGAATAAGTTAAAATTAAATATAGATTTTGTATCTAATTCTGCAAAGTCCAAGATTGAAAAAGCAGGTGGATCAATAAATATTCTCAACAAAAAAAATAAATAATGGCTGAAGATATTTCACAAAACATCTCATCAAAATCTAATGATTTGAGAAATAGAATATTTTTTACTATTTTTATTCTTTGTATTTATAGACTAGGAACATTTATTCCAATAGCAGGAATTGATCCATTTGCTCTTCAGGAGATAATGGAGTCCACACAAAAAGGTCTTCTTGGTATGTTTAATGTATTTGCAGGAGGAGCTGTTAGTAGAATGGCAATATTTGCTTTAGGAATTATGCCGTACATATCTTCATCTATCATAGTCCAACTTTTGACTGGTGTTTCAGATTATTTTAAAAATTTGAAGGAGCAGGGTGAGATTGGAAGAAAAAAAATTACCCAAATAACTAGGTATGGAACAGTTTTTATAGCAGCTCTTCAGGGATACGGGGTATCTGTTGGTTTAGAAAATGCTGGAAATTTAGTTATAACACCAGGGATTTATTTTAAAATCATGACAACTATTTCTTTAGTAGCAGGAACTACTTTTTTAATGTGGCTTGGTGAACAGATTACTTCAAGAGGAGTTGGTAATGGTATTTCATTAATTATTTTTTCAGGTATTGTGGCTGAAATACCAAGAGCTTTAGCTTCAACATTTGAACTAGGTCGAACTGGAGCTTTATCACCAGTTA